>Ga0080013_1002490_pt1 | contig 21616 bp, 29 predicted proteins | sample ETNvirenome_6_85_FD_69236 | JGI IMG/M metagenome (GOLD analysis project Ga0080013, IMG submission 69236) | Marine viral communities from the Pacific Ocean - ETNP_6_85 (SPADES assembly) (version 2) | ecosystem: Environmental > Aquatic > Marine > Oceanic | place: Pacific Ocean | collected 2013-06-19 | reverse complement strand
GACCGTGGGCAACCTCCGGCACGCTCTAATCGAGGCACAGGCCCTCGTTGATACTGATGAGGCCGCCGCCGTGCTTACCATCGAAGTGATGACCCTCCACAAGCGAGGTTATAAGAACAGCTAGTTGCTAGCTGCAAACAATCTTGCCGGGGTTCGCCCCGGCTTTTTTGTGCCTACTGTGAGTGCTTGCGTGTGCGTAGTATCTCACAGAGAACCTGGACAATGCCGCGTGAGTTGAATGCGACATACAAACAACTCACAAAAGCTCACAAAATAAAGTTGTAGAATGCAAGCATAGGGGGTACCCCCCTCCCCCCCTGGCGGCGGGGATGTATGTGCCATGCAACTATTGTGGGGTGCAAGCTTTGTCTAAGTACGTTCATGATACGGCTGTCATTTTTTGAGACTTTTGAGAAATTTCAGAAAACTGAACATATAACCCAGAATGCGCTATAATTACAATAGAATGGAAGCCCTAAACAATATCATAATCGTAGCTGGCCTAACCGGCACTGCTCTCTTGTGGATCTTCTGCGCGGTAGGCATTCTGCACGCCCTTTGGAACACGGCCGGAGAGCATATGCTTAACGGCGTACAGTGGATACGGCGATGGCTTAAGAGGTAGTATGCGACGCAATGACCAATCCGCTAATCCACGCCCTGGTATTCGCTGCAGCCGTCATAATCCCTGGCGGTCTATTGGTCTACTTTGCCTGGAGAGCATATGCCAAGCGCCAAGAGCGAATAGCCGCGGACATTAATGTACAGGACGCTCAAGAGGCATTTCGTAAGCATTTCCCAGTACAGACCGACTCGTTACGCGCGGCCGAGAGACGGCGGCGTTTGATGTTGTATAAGACAAGGCCGCATAATAAATCCCCAGAATAATTTCTAGACTTTTGCAGTTTGGCATATAAAATGCATAACTGTGCAACAACTTATTTAGGCTTTCTGGTATAATGCTGCCTACTTATGTCTGTTATGCGCGCTTTCTTGCATTCACACGAAGATGTCACTTACGTTGTATTTTGGATTTGCTCTGCAGTTATTGTTGGATCCGGAACGCGCATACTTACTTCTATCTTCTAAGCATTCTCCTATTTAGTATATGATCCGTCCTGTATTTTCTATAGTGCGTACTTATGATTTAGGATTAGGCATTCTCCTTACCCTAGGAGGACGCAATATGTTCGGATGGCACATCTATGGTATGCTCATTCATTTGCTTTTTTGGGAAATCTCTGTTGGCCTCCACTTTAAACGCCGGTATTAATCCGGTATACTGTGTAGTTGTTGACAATGAAAAAATTTGCGTCAAAAAAATCGCGGATTTTTGACTATTTAAAAAGGAGCACTGCGTGTTTGTTTTTAACATTATTTTAGGACTATGCTTATTTGTAGCACTCTTTCTTACTGTTCGCAGGGGTCGTGCACTTAAAAAAATTAGCGCAGAGCTGGAAGTTGTATTACAAAACTTAAAAGATCTCAATGTTCCCGGCGCAGCGGCCAGAAAAGACGGCAACGATCCTTTAGCCGATCCCGGGATGCTCTCGACCCTTTTAACTGCCATTGTTAACAAATATGGAACAATAACTCTAAACATCCAAGATTTTACAGAACTAGGCGAAGGGGATTATGTCTCCGTATACGCCGATGGGACTGAACAAAACCTTATCCTATCTTTAGATCATAACTTGACCTCTGATGATCCAATGAGATTTGTAAATTTTGGTAAGATGGATGATACAACCTTCCACTAATCGGAGCCACCCCATATGAAAGTAGGAGACTTAGTAAGATCGGGACGATTTCCAGAAAAGGTTGGAGTCATTTTGGAGATATTCGGAGATTTAGATGTTAATGATCCTTGGATTCGAGTGCGGTGGACAGTGCCAGCGCATTCCTATGAATGGTGCAAACAGGGTGGCCTTACTATTTTAAGTGAACATCAAAACAGAAACGAAAGTAAAAAATAAATGGAACTAATTTCAACTCATTTTGTTAAGACCCAAGATGTTGGGTATCATGGAAATCTTTTTGGTGGAGTTATGCTAGCGTGGCTTGACGAGGCAGCGGCTTCATATGCTGCGCAGGCTGCAGATACTCCCCGGATGGTCACCAAACATATTGCAGGCCTTACTTTTGAGAAGCCCGTACGGCCCGGACAAATTATTAAAATCTATGGGGGTGTAGCGAAAGTTGGAAAAACCTCCCTCATTCTAGATATTCAAGCGCGCCGGCATTCTGTTTATAATGGAACCCAAAGAACGGTCGTAAGTACTCAAATGACTTTTGTGCGCATTGACGGAGACGGGGAGGCGATCCCTATTAGCGAAAAGGTGCGCCAAAAGTACCGGAATCCAAAAGACTTTTCTTAAGAGTCTCTCCATAAATTATTACTAGCAAATTTAATCACTTCTTCTGCAGAGTCTTCATTATAACCATAATCTTCGATGAGGGTTTGAACCATTGAGTTAAACTTCTTCTTTTGCTTGGTGTCGCGGCTTTTTGATTTAGTGACAATCCGAGAGATATCTCTTACCGACGCGACAAGCTTGCTTTCGATAGCTTCTCGCAGAGGCCCGTAAGACCTCCAATCAATTTGATCGCCGCGACGAAGCTTCGAGAACATATAAGAAGTAATGTCTGCTCGGAAGTTGTTTTTGGCGGAACCCTTAATCCCAATTTGTTCCTCGATAGACTGCAAGAATTTCTCGTCCGGCTCCATATCTTCCTTAGTGATACGATCCTTCACCTGAGTGTTGTTAACATAGGCCTCAGCATGATCGAGGTAGTTGTTGAACAAGGACTCGGCTTGTTCCTCATAAGCAGTAACAAAAGCTTTTGTAATTTCTTTTTCTAGTATTGTTAAATATTCTTCATGAAGTGTCTTTTGTAAAAACTGCAAGTATACCTTTTTGGAATCAGTATTAGTAATCTGTTCTTTAACTTGCTTAATGAGGGCGTCTCGGATAGAAATGGGGGTAATGATTCCTTTAGTAGAATCGGCTAGAGACGCATCAATCGCTTTCATAATAAAACGCGTAGAAATTCCCGTCATTCCTTCCTCTTCTGTTTCTTCTCTTAAGTCTTTAATATCAATCTTGCGTACCATTCCTTTTTCAATAATTTCTTCACCATTGTAGATTTTCATTTTAATAAGGGGATCCGCTTTGTTCGAAGGCTTCAGTCGCGAGAGAACAGCAAACATGGCCGCAATCTGAAGAGTGTGTGGCGCGATATGACAATCATAATCTGACCTCTTTAAGAGCTTCTCATAGATCTTTACCTCTTCTGTATATTCCAGGCAGTAAGGAACATTGACACGAACGATGCGGTCTAAGATAGCTTCGTTAGTGTGCTCAGATTTGAACTTGTTCCACTCGGCTTCATTACAGTGGGCGAGAATAACACCATCAAAATAGATCATTGCCTGTTTTCCTGGAGATGGAACATTTTTCTCTTGTGTGGCTGTGATCATGGTATGAAGAAATTCAATTTCATTTTTAAACACCTCTACAAATTCCACGATTCCTCTATTGCCTACGTTAAAGGCTCCATTGAGACTTAAAACTCGTGGGTCATCCTCCGGGTAGAGGTCAAGTTTAGAAATGTCTTCGGAACCTATGAGAAGGCTGGTGTCTTGCGTATTCGGGTCCATTGGGGGAACCACACCAAAGCCTTTTCTTCCACGGACCGAGAATGAAACTTCGGTAATGGGAAACGTTGAGTAGTCTCCACCATATTCTTTTAATAATCGATGACGACAAACGGGGCAAAGATCTCCTTCAATTTTAATATTATAAAGATCTTCGAATTGAGGCCGCAATGAGCGCGGGATTAAATGAAGTGGCTCTTCTTGAATAGGACACCCCTCTAAGGCATAGATCGGGGCCGAATTTTCTAAGGCTTTCTTGATGTGCTCTACTAGTGCTGATTTGCCTGCACCCACTGGTCCTAGAAGCAGCAGTACCTGTCGGCTTTCTTCACCTTTCATTGCAGCAGAATGCAAGAACCTCATTACCTTCTGGAGAGGGTGTTCCATTCCGAAGAATTGGTCGGAGAAATAATCATAGATTTTAATAGGATCTCCGTCAAAGATTTTGTTACATCTGGAGTTCGATTCATCTAGGGTGGTGAGGCCCCGTGAGACAATAGTGTCGTAGAGACGCTTGTGAGCCAGCACTGGCGTTACAGCACCTTTTTCGATTAACTGGAGATATTCCTCTAATACACCTTCGAACTTTTGGCGCTTGGCGCCCTCTTTGTGTTCTTTAATCTTCTGCAAGAATTCATTAGTAACACTCATAGTCTAAAACTCCCAACTTTCGCCTTCAATCTGAGATAGAAGACAAACTTCGTCTCCCCAAAGGTCTTTTATATAATTAAAAACTTTTTGTGCGTAGGGCACTTCTAAGTCGCGACCATCGTGCTCATGAACCAACGTGAGTCGATGATCTTTATCCACTTCCATCACAAAAACAACGGGGACACGATTGAGTCCTACATTGGTAATCAAATCATCACGTACTCTTTCCCACCCGGGGCCGTCTGCTATATCGTCAATTGTACTTGATTTATACTTGGTTTTAAATGAATAACTAAAAAGATTTTGATCCATGAGAAACTCTTGATCTAAATAGGTGCGCAGAAAAGTAATATCATTATGAGTTGCGCGAATTAACATCGCTTCTTCAAAACCTCGTTCTTCAATAATCTTCTTAAACAACTCATAACCGAGATGATAAGGGTTGATTGTCCCCAGGTGTGGGCGCACTACCTGGTTGTGAAGTTTAATAAAAGGAAGGTGCAAACTATCAGGAAGATTTAGCTCATTAATAATTTTTTGATGGATGGTGCAGGCCCAACCTTCGTTCATTATCTTAGTTAATGCTTGTGGGATAAAGTATTTTGAGTTCTCCTGCACGATTAAAAGAAGATTTCTTTCCCATTCTTCCAGATTGCGACTATTAGTAGCAATAAAAAGCAGTAAATTGTAATCAGGCTCATGGGGAAATTTTTTGAGGCTGGGTTTGTAGGTTGGATCTTTTTGCATCTGTCGCTGCTCAGATTTAAGCCATTCTTTGCGAGTTTTATAGCGAATTCCCGGATATCGAGGGACCTGATACTTAATTGCGTGGGCTGCATCTAAAATGCGCTCTACTTTTTCAATGCCGATTGAAGGATCCTCAATTAAACTGCGCACATACTTAGACGCAGTCTTAAACGTTCCTATAACATTGTCAGGGTTAGTGTCAGCAAACATACGATTTTGCTTGAAAAAATCACTATGCCCGACACAGTGAGCCATCGTTAGTACATGAATGTACAACTGATTTTCACGCATTAAATAAGCGATACTAGGGTTGGAATTAATTATCATTTCATATGGAAGACCTGTTTGACCCATATTATAGAGCGTATGGGTCCGCTCGTACTCTTTTCCGTAGGACCAGTGCCTATAATGAGTGGGAATTCCCGTATAGGCCATCGAACTAAGCATTTCTTGATAATCAATTATTTCATAATCAATAGGAAACCAGTCCAACCCCATGTCTTCCGCAACATGACAGATTTTATCGTCCCATTTCTGTAGATCTTCAACAGTCCAATCACTCATTTTTGCCTCCTCCGAACAAATAGGTAAAGGCGGTCCATATATGCTCATTACTCCCAATCATTACTCGTTTAAAAGTATTATCACAGATGGGATTGAGACGAGCCCACAAATTGTCAGCCTCCTCGGCCTTCCAAGCAGAAAAAGTACCCCATGGCATTCCCCCAAAAGCTTCGGCGTCGTCGTCAGTGTCCGCTAGGCCAGAGTAATTTTCATTAATTTCGCAATAGCCCACCAATTGACTCATTTCTTTTACCTTTTTAAAGTCATCAACTGCTTTTTCGTTGTCAGAGGCCCAATTTTCGCCATCGCCGCAATAAAAAGTGTAGATATTCCACGCATTTGGGTGATATTCCTTCTCAACAATCTCTAGTTCTTTGTCTAAAGCGCTTGAAATCAGGGTGCCCCCCGTGGACGCCACCCTAAAGAAGTCATCCTCGGACACTCGTTGTGCATAGGTCGTGTGAGAGATAAAAACGACGTCTATTTTTTCATATTTATGATTGAGAAATTGATATAGTAAGAAAAAGAAGCTACGGGCCAAGAATTTGCGTGCCTGGGACATCGAACCAGAGACATCCATCAAGAAAAAAATGACTGCAGCACTATTTTCTTTAGATTTTGGCTTAATATGATGATATTTTAGGTCATCTTTGTGAAAGGGGAAGCGCTCATCGCCCTCAGGGTCGTAAGTCCCAGCTTTTTCGGCTCTTTTGCGACGTCGAATCTTGCGCTTGATGGTTTCTTTCTTAGAAAGGCGAGGGCGAATGCCCTGAAAGCGGTATCCCTTCCTTTTGATTGACTCCTGTGCGATAAATCGGAACTGTTTCTTCTCCAGATCTGGTAATTTAAGATCATTAAAGAGATATTCCGCCAATTCTTCAAGTGTAATTTCTACATCATAGTACTCTTCGCCCTTCTCGTTGGATGCTTGACCGCCTTGGCCCTGCCCTTGGCCTTTATCTGCCCTTTTGGCTCCGATTTTCTGGCCACGCTTGAGTTTATGCTCGCCGCCGGTGCCAACGGTCTTGTTTTTGTCATTATTTCCATAGATAAAACGGTATTCTTTGATGCCTTTAACGGGAATACGGATTTTCTTCTTACCATTTTGGCCAATTATGGATTCTTCGGCCACCACGTCCTTAATCGACTCTTTAATAGCCTTGTCAATCTTTTTTTTGTGGCGAATCCGATCGGCGGCGGCTCGATCAACAATGGATTTATGCTTACGGAAGATACTCATACACTAATTACCTTAAGAGGGGAACTATTAACAATTATAATTCATATAGACAAGAATGTCAAGCAGAAAAGCGTGCTTTAAACTTCTTATTCTAATTAGAGAGAGTACAATGGATAAAGATTTCTATAATGAGGCATCGGCGACGAAATTGGGATGGGATCCGACTTGGTTTGGCGAAAATCACTTTGATGAGGACCTCGTCAAGGCAATTCAGCGCTGGCAGCGCCAAAAAGGGCTTAAAGCCGACGGTTTATGCGGCCCAGGAACCTATCGGCGTATTTGGACGGAACGACAGGTCGAAATATCCGATTATAAGCCCCAAGCATGCCGCTTAGGGGGCGGTAAGCAAAAATATATCGTTCATAACGGCAAATTTCTCGAAATTGACTGGGATAAAGTCGTTTTATGGGATGAACCGGGCGGATTGAAGATAAATCCCGGCAAATACTACGATAATTCGGGAAAACCCGAACGAAAGCCCCTAAATTTCGTAAACCACTGGGATGTTTGTCTCTCTGCGGAGACTTGTGCCAAGATTTTGAACAAAAGAGGCATCTCCGTGCACTTTTGTTTAGATAATGACGGTACAATCTATCAAATTCTGGACACTCAACACGCGGCATGGCACTGTTCGAACCGACTGGGCAACCAAAACAGCATCGGAATTGAGATTTCTAATGCTTATTACCCTAAATATCAAGATTGGTATGTGAAAAACGGCTTCGGGGAGCGCCCAATTGTCCAAAATGCGTCGGTTCATGGCAAAAAGTTGCCAGATTTTACCGATTTTTACCCAATTCAACTTGAAGCGTTGAAAAAACTATGGGGCGCCCTACATTTAGGACTAGATATCCCCCTAGAGTGCCCTCAAATAGATGGAAAATTCTGTGAGAGCCTGCATAAACCGAGTATTGAGGGCACATTTCGCGGTTTTAATAACCACTATAACTACACAAAGGGGAAAATAGACTGCGCAGGGCTCGATTTACCCCGTATGTTGGAAGAAGTAAAAGATGCCATGGAGCTAAAAAATGGACCATAAAGACACAATTCAAAAGAAGATGGCTGTAGTTTTGGCGGATTTGCACGCAAAAATCGATCAACTTAAAGAAAAAGTTGATAAATTGTGTGAAAATACGAATAATTGTGAGCCATCGGGCCTCACCAGTACTACAACCGAGAAACAACGCACAGTGAATAAATATAAGATTTAATTTCATTGTCGGCATCCTCTTCTAGTTACAGTAGGAGGGGTTTATGATGAAAAACCTAATTTTTCTTTCTTTAATCGCTGTTCTTTTAACAGCCTGCTCCCCGGGAGGGAGCCCCATTGATACGTCGAACGACGATGATTCTACCTCAGAAGTAGATCCCGAGCCAGTTTCACCCTATCACCCAGATGTTAACTGGGATAAGTGTGGCGGCCGCGAAGAAGCACATCCATGCAACATTATTTCATTTGACCACAATGGAGATGAATTTGATTTGTATACTCACTATGGGTCCCTTATCGTTCTCGATCTCTCCACCATGTGGTGCGGGCCCTGTAATCAGGCAGGCGCGCATGCGCAAGAAGTGCAGGACCTATATACCGATGTTGACCTTATCTATATCACAGTGCTCATAGAGGACCAACAAGCGGGCCCTGTGGACTTGCAAGACCTACAGGACTGGGCAGCTGCTTATGGTAACACAACGTCTCCTGTGGTCGCTGGTGACCGTTCAATGCTTACTAGTGGCGGGGGGACCTTCGACCTGACAAGCTGGCCTACCTTTTTCTACATCGATCGGGATATGTTGATCCGAGATATTGACAAAGGATATAATGGCACCGAAGTTATCTACTCAATTGAGTGGCTACTGACTTTATAAGCCCATCTTAAGCAGATGGAGCAAAAAGATGGGATCGATGGATTAAAAATCGGAGATCTAGTTGAAAAAGTGGGGGGGCCCCGACGAGGGTGTCTCGCAATCATAACTGAGATGTGTATAGAGAACTATTTTGAATTTAATCCGTGGATTAGGGTTCTATATGTTGATAGTATGGGTGGTTATGAATGGGTAAAGAGACATGGGGTAAAAGTTGTGGGGGATAAGGAACAAAAATAGAACTATTTAGAGTGAATGACAAATTTCATCTCGATTAAATGGGATCGCTTTCTAGCAGAAGGCGAAGCCGAGTATTTCCCCTGGTTAAGGGATCTCCCTGAAGAGCCCTTCGACCTCGTCCTCGCTGATCGTCTTAGGGTTCGACTCCAGTCCGGCGACGATCGATTCAACATACTGGGCGCTGGTGCCTTTCGTACGGTTTGGACACCGCGCGGTGATGACGAGCATGTAATAAAAGTTGCTCATGATCTCGACGATTATAAACTACAAATGAACAAGGATGACTTTGAGACAGCAAAACGATATCCACTCATCTTCCCCAAAGCATATGCTCATGCTAACGATTTCGAATGGGTTGCGATGGAGAGAGTAACTCCTCTCACCTCTATGGAGGAGATGCAAAAAGTTCTTGATAAGTCTTTTCCCGCAGAACAAGAAGCCATACAGAGCGCCCGTATGGCCAAGGACATTAATCCGGCCGACCCCTTCCATATTATGAAGCAGATTATGGCATCTTTTCGAGGTGACAGAGAGAGATTGCCGCGAGCTGGATATGAGTCCGAAGAAGACCTTCACGCAGGAAGCTTACAAGACATTCTGGCGCCAGTTGCGGGACCAGCTTACCAAGAACTCACCAAAGCGATGCACGAGTTTGAAATTGATAAGTTCGAACTGGGCAAAGGAAATATTGGCTACGACCAAGACTACAATTTTAAGATTATTGACTCTTCAGTATTCAGTTCTGATCCCGAGAAGGGCGGTTGGTGAAACTCCTACTTGAAAACTGGCGTCAATACCTAAGCGAGGTCACGAGTATTCCTCAGGACCTAAAACAAGGCCTTAAGGACGCCATAACTGATTCTGAATTTTGGACTTATCCTCACACCGAAGACGAGGTGGATGCGGTAGGGGAAAATGAGCTTGGAACCCCTGCTGTCGAAATATTGATGGATGCACTAAACGAGGCCGCGGAGAACTTGGGATCTGATTTATATTTCTTACTTACTGTTGACGGTACCGGCGACTATACCATCGGACCGGATGACCAGTACGGCGGCTATCCTAATAACTGGATGATGCAGGGACAATACCGGGGCCCGGAGAAGGGCAAGCATGTTGTGTGGCTAGAACTACGGCCTATATCTAAAGACTATAACATAGATGATCTCGATCCTGATGAATTGGCCGGGATCATCTCGCGGACAATAAATCACGAATTGGTTCACTATGAGCAACTAAAAAAGCAAGCTAAGTCAAAGGGAATTAGTGACGAAAAGGCATGGGAAGAAATGATTGCCGATCCCAAACAATTTTCAAACACCGGAGATCGCGGTGACTACCTCACGCGACATATTGAGGTAGACGCGTTTGCACATGAGGCCGCGGAACAACTATTGGATATGTACTCAGCAGAGGAAGCTTTCCAGCTTATCAAAACACGAGATCCCAAGCTTGAAGGCGTCGTCCGGGACTATTTAAATGTATTGGGTGACAATCCTACCGAGTTGAAAAAGTTCTGGACAAAGTTATATACTCAAATAGAGAGACAAAATGAAACTCCTACTTGAAAACTGGCGTGCTTTCTTAAGAAAGACTCGCGATGAGAAAAAACCCGAAGAAGAGGAAGAATCCGATGCCCCTTCTTCAGTGGTAACGGCTTTAATGAAGCGCGGCGGTCTCTCGCGGGAAGAAGCAGAAGAGATGGTAAAGCGCCAAATTGAATTAGAAGAGAATAACAGGAAGACCGGGACTCTGAATTCCGATTATCCCGGATATGTAGAGGTTTATAACCCTTACAGTAAAGATCAAAAAATTGCCCACGTGGGGTCCCCTGGCGATCAGGTTGAGATACTTGGCAGTTGGAGCGACAAAGGAATGAAGTGGCTAGAGGTTAGTATAAGCGGCACAAAAGGTTGGATCGGCGCCGAGGAACTTGATCAGGACTAAGAACTTCTTGACATCTTTTTTACCTCTGTTATACTGTAAATGAATGAAAAGGTATATTTATAGTAATGAAACAGATTATAACAGAATGGCGAAAGTACATCGCCGAAGAAGACAACTTAGAACAAAACATTTATTCGTTTGACTTTGATAACACGCTTATACGTTATCAGACCCTAGAAGACGGTGATGTAGAATATCTCGGGCCTCACGAAGAAAACATCGCACTCTTGAAAGATTTGGCCGAACAGGGAAACAAGGTGATTATCGTCACATCTCGATGTAAACCCACTCGTCCCAAATATGATTGGGACAAGGCCCCCACTCCAGAAGAAGCAATCCAAGAGTTTGGGCTCCCAGTTGAAGAAGTTCACTACACCTATGGAAATCTTAAGGCAGATAAATTGATGGAGCTAGGAGTCAGCAAGCATTGGGACGATGATGACGATGAGGTGGCGGCTGCCCGGGCTGCTGGAATTGAAGCCGTCGCTGTTCCTGTTGAAGGCGAAGTCACGCAGCAATTGCGAGATAAATGGTGCGATGTTCTGTCAAAGGAAGAAGAAGAAACTAATTAATTATACGCCGGAGTATCGTGTTATGAAGAAGTCAGAAATTTTAGATATTATTAAAGAAGAAGTTGAGGTTGTTTTGACTAACGCCGAAATGATTGAAATTTTTGATCTTGATCCTGTAAAACTATTAGACGAGATGATGAATGAAAACCCAAAGTTAGGGCAAGATCGTGTCACACAGTCTGCGCGCAAACGATATGACCGGGATCAAGTTCAACAGGGCCTAGGCAAAGAAGTAACACCCCGCGAGACGGGAATTATTCAAAGCGTTGAAAAAGCGCTGACCAGCGTAGCTAAAAAGGATGACCTCTACAAATATAAAGTCATCCTGCAGCAGCTACTAGGTAAACTACAAAAGCGGACAGGCGGCACTGATGAACTGAATGAAGCCGAAGGTAAGGGCTGCGCAGAAAGCGAAGGCGGCCCCGGCTGTATTAAGAAACAGGACGACCAGTGGGTAATAATGAACAATAAAAAAGGTGGAGTGTGGCGCAAGTGCGATTCAGAGGCACATTGTGAAGAAATACTTGATGCTTTCCACGCTTCGAAGGGCTAGAATATGAGCATAGACTTTGATCAACTTAGGGCCTTCGTTAAAGAAGCCATGTTTACTGGCGGAGGTATCAATGAGCCTTCGGCTCCTCAAGGCGTTCCCCATCGAATGCCGGCTGCAGATGCGCAAGATAAAGAACAAAATCAAGGGGACCCTAAAGCTAACGCCCTGTATGATATTGCCCTTAAGGCGCGCGAAGCCGCTGAAGAACTAATTGAGGCACTGGATGATCCGATCTATGATGATGCATATGAGCATGCTTTTAAGGCGACTAGTAATTTGCGAAAAGTTCTTAATAGTATCGAAGAAATGGGAGCTCATCCAATGCCAATGCAACGAGTAGTTGCGCCACCCAAGCAAGATCAAAAGTATACCGGTACCGCTGGGTATCTACCAATGACGTTTTCTGCTGGTGGAGAACTAGAGGAAGGCGAGCAATGAGACCAACACGACGACCCTCCGGAGGAAGGTAGATAATGAAAATAACCCGATCAGCACTAAAGTCTTTAATAGTGGAAACTATCCGTGACAATGGCTCCATACTTCTAGAGATGCCCGAAGAGGTACCTTACGAAAAAAGCCAAGATGGTCACAAAGAGGGCGCAATGTCCAAAAAAGAACTTTTTCATATGTCCCAAAAGGCCAGTCAGCTTCATGATATGCTAGCCGACGATGAGGAATTAGAGCCATGGGTTCAGTCCAAGGTTACTAAAGCGGCATCAATGGTCGCAGCCGTTTTTGATCATCTAATGTATGAAAAGCGGCCTGGGCACATTAAGGAATAAGATGTGCTAATAAGGAAGATCCACTTTCTTTCTTATCTTCTCATTTTTCTTATTCTAACTGACTTGATCGCCACTATCTATTGGATATCTACTGGGGCTGCTACCGAAGCCAATCCAATAATGAATTACTATCTCAGGCACTCTATTGTATTGTTTGCTATAGTAAAATTGTTTATTAGTTTTAGCAGCCTATCCATTCTGTTAAGGTTCAAGAAAAGGTTTAAGAAATTTATATTCCACATACTTTTTGTATTAAATCTCATATATGTGGGGGTTTTTAGCTGGCATATAACTGGATTGATGTTTCTGGTATTTCTAACTAATTAATAAACATGCATACTTGCGCCAATAAAACGGGGGGAAATATTTCGCATCTTGAACAGATGGTGAATAACTTCCTTCCATATTCTCAAGAACAACTTGGATTTGATAAGCCGGTGAAAATCGTATTTCAATCCGATCCAAGCAATGCTGATGTTTTATTAGGAAGAACTGCCCACTATAACCCTGAGCAATTCGAGGTTTATCTGTACACCGACAAGCGTCACCCAAAAGATGTTATGCGATCTCTGTCTCATGAGCTTGTGCACCACGCCCAGAATTGTCGAGGCGATTTCGGAAGTTGTAACGATACCAGTCCCGGATATGCTCAGCGGGATCCGCACCTCAGAAAAATGGAGCGAGAAGCATATACCAAAGGTAATTTGATCTTTAGGGACTTCGAGGACCTAATTAAGAGAGGTAAGATTACCATCGATATCAATTTTAAAGATTCAGGAGAACCTCAGATGTCACTTAAAGAATGGAAAGATAACGAGCTTAACACGTTGTTAATGAAGAAGTGGGGACTTCTTAAGGAAGGCTCCGCGAAAGACCGCGCAGATGAAGAGGGAAATCGCCCCTCTGACGACAAGAAGATGGATCTTGATGAAGCCGAACTTGAAGAAGGCGGCTGGGATCGCCGAGGCCCGCGCAAGAAGCGCGGATGGGGCCTTGATGAAGAAAAAGGCCATGAAGGATCTTGCGACGAAGCTCACGCCGGCAAGGACCATGACGAATATATGGCCGGCCGCGATGACGAACTTGAAGAATCATATGTCGATGTAGCCCAAAGCCGCGGGAAGGTGCATACAGCTATCCCTATGGATCCAGATGAGGATGAGGACGAGAAGCGAAAGAGCCATTCTTCTTGGGATCCCTCTGTCAAACGACATGTTGTCGGCTCTAATCCAGATCTGGCTGATTTTATAATGCCGAACGAGCCCGAAGGTGAGCCCCCGGCGCCGGGAGAGAGGATCTGGGATCCACGGCATCTCAAGACCAAGACTACCAAAGTTGCACCGGTAAATGTAGATGAGAGAACTTCACAGAAGATCTCTGTAAGAGAAGCAAAAGAAATCACTCGACGTATTATCGAGCGTATTAGAAAGGAAGGAAAATAAAATGGTTGCACCATGGATTAAACGGCGCCGAGAGCGCCTTCAGGAAGAAAGTCGTCAAGCAACAGAGGCGACTACCGCTGCTGCCGCACAGGCCGCAATAGAAGAGGAAACTCGGGCAGCTGCTGCTGCAGCAGAGAAGCAGGCCGCAGCTGCAGCAAAAGCTAAAGCTGCTGCTGACGCTAAAGCTGCTGCTGACGCTAAAGCTGCTGCTGACGCTAAAGCTGCCGAAGAGGTCGCTCCAAAGGCTGGACGCCGTCGCAAGAAAACTTCGTCCCCGGAGGAATAATTAATGGATCTTCGCCGCATGACTCGCGAGTTTTTGCTGGACGAGAGCAAAGCCCCTAGTTTGGCTAGCTATATTCAGTCTGTTTCGGAGGTATTGGGATCTATCACCCCTAGGTCCCGCACCGACGAACGTCGAATTGAAATGGCAAAATCAAGCTTGCGGGAAGTGCGTCGACATTCGCGTCGCCTTCAAGAACGAGTAAATGTTTTAGAAGAACAGGTAAAGGTTCTAGAAGAAAGCAAGGTGTAAACTAATGGGCACACCAGGCCATATGGCACACCCTTTTGATGTAGATAGAGTTAAAACTGGTCAGGATTTAATTGATTATATTCAAGATGCAGTTTTGCGTCTGCAAAACAAAGATATTGCGGGGAGCGTTAAATGGGACGGGATCAATACAAGTTTTAAGCTTATTACCGGGGAAGACGGTCAAAAAGAATTTCGAATGGATCGAGGTACTAACCACATAGATTCTGTGGTAGGACTTGATGCTGAGGCCGCTTTAGCAAAATGGGGACCAGAGCATGGAATGGCCAATGCTGTGGCCACGCTGCTTAAAATTTTTAATGCCGCTATTCCTGAGATTGAGGCCGAACTTAAAGAACTCGGAATGTGGGACGACCCCACCAAGTATTTTAATACAGAGTATATTGAGGGGAAATCGAATGTTCAAGAATACGATCAAAATATTCTGGCCATTCACGGAATCAACCAGTTCTACGAGAAAAAGGCACAGCCTCACGCCATCCGCAAAGGTACATCTATGGATCGGCCGGGAGCAGCAAGGCCGCTCGACCCTAATACCCAGAAGCCCACCAAAGCTGGTGGAATTGAAATTCCCTATGATAAGGCTGCTTTAGCTACCCTTATTGAGAAAGTACAACCCCTGGCTGAGGAGTATGGATTTGAGGTTTACGGGGATGTTCCAGTTGAATTTGATCCAGATCTAGAGTTGGATTTAGACTCTGTACTCGGGACGCCCGTATCGATTCAAATTACGCCCGGGGGTGTTGCGACGAACACTCTTCGTGAATGGCTCGGCATGGTTGAGCATCCGCAAGAGAGGAAGGTCACACGCGCAGACGGCAAAAGTGTGGGCGCGCTGAGCAAAGACATCTACATGGCTGTTTTACGCAGCGCAGAAGAAGAAGGAATACCACTCAGCCAATATCTCAAGTCTCAAGATGACGTAAAGGACGCAATTAACGGTGGCATATTTTACCATGGGACGCGGCTCCTGGGGCAAGCTGTGAAGAATGCGCTGCGAAGCCAAGCAGGTTCCGTGGGATCTCATGAAGGAGTGGTCTTGCGTGGGCTAGAAGACTTTTTAGTTAAGCTCACAGGAGATTTTATTGTTCAAGGGCTCGCTTCAACTCATGGAGATTCATCCCAACAATCTCTGAGGGAGCAAAAGGGGCGGAGCATCGCACTATACCCTGGAAAGTTTAAGCCGCCGCATGCAGGTCACTTTGATGTAGCCAAAGAAATACTTCAGAAGCCGAATATTAACAAGCTTATTATCTACATATCCCCTCGACCACATGAAGGCATTAGCCCAGACCAGTCTAAAGCCATATGGGAAATCTATAAATCTCATTTGCCCGGAGATGTAGAGATACGTATTGGGGAAATTTCCCCAGTTCGGTCGGTCTATGATTACTTGGATAATGAAGCTGAGGCTGGGGATATACTTAATTTAATTTTAGGCGAGAAAGATCTGTCGGATGGGCGCTATGCCGCGGCAGGAGGTAGACGCAGTGATGTGAACGTGAACAGTATTCCTGTGCCGCCACAAGCCGGCGGCATATCTGCCACTCAGATGAGGCAGTCTCTTTGGGGTGACGAACACGATCAATTTATCGCAGGGCTACCTTCCTCCTTAAATGATCAAGAAATTAGTGATATCCTAACGTTATTAGGCGAGACGGATTTGGAAGAGACTTCCGGGTCAGGCGCCGGCGCCGGTTTTGCTGGTCCTATAGGCACCAATATCGATCGCGATGACGATGAGACCGAAAAGGAACAGATAGTTAGTGAAGTAATGAACTATTTATTAGGCATATCGGTGGGCTAAACTATGATTAATCGCGAGAACTTTGCAGAAGAAATGAAACTTCGGGGAACCGTACGACAAGCTATTCAGCTTATCAAGGAGCGACGACACTCCAGACAAAAACTAATGGAGAGCGAGGAAAACCAACTTCGATCTCTTATTGGAGAACTTTTAAGAGAGGCTCAAGCAGCTGTTACAACTACTGCAAAGCATGCCAATACCGGTATCAATGTACTAGAAGATCTTCTTAAGAATTCCAATATTCTTTCTGTTCTTGAAAAAGGCTATAAGTCTCTTACTACTAATAAAGAACAACGTCTTTCGTATAAAAATCACATTCTGGTGGCCGTTGAGAAGGCGCTAGCGCCCGAAGAATCTAGAAAAGAAGCCGGCGATGAAGAAATTAGTGCCACTGAAGTAGAGGGTGGCCCTCTCGCTGAGGACATAAACATTTCCGTGGATAGGCCCGAAGATGATCCGGATTTTATTGACGTTGAAGAAAAAGAAGTAGTAAAATCTGACGGAGAAGTCGAGAAAGAAGAATTTGCTATCACCGGTGAGGACAAAACCGGTCGCAACAAAGCATATACCGATTTCCAAACTATTTCAAAAGTTATTCTCCGAGCATATGACGATTTAGACAATCCCGATGATCTGATCATGTTTGAAGAGTATTTGATCAAGAACCTCGCCCTATATTTCGATAAATTTGAGGCTGATTTAGAAGCAACTGTGGAAGAGCCGGAAGCCGCGGCAGACGCAGAGCCCAACCTGGGTAATGCTGCCGGCGAAGAAGAAGCTGACATTAAACTACAAGAAGTGCTACGCCATCTAGACATAGATGATATTATTAAAAATTTGTTATAAATGAACCAACCTAAGCGATCAAATTCGCAAGGGTTTTGCAAGGATTTATCCTTCTCAAAAAAACTGAGATCAGATGGAAAATCTAATGAAGCATTTGAAATACTGCTTTCCACGCTTACCCTTGAGGAACTTATAGGATTAAAACTAGAGTGCGCCACACGATTGTCTGGTGGGAAGTTATATGGCTTTAATCTCTGGTCAAACATTGTTGAAATTACCAAAGAAGCACTAATGAATGCTGTCATTAGCGTTACTAGCACTAATCGGGAAGCTAGTCGGGTCTTGGGCATTAATTTATTGACCTTTAAAAAATTGAAGAAGAAGTATAACATTAAACAGTCCTATGGTGACGATGATTAATCATAACTGATTGCGACTTTAAAGTCAAGAGATTTAATTGAAGGGGGTGGATCTGGTTTCGACGGGGATTAAAACCTGCAATGGTAGTTCTCGGACCACGGTTCGATTCCGTGCACCTCCACCATTTAATTTTAAGGAGATATAATACAATGAAAAAAATGAAATTATGGGAGCCATGGTTTTTCGAAAACAGTAAATTACCGGTATGGCTCTCGAAGATTGCGCCGATTGAAGTGTGGGCGTTTAGTTTTGCATTCTGGGTTTGGTGCCGGGGCGAAATGAGCGATAGAACCAGACGCCATGAAACAGTACATTATCAGCAGCAACTGGAAATGCTATTTGTTGGACAATGGATATGTTATGGAATTTGCTGGCTTATTGGCTTTGCAAAGTACCGAGATGGTAGCAAAGCATATCGTCAGAATCCCTTTGAACAAGAAGCTTATGAGATAGATGATTTCGAAGATGGGCTTGTAACACGCAAGCGCTATGGGTGGACAAAATATAAAATTTAGTTGACATATACAAGTATATTTTATGTTATAATATAAAGTAATAATATTAAATTAACTATAGGAGAAATTATGATATCTATTAAAAGGCTTTTGGCTGCCTTACTAGCCTTATTGTTTGTTGCTGCAGTCAGCAGCTGCGAACATGTCATTGTTTTGGACGATGACGACGACATACTCTTCGACGACGATGACGATATAACACCGTCAGATGATGACGATGCTGTATTAGGCACATCCTCAGTAGCTGGAATTGTTTTTGATGCGCATGGCGCCGTACTTTCTGATGTAACTGTGAGTATCCTAGGTTCCGAGGCCTCAACACTGTCCGACTCAGATGGAAGGTTTCTTTTAGAAAATCTCCCTGCAGCTGACCGAGCAATTGTGACTTTTAGAAAAGACTTATATGCTCGTACTAGCGCTCCCCTCGCAATTATTGAAGGGAATGAAAATGCAATTATCCAGCGTATGGCTCTGATTGATCATATTTTCTTTTTCGATGCATTAGAAGGGTTTACCTTTACAGACGACAGTTCGCTGAAACTGGAGCTTCCTTCTAATAATATTGTTGATAGTGCTGGGAAAAGTTATGCCGGCTCGGTGGTTGCTGAAGTGACCGTTTACGATCTAGTTTCCCCTAATGAGCAGGGTAACGAACTGTTGGCCACACCGGGCGACTTTACGGCCGTGAATGCAGCCGGCGAGAATAAGACGCTGGAGTCCTATGGTATGGTCCAGATCAATCTTCTCACACCTTCGGGCGCAGACCTTCAGCTGGGCTCATCTTCCGCTGTTATCCGCCTCCCGGTGCAAAGCCTGGGCACTCCCCCCGAGATAGGAGATGAGATCTCCGCCTGGAGCTATGACGAAGCTCAGGGTAAATGGGTTGAGGAAGCAGTAGGCACTGTTGCCGAGTTTGAAGGAGAACTGGTTTGGGAGTTTAGTGCTCCTCACTTTTCTACTTGGAATTGTGACCGACCGATTTCTACTCACGGTTGTCTGACCGGCCGAGTAACCGACTCACAGGGAAGTCCGCGCGGCGGTGCTACTGTGCGAGCTGTTGGAATTACTTATATTTCCACTACTACCTCTCGCACAGGTCAGGATGGATCTTTCTGTCTAGAGGTCAAAAACGGGGAAACCGTTTGGGCCGAGATTTCTTACTCAATTGCTGGACAGATCGCCACACAGCGCACAGACCCAACAGTAATCCCTGCAGGACAAGCTAGTTGCTCTCTGGGTGAAGGAACTTGTGTTGATCTGGGAGAAATCCCGGTAGACATTCAGACCTGTGTTACTGGTATTGTGATAAACAACCAGAACATACCACAGGCTGATGTCCAGGTGTTCAGCCCACAGGGTGGACTGGCAACAACTGATAATGATGGTGCTTTTTGTATGACTACAACGGTATTCCAAGACACGGCAGTTTATGCACAGTCGCAGCTGGATGGTATTTTATACCAACCGGTTGAGGCGTATACGCAGCCAGGCACCCCAAACTGCCAGGGCGGGTGTCCAAACCTTGTCATTTTACGACCATATGTGGACACTTCTTGTGCCCATGGTAATGTCGTTATTAATGGTAACGGTGCATCGGTGTTAGTATCTGTATATGATAATAACTTTCCAGCAGCCGCTATCGGATCAACCTTGTCGGCCTCCGACGGTAGTTTCTGCGCATCAGTTCCAGCGAATGTGAGCGCAACCCTTCAAGTAGGGGTCGAACCTGATATTTGCGGCAGCGAGACCGTGAGCTTAGATAATTTCGCTGGCTCAGCCTGTGGCGACACTGGTCAGAGCACTGCGGGTAGTGAGTGTTATCCCTTAGAGGACTTTAACTGTAATATCTAAGCATTATTTATAGCAGCAGTAAAAAATATTTGTCGTCCCTATAGTTATTATAGGGTGTATAGATTACTTTTACTGCTGCTATTTGTTTTAAGTGCTTGCTCTAATAATATAACCGAAGAAGATATAAGACAAGAAGAATATGGGGAATTATATGCTACTATGGATTGCTGGTGGAGCAGTCAAGAATTAATTGCTTCCACCATCTTCTGGTGCGCGGACGACCTAGAAACTGAATTAATAAGTGGCTATGTAAGCCTAGCAATTATTCAGGACCTAGACGGGGTGGAATTCTTCTCTATTTGTGGGAGAGGAATAACACTAAATTCGGGACATGCGCTCCATGATAATCTTATAGCTGCGATGACGGAGCACACTTATGACTGTTATGAGTCGTATGAAAGAAAATTAGGTAATGAATTCGATTGGATATGGGATGAATCTACCAGTACATTGCAACTTATTTGGCGCCCGGATGACGATTTAGATAAGGTTTTAACGGTATTCGTGCCCAAACAGGAGGATTCTCCCCGAGTTGAGGGCACAGTTTACTACAAAACCGGATATTTCAACTAAATATAATATGAGTGATTATTTTAAATTAGGACCTATGGTTGTCCTATATGTCATTTTGATATCGTTTAGTATATGCGCCCTCGCAGTTCCGGTCGTGGCTAGTGATTATGTGTCCAATTTCGAATGGCTCCCTGCAGTAGAAAATAGGCCACCCCAGGTGGGACACTGGAATCGCACCCCTACCGTAATAGTATGCGAATATGCCCCTATAAGTGAAGTCCAGATAGCTTCCGCCATCCGCTTTTGGGAGCACCTAGGGTACAATTTTTATACTACACAATATAAATACGATCCGTTAGGTAAGTGTACGGCAGACAACCCCATGGGCTATATCATAATACATCTTATATCAAGTGGAATAAGAATGGATGATAGTTCGCTAGCACAAACTCATTTTTATGTCGATAACAATACAAAAACTATCGATTGGGCAAAGATTTATTTCCGTGCTGATATCCGGGACACAGTCTTGGAACACGAACTGGGGCACGCCCTCGGTTTCTTACATTTCAATAAAATTAATCATTTAATGAACCAAAAGTGGGAAATGGGCGGTTGGGACAAGAACGGACTAGAGAACAAGCGTCGTTAGGCGACCTAGTGATCTGTATTGATGCTGCTCGCACAGACGCTAGCGGACACACCAGAAGATTTATTGGATTAGTGCTTGACAAATCCATCTCAGTCTATAAAATACAGATAGTGGACAGTGGCGAAATAGTATACTGGCCCATGACAGCAACTTATCTATGGAAGGAAATATAATGAGTACTGAAGAAATAGTAGAAGAAGGTCACGTCGAAGGACCGCGTTGGGAGATTGTTGGAAAACACACAACATACGAAG
>Ga0080013_1002489_pt1 | contig 21619 bp, 22 predicted proteins | sample ETNvirenome_6_85_FD_69236 | JGI IMG/M metagenome (GOLD analysis project Ga0080013, IMG submission 69236) | Marine viral communities from the Pacific Ocean - ETNP_6_85 (SPADES assembly) (version 2) | ecosystem: Environmental > Aquatic > Marine > Oceanic | place: Pacific Ocean | collected 2013-06-19 | reverse complement strand
ACAAGGTGCCATAAGTTATGCTTTAATAAATAGAGAGAATGAAAACGGATAACATACATAAGATTGATTGTACTACTATAACGACTTATAGAAATACAAGAACTGGTGAAGTTTATAAAGAAGTGAAAGAAGGCCCTGATATAGTTACAGATGTAACTGTTCAAGTTTCACCTAAGGGTTTAGACATGATGCAGAAAGTATTAGTTAATAATAATGGAAAAAAAACTTGATATATTATCCATAGATTGTGATTGGATAATAAATTTTAAACAACAAGAAGAGCTTTTAAGCTTTGCAATCCCCATCATTTATAATCATGCGGATGTTAAAACTGCCTATTCCCATAAAGAAATATATCCGTTATTTACTCATGGTTATGATGAGTATAACTTAATAAATATAGACCATCACCATGATTTTCATTATGATGAAAAAAAGTTAGATGTTTTAAATGAAGGAAATTGGTTATATCATTTATCTAATGTATTCAAAAACAAAATTAACTATACTTGGATATCTAACCCTCATTCTATTCATATTTATCTTGACCGTCTTAAAACTTTAAAATCATTTACTTTTGATAATAATATTGATTATATAAAACAAAAAAAATTTGATAAAATATTTATATGCTGTAGTCCGGATTATGCTACTACCCCGGAAGTTATTACAGCTTATAAAATAATTGAAAGAATAGTTAATGATAAATAAATCTCCTAAAGGGGGCACAGAGTTACAGTTTGATTATTTAAGAAAATATGTTGATCCTAAATTATTAGATCAAGTACAAATTACCACATCTGTACCAGAAAAGATTCCACTACATCCAACCAAGTTGAATATTCTCTGGCAAAAAAATTCCTATGATCAACCGAATCTGGCACCATGGTTCAAAGATAAAAACAATCATAAAAAATATGATTGGTATGTTTTTAATTCCCATTGGACCTATGAAAAATTTAGACAGTTTTTTGATATACCTACAGAAAAATCTGTCATTATTAAAAATGGTATAGATAAAATTAAACAGGCCCCTCATTATGAAGTGGACAACCCTATAAAAATAATTCATCAAAATACTCCGTGGAGAGGTTTATCTATTTTACTAGGAGCTATGCAATTAATTAAGAATCCATTAATTCAATTAGATGTTTATTCTTCTACAGAAGTTTATGGCAAAGACTTTTATGATCAAAATGATAAACACTATAAACCTTTATATGATCAGGCAGCTCAGTTACCTAATGTCAATTATATTGGCTATAAGTCTAATGAGTATATTAAAGAGAATCTCCATAAATATAATATGTATGCTTACCCAAGTATATTCGAAGAGACCTTTTGCATATCTTTATTAGAATGCATGGCGGCTGGCTTATATTGTATCACTACTGATCTTGGAGCTTTATATGAAACAGGGGCAGAGTTTCCAATGTATATTCCTGTTGATAAAAACTATAGAAGTTTAGCACAAAAATTTGCATATGGTATTGAAGAAGCCTCTAAAACTTTACATCAAAATCAAATAACTAATCATCTAGATTGTCAAGCCAGCTATGCTAATCATTATTACAATTGGAATAGACAAGGAATAGCCTGGGAAAGATTTTTGAAAGGAGCATTAAATGCAGTATCCAAATGAACCAATATGGTTTAAGAATGAAACCAAAGAAGCTAACAAAGATACGAAGGTTACTAATATAAATTTAGGACGTTCGCCCCATAAAATAATGATATGTACTCCAGTTCATAGTGATGTCAGTATGCATTACTGCCAAGCTGTATTAAAAATGCAACAAGAATGTATGAAACGAAATATGTTAGTAAGCTTTACTTTAATGAAGTCTTCATTAGTTACTCAAGGTAGGAATTTATGTGTGTCCGAATTTTTAAATCATGAGGATAAATACACTCATTTATTATTTATAGATTCGGATATTGACTTTAAATTTAGTACCATAGAAAAAATGCTAGAGGCAGATAAAGATATTATATCCTGTCCTTATCCAATGAAACAATTTAGTTGGGATAAAGCTTGGCGAAGACTTACCCACAAATACGACGCTATTACAGATGCAAATGATTTAGCTAAAGCTGGTTATACTTTCCCTATAAAGCTAGGGAAGACATCAGAGATTATAGTAGATAAAGGTATAATGGAAGCTACGCATGCTCCTACGGGATGTATGTTAATTAAACGAAAAGTAATTACCGATCTGATAAAAGCACATCCTGAATTAGAAATATTTCAACCTACCAATATAAATGGTAAAGAGGTTAAAAAAGATAATTTTTATAATTTATTTGATACGTTACACGAGCCTGAAACTAAACGTTATTTTGGTGAAGACTTTGGTTTTTGTCAAAGATGGCGTAACTTAGGGGGAAAGGTTCATCTATTTATAACTGATTACATTACTCATGTTGGAGAATACCAATATTGTGGAAGGTTTCTTGATGATTTGAGACAGGGAGAAAGACCTGCGAAACCTGTTGACGACACTAAAAAAATCAAATAAACTGCTATATTCAGGATTTCTATGCCTGCTTTACAACTAAAATTTAGACAAAATTATGGCAATAACAGATATAGATATTTCAGAAGAATTCACAGCAGGCGCTCCAAACATTAAACTTAAAGGAGATTTAAGACCTGACTCACCAATGGCTTCTATGGCACCAGGTGGAATAGAAACATTAGATATACAAGATGAAGAAGTACTAACTCCTTATGATTTCCAAATGGAAGAAGGAGTTCAGATTGGCCCTATGGCTGGCGGTGGTGACAGAGGTTGGAGAGCACAAATGTTAGCAGAAGAATTAGCACAGGAACAATATGGAAAAGAATTTTACGATCTTACTCAAAACCAACAGTTTAAAATATATAATATAGCTCTCGATATGATTGATTCTGGAGGCATGGCTGAAGGCGGAAGAGTTCAATATGGTCTTGGAAATCTTGTTAAAAAAATAGGTAAAACTGCTAAGAAAATAGTTAAGTCAGATTTAGGTAAAGCTGCTTTAATAGGTGCAGGTATCTATGGACTAGGTGGAGGTTTTGGAGCTGGTTTTAAATTTGGTAATATACCAGGTGCCTCAGCTTTCTTTGGTGCCCCTGATTTAGGAGGAGTTCATAACACAGCAACTAAAGGACTTTTTAGTAAAATGTTAGGTAGCACAGCGGGCAAGATAGGAGTTGGTTCTGCATTGATGACTTATTTAGCAGGTCAAGGTATGGGGGAAGAACAAATAGAAGCGATTAAACAAGATGGAAGTAAGGTAGAACCTTACTTAAGAGACTTATTTAAAAAATTAAATCCCGGGATGCATGATGCAAAAATAGAAGAAATGGTTCAAGTAAACCTTAGTGAATATAAAGCTGACGGTGGAAGAGTGGGATTTGGAGATGGAACATCTAACTTAGGAACACAATCAGATTTTAATGAATTTTTAAAGCAGATGAAGGAGTCCAGTAAAGAGCACAGTTTAGACCAGTTAATGCAAAACTATAAACAATGGTATAAACAACAAACTGGTCCTGAAGTGAAAGAAGCGGCCGATGGTGGTAGAATTGGATTAGCTTTCGGAGACACGGCTCAGGCAGCAGGCATCATGGGTAACCTACCTGTTAGACAGAATAAAGCCGGGATAAATGAATTAGACCTTAGAGAAACTGGTGGATTTATTCCTCCCGTTGGTGTAAAAGAAAAAGCAGATGATGTCCCAGCGATGTTATCTAACAATGAATTTGTTTGGACGGCAGATGCAGTAAGAGCAGCTGGAGGCGGAAGCGTCAATAAAGGTGCTCAAATATTACACGATCAAATGAAACAATTAGAGAGTAGGGTAGTTTAATGCCAGTAGCAGAACAGAGAATATTACCAGCACCGTTTATCGAAGCGGCAGGAAAAACATTTTTAGGTGATCTTGCAACAGCAGCGGGGGACTATAAAACAGCCGATTTAAGTAAAGCATATGGTCCACAGTTTGTAGCGGGTCAAGATCCTTTACAGGCTCAAGCACAAGCATTAGCTCAAGCAGGTATAGGTGGGTATCAACCTTATCTTCAAACAGCTGCAAGTTATGCAGCTCCAGGGGCTTACACACAATTTCAATCTCCATATCAGCAAGATGTTATTGACGCAACGATGCAAGAATTTGATGTTCAGGCGGCCAAAGGTTTACCTGCCTTAAGAGCACAAGCAATTGGTGCGGGTGCATTTGGTGGTGGTAGAGAAGGTGTTCAATTAGCAGAGTATCAGGCGGGAAGCGATAGAAACAGGGGAGCATTACTTGCCCAATTAAATCAATCAGGATTTGCTAATGCACAAAATTTAAGACAACAAGCTTTACAGAATCAATTAAATCTAGGAACTCAAGGGCAAACTTTCTTAGGACAAGATGTAGGTGCCCTTTCAACTTTCGGTGCATTGAATCAAGCACAAGCACAAGCTGGTTTAGGAGCTAGTCAACAATTAGCGCAACAACAATTAGCGCAACCAATGACGGCTGCACAACAATATGGCCAAGGGGTTACAAGTTTAATAGCAGGTTATCCAGGTCAAACACAACAGACAATGACACCAGGGCCAAGTCCATTATCAACGGCACTTGGAACAGGCGCAACATTAACAGGGATTTACAGAGCGTTTAATCCTGCACCACAACAATATAAAATGATTTCTTAATATGAGCAAAACTTTTAAAAGACCAATGTTTAGAAAAGGCGGAAACGTCGGAACTGGAATTATGACTGGTGTGGTAGATAGATCTATGCACGCAGACAATCCTATTGTAACAGGTAATGATGCTCCTGTAGATTATGAAAAAATGTTTATTGAAAAAACAATAGGAGCAGGCGGGATGCCTGAAGGTATGGATCCTTTAACTTCTTACCTATTAGCAGCGGGACCAAAAATGGCCAGCTCAACTTCTTTTGCTGACATGATTAGTAATTTAGAAGGACCTAACAAAGCTTTAATAGAACAACAAAACAAAAAAGCGGAAGCAATGAGAAATTTAAGAACAGGTGCAGCTTCATTTGGTTTAGAGGCTCAGTTGAAAAAAGATCTTTTAAAACAAGAATGGGATGCAAGAGAGAAAATTGCTGGTATGAATGAGACTGGTATGGATCCGTTTAAACTGGGTTCTTATGAAAAGTTTAGAAAAGATGGTGATACTCATACAGTTGCTAAAAATAAAGCAAACTATGATGTAGATATGGAAGAGAAACTAACAGCGAAAATTGACCGTAACAGAGTGGGCGGAATAATAGATATTGATATTACAGATCAGAGAAAATTTATAGACTGGGCTACCAATAAAAAGATGGATAGAGTAGGTAAGGTTTTCTACGATCCTAGAGATGGGTTGTTTAAACAATTACAAAAAACAAGCCAGGGATATTCGTTTAAGATGTTTGGACCTACTGTAGACTCAGTGGTTTTAGAGAGAGAAACTAGAATTCCCCACAAAGATAAAGAAAAGAAACGTTCTTATGGTAATCCTCCCAAAGGTGTTTTTGGTACTGGAATTGGTCAACAGATTCCTGCTTACATGCTTGAAGAGTAGGAGGTTAAATGGCCTTTAATCCTATTATTTCCGCAGAAGAAGCTAATGAAGTAAGTTGGTACAAAGCCGGTGCCGCTGGTATTGCTTCCGGTGTTCTTAAAGTACCTGAAGGAGTTTTCTCATTAGCCGCAGAGCTTATTGATTTAGGTTTAGATACAGACACGGCTGCAGATGTCGAACAATTTTTTGATAAATTAAATCCCTTTGAAGAAATCGCCGAACAACATGGAGCAGGTAGATTAACTGAAGCATTAGTTTCTATTGGTATCCCTGGCACTTATGGTTTTAAACTAGGAAGTAGATTAGCTAAAGGTTATATGGATGCTAGAAAAGCTGGTAAGCTTGCAAGTATCGGAAAAAATAAAGCATCGAAAGAATGGTTTAAAAAAGGAGATCTAGCTAAAAAATTAAATAAACAGGCAGGGTATGCAAAATTTGCTGCCGGGACTGTAGGTGGTGCAACAGGGGAAACTTTTGTTGCAGACGTAGAAGAAATCGGAAGCTTTGGAGATTTATTTGACAAAGGACCTACTCAATTAGATAAATGGGAAACCAGGGGTAGTGAAGACGCTGCGAGAAAATTAATGAATAGGCTTAAATTTGGTAGTGAATCTTTATTAATTACTCCATTTGTAGCTGGCGCTGGTAAAACTATTAAAGCGATGGGTACCAAGGGGAAAGAGTTAGCCTATAGTGATTCCGCTGTTGAAAGATGGATAAATAAATTTGTTGAAACTGTGACGCCTGAAGGTGCTTTAACTAAAGAAGTATTTGGATCTCAAAGAGTAATGGAAGGATTTAGAAACGCTGACTCTAATAGAGCAACGGAGTTAGTAAGAAATTTAACGCGAACCATAAACAAAGCCTTTCCTCAAATGCAACAAGTTCTAGATAGATCATTAACCACTAAAGAAAAAGATTCTTTTTTAAAAGAAGTTAATGAAATGATATTTGATGGGGATGTAACCGATATATGGAACCCTAAAAAAACAAGGCAATTAGTAGATACCTTAAAGAAAAAAGGAGTAAATAAAAATACCTCAAGTGAAATAGTAAATATTTTAACTGACGCACGACAAACTTTTTCTAACTTAATTGATACGGTCGGAAAATATGATGGGCAAAAGGAATTAGTAAAACTTTTAAAAACTAGAATTAAAGACTATACCGGGAATACATATAAAATATTCGAACAGAATCCTATTCTAGGAATTTTTGGTAGATATAAACCCACCGAGGAAGTTAAGGAAGCAGCCGGTAATTACTTTAAAAAGTTATTACGTAAAGATAATCCTAAGATGCGTGCATCTACAGCCGAGCAGGAGTCCAGACAACTTGTGGAAAAAATTTTAGAGGATGGAGTAAAAGTATCTAAGTCCAGAGCCACCGTGCCTGATATAAGTTATGTTAAAAAAACTTTAGAAGATATGGGTTATGAAAGATTTGTAGATGATATCGTAGACGGAACAGGGGCTCCTAATAAAGCGATAAGAAAACTTTTAGGTGAAATGTCCGATCCAAGATATGCAATTTTTAATTCAATAACTCATTTATCTGGAATGGCGAGAATGAGTGCCATGCTCGATGAAATGGGGCAGACTAATGCCTTGGTACAAAAAGAACTAGGTACAAGTAAAGGTTCTTTTTGGAGAAGTAAAAAAGAAGCTCAAGAGGCTACCAATGGCGTAGTAGATATAGTGTCAGTTAATAAAATGATGAGTGAACTTACCAAATTTAAAGGAGGAACATTAATAAATCCTTTAGCGGACATGTGGACTACCAAACCTATGGCCGAAGCATTAGCAAGAGCCAATGCTCTTAAAGAAGGATATTTTACAGCCGCCGTTAGAGGAAGAGAAGGTGCAACGGGAACAGAACAAGGAATGACGTGGTTATATAGAAATTTATTATTACTTCCTAAAGCCACAGCTCAGTTAGCTAAAACTGTTTTGTCACTTCCAACTCACTTGCGTAACTTAATGAGTGCGGGTGCTTTCGCTGCAGCCAATGGAGTATTGTTTGAAGGACTTATTAATCCTAAATTATTAGGTCAATCTTTTAGAAAGGGTTGGAATATTTCAGGGGTTAATCCTTTTAAAGGATCTAGATTTAATGATGCAGAATTTGAAAAAGCTTACCGAGAATTATTAGAATTAGGAATTGTAAACTCTCAAGTTCAAATAGGGGATTTAAAAAACCTTATGAGGGATGTTAAGTTTGGAGATAAGATTACAGATGTGGACGCTGTCTTAAGACCAATGATGGCTAGACTTAAAAAAGTCCCTGAATACTTACAGGGTAAGTATGTAGCGGAAGATGACTTTTGGAAAATTACAAATTACTTTGTTGAATTAAACAGAAGAAATGACGCGTATAAAAAGGCGGGTATTAAAAAACCTCTTAATGAATTAAAAAAAGAAGCAGCAGATATAGTTAAAAATACTGTTCCTAATTATTCTTATGTTGGAGAGTATGTAAGAGCAGCTAGACTTTTACCGATTGGTAACTTCATGTCTTTCCCTTCAGAAATGATTAGAACAACTACTAACATTGGGGAACAAGCAATTAAAGAAATGAAACATTCTCGAACCACTATTGGAACAGATATTGCTCCTATGGTTTGGGATAAGGAATTAGGAAGACTTGTAAAAAATGATAACCCTATGTACAGAATTGGTGCAACAAGAGCAGCGGGTATGGCATTTACTTTAGGAGCCGTTCCAACAATGATGGTGGAAGGAGCCAAGACTTTATATAATGTAACCGAAGATGAAATTAATGCTTTAAGACAATTCGTACCTGAATGGTCTAAAAATTCTACACTTATTCCTATTCGTGATGACAACACAGGGGAATTAAAATATATCGATTTCAGTCACTCTAATGCATATGATTTAATGTCTAGACCTTTTAGAACATTGGCTAATGAAATAGCAGCTTCTACTAAGGATGGTGATACTATCTTAGCTGGTTTTGCTAGAGGTGCTGATGAAGCCTTAACTGAAGTAGCCGCTCCCTTTATTGATGAATCGATTTGGACAACGGCTGCAGCGGATATAGATTTATATCCATTTATTCCAGGTAGAGGAGGTCGAACAGAAGATGGAAGACTTTTATACACAGATCAAACGGCATTAGGAGACAAGTTATATATTAAGGGAGCACATTTATGGAAAGCATTAGAGCCTGGAGGATTTAGACAATATGGAAGAATTGCAAGATCACTTACTGACACCCCTACTAAAACTGGTGAGTTTTTAGAAGGAAAAACTTTAGGTATGAATGATCAAATGCTAGGTCTTGTAGGATTTAGACCAGTGGGTGTGGATCCATTAAAAGCCATGGGTTTTAAAATTGCAGAATACCAAAGGGGAATAAGAGAAGCGAGAAGAGAATTTACAGGGGGTTATTTTGGTTTATTAAAAGGAGGCCCTATCAAACCGAATGATGTAATTAAAAGATATATTGCTTCAAACGCAGCGAGATTTAATGTTCAAAAAGAAATGTTTAAAAATCTTACTGCAGCCGATATTTTAGGGAGCACAAGGGGTGAACTAATTAGAGAATTTAGAGATAGACAAATTGCCCCGGGTACTTTTTTTAGTTTAAGAGCAGGAAAATTTGAACCTTATTTTCCCTCTGAAGATATTCAATTAAGATTTGCTGAAATAGCAAAAGATTTAGGGGATGTAAATGTTTTTAAAGATGTGCGATCTGACCTAAATGCAATAAGACGAGATTTAAGAGGGCTATCTTTAGATGGCAACTTTGATATTAATGTAAATGAGTATCTACAACCAGAAATCCAGACGCCACCATTACCCCAAACAGTTACGTCTGCCCAACCTAACAACCAAGTCATTACCCAAGGACAGGCGATTCTAAATCAAGGAATGAATGCTCAAGCTAATTTAACTTCTAATGGATTAACAGCGAGTGAAAATGCATTGTTAAACGAGGAAGAAAAGCAAATGCGTTTAAAACAAAGAGGAATCACCACCTAATGGATATAAAACCAAAGACAACCAGGGAACATATTTTATCTCTTTATGGTCACATCAAAGGCCTGAAGAAATCACAATATCATATGCATAATGGCATTCACGAATTGGGCGGCAAGATAGACAAGATCTATTGGGTTTTATTGGGCACGGTGGGGGCTGTGTCACTAGTTCTTCTCGAAAGAATGTTAGATATAAAAGGATTTATTTTCTAGTTTGTAAATTTAAATTTACAAATTATTTACCACATTTACAAAAACTCTTGATTTTTTTGTTGTAGATTTACTTATAGTAAATTAGTAGTCAATTATGGAAAAACCGAGAACAGAAATTGTAACTACTAATTGCGTCGTACATGATGATGATCATGACTGGGGTGGTTAAATCCAATCTCTTAGTTCTTCACCCATAACTTCAGTTGCAATATTCATTTTATTTCTCAAAGACTTCTGAACTTTTAAATCAATTGTTTCCTCTGCTACAAGATCAATATAAGTCATAGGTTTAGTTTGACCTATCCTGTCAATCCTCGCTTCAGATTGTAATCTTTTCTCAAGATCATAACCATTAGAATAATAAATCATGGTACTCCCTGACGTCAAAGTAATTCCATATCCCCCTGTTTGTGTTGTACCTACAAAGAATCTACACTCAGGATCTTCTTGAAATCTTTTAATATTGTTCTGTCGATCTTCTTGTGGGGTTAGTCCATAGTAATCTACAACAGAATTTTCTCCATGTTGTTTTTTTATTTCACCAATAATTCTTTGCACATCTTTTTGATAGAAGGACCAAATAACCACTTTACCAGATAGCTCATATATGATGTCCATCAACTCAGTTAATCTATTACAAGGTAGCTCTTGAATCTTACCATCATCAGTGGCATGATATCCACACGATATTTGGTGAAGTCTTAATAACTGGACCATTACTGTAGAAGTGGAACAGACTTTTCCTTCTAGTTCTGAAATGGCATACTTCCTCATTTCATTATAAAGTTTCTTCTGTATATCTGTTAATTGAATATGACGTGTAACATATGTCTTTGCAGGAAGATCTAAACAATCATCTTTTAAAACTCTTTCACTAAAGAGTGATATTTTCTTTTCCAAGTCTGGAAGATTTCTCCTATTAGGACCTACGGGAACGCTTATAGTTCTGGATCCTAAATTCATAGTTTTCATTACACAATAATGAGCTCGATATGCCCAGAAGGAATCAAAGCCCAAGAGCCATGCATCAAGAAACTGGGCCTGACTCCATAAATCAAGTGGAGAATTAGTGATAGGTGATCCAGTTAAAATTCTTCTGTATTTAGTTAAAGGTTTTAATTTTAAAATGTTACCAGTTCTTTTTGCTTTAGGTGTTTTAATCGTAGTAGATTCATCAATTGCCATCATAGCTTTATGGGAATTTAAAAATCTTTTGGCAAACTCACAACCAAATGGATAAGAAAAAGCTTCGACATTCATTATAAGAATATGAAAATCTGTACCCGGAGCGAATAAAGTATTTAATTTTTTAACCTGTTCTCCAGATTTATCGGAGGTTTTCCAAAGGACTACTTTCGTTTCTATATGATCGGGTAAATGTTGGGGTATTTCTTGCTCGTACCAATTTTTATATACACCTTTAGGAGCCACTAAAAGTAACCCATTAATCTCTCCTTTATCATAAAGCATAGCACAATTATCTAATAATACCTTAGATTTTCCTGTCCCCATTTCCATAAAATAGGCAAAAAACTCCTTATTCCAGGATCGCTCTAACGCTTTAATTTGATGTGCGTATGGCTTTGTCTTAAATTTATAATTCATAACTATTTACTTTTGCTTTCTAGTGGTTATATATTACTTGAAAGTAAAAAAGTCAATGAGCAAAGTTTATTTAATTCAGCAAATTCCAGGCACCACTAAAGGTGAGCCTAAATATAATATTGTTGGGGCACAAAAATATGGCGAGATCGTCACATTGTTGCCAGAATTTTCTCAAATGATAATGTCCCCTGGACCTTTAGTATTAAAACTACGAAATCTTTTAAAAGATTTTACTGAAGATGATTATCTTTTATTGTCCGGCGACCCTGCAATCATAGGTGTAGTATGTTCAATTGTGGCAGACACAACTAATGGTAAGTATAAACTCTTAAAATGGGATCGTCAGGAAAAAACTTACTACCCTATCGAAATAAATATTTATCAGAAGTAGTTGACATTCTAAATTTCTCCTATATATAATGTAGTGCGATTATATATTAAACTATTAAAACATTAAGGAGACATAATGAAAGACATTAATCTTAGAGAAGATGCACCTAGTCAGGTGACACAGGTCAATCCCGACCAACTATCAAATGAAATTAAGACTCTTCAAGAAATTAATCAAGAGATTTTAAATCAAGAAGAAAAACTTAAAGAATTAAAAGAAAGGGAAAAATATTATTCTGGAATGATAATTCCCGATTTAATGCAACAACTTAATCTAAAGACTTTAACATTGAAAGATGGGTCTCAGATAGAAGTTAAAAATATATTTGGTGCTTCAATTATTGCAGATAAAAAACAAGAAGCACATAACTGGCTTCGAGACAATGGACTTGGCGCAATTGTGAAAAATGAAATCACGGTTAAGTTTGGTCTAAACGAAGATGACAAGGCGGAGCATTATGCTACCCTTGCAAGAGGACAAGGTTATGAACCCGACCGAAAGGTTGCTGTTCATGCTTCAACTCTTAGAACAACTCTGGAGGATTTCCATACACGTGGTGGACAAATTCCTTCAGAGTTCTTCAGAACGTTTGAAGGAAATCAAACAAAAATAAAAACCAAAAAATAAACTACTAAACTAACAAACTAACAAAGGAGTAATATGGAAAAAGAAGTAGTTAAAAAAAATAGTGCAGGTGCACTAGCTAATATCAACCTTAGAGCTGACTCAGGGAAGGGTGCGGAAGAAATTAAATCGGATGATGTATCAACTCCGATATTAAAAATCTTACATCAACTTTCCCCTGAATGTAATGAGAGAGATCCTAAACATGTAGCAGGGTCAAAACCAGGCATGATCTATGCATCAGGCTTCGGGCAACTTATTGAAGGCAGTAAAGGTCTGGATATAGTTGTGGCTCATGCACAAACTAGATATCCTGAATGGCAGGAGAGAGGCGATAGTGCTTCTGCTCCAGTTGGAACTCATTTAGAAATTCCAGCTGATGCTGTTGAGGAAAGAAACGGAAGATACAGATTACCAAATGGTAATTATGTAGAGAAGACTGCATATTTTTATGTACTAGCAATGGTAGATAAAGAATTAAAACCAGCGGTTATTCCGATGAGATCTTCTAATCTAACACCAGCAAGAGAGTTAAATAATCTGATTAAGAATTTAAGATTCTCAGATTCAGAGGGCTCTTTTAACCCTGCAACATATTCTGCGGTTTATAAACTAAACACCGTAGGTAAAACAGCAGGCAGTAAAAGCTGGCATGTCTATAAACCATCAAGAGTTAGAAATCTTGATGTAACTAATAAGGATGATGCGTCTATTTACGAGGTAGCAGCACAACTTCAGAAATCAGTTTCTAAAGGTGTGGCCAAACCAAAGTATGATAAGACACAACCTAAACAGGACATAGTCTAATTCCCCAATGGGGAACTTGCAAGAGGGGCGTGGAAGCGAGAGTGGAAACGCCCTTTGAATGTTATGAAAGAATTTGCACAATATTTTAATGGCCTTGAAAGAGATTTCGGGTTTTGTAACGTAGAGAATGGTTACATCGAACCTGAAAGTGGTAAACTAAAATTTGAACCAGGGGATTATGGTTGGGCTAAACGACCTATAACCTTAAAAGATTATGAGGATCATTTAGGTGGACGCAAGGCGATTGGAATTCAAGCTTGTGATGATAACTCTCAAGCTAGTTTCGGGGCAATAGATATTGATCCAAAAGATTATAAAAACTTTGATCTTAGAAAATATTTAAAAGTTATAGAAGAAAAAAATTTACCCGTCATTCCAATAGAATCTAAAAGTGGAGGTCTCCACATATATGTATTCACCCAAGAAAAAGTTCCTACCACATTAATAAGAGAATTCTTATCCAATTTATTATTTTTATTTAAGCTTCCACACAATACAGAGATCTTTCCTAAACAAACTACATTGGGCATGAATCAAAATAATGAAAAAACATCTGGGAGCTTTATTAATCTTCCTTATTATAAAAGCATAGAGCGAAGAGCCTATAAACCGGACGGAAGTAAAATGGAGCTGGCTGAATTTATAAAGGTAGTGGGTTTAAATCTTCAAACTAAAAGTAGTTTAAAAGATATAAGTGTTAAAAAAATAAATGAAATTATCACAGGGGGACCTGAAGAATTTAATGATGGGCCTCCATGTTTACAAATGATATGTAAAGAAATAGAGGAGAGCGGAAAAAAATTAAAGGATGAGAGAGATAGATTTTTATATAACTATATGGTGTTTGCTAAAAAGAAATTTGCTGAAGTCTGGGAAAAGAAAGTATTAGAGGCAGCCAGAAAGTATATCGAATATGATGATGTGTGGGGAGACAATAAAGTAAATGAAAAAATAAAATATTGGAAAAATGAAACCAAAGGATTTAAATGTAGTGATCTTCCTATCTCGTCTTACTGTGCAAAAGGAACTTGTTTAAGAAGAAAATTTGGTGTAGGTAGTCATCGCAGTACAACGTGGCCCGAATTGTCTGGCCTTATTAGAATAAACTATAAACCTGAACCAGAGTTCATGGTTAATGTAAATTTAGAAAGTGGAAAAGTTAAACAGGTACATGCTAAACATATTAAAAAGATTGCAGAAATGAAAGAAATGAGAGCGTTGATTGCAGAACAGACTTCGGTCTTTCCTCCTATTATTAAAAATCAAGAGTATCAAATCATCTTAGATGGATTGTGGGCTAACATGGAAAACCTAAAACCTGTAGCTGGAACAAATCCAATTGATATGTTGAAAAAATATATAATAGATTATGTAAACGGGCCTCAAGCAACAACCTTCGCTGCATTTAAAAGTGGTGCTGTTCTTAAAGATGAAGAATTTTATTACTTTGATTATGACAAATTTTATGACGAAATAAGAAGAAATGAATGGAATAAAGATAGATCTCGTACAGGTACGATGATTAAACAATTTTTCAAAGGAGACTTTGATTGCCAAAAAAGATTTCCCAAAAAAGAAAGTGAGAAATCTTTCCCACCATTACGGGTTTTAAAACTACCACTAACCGATCTGGAAAAAGAAGAGATTCCAGATGAAAAAATAAAAATAGAAGATAAGGAGAATATAGTATGACAATACCAGTACCAAGTGTCAATGTGTGCATACCAGCATATGATACAATGCAAGTGGCAACGTGTTTATCATTAATTAAATTAATGGATAAATTTACAGCAGCTAAAATAAAATCAACTGTTAGTACTTTCAAATGTCCCTATGTGGCGTACGGAAGAAATGTATTAACAGCAATGTTTTTGGAATCCGGAATGGATTATCAATTATTTATAGATGCAGATATGGAATTCGAGCCGGGAGTTGTTGGCCGAATGATTGTAGCACAAAAGGATGCAATCTGTGTTCCTTATAGAAAAAAGACGCAGAATCAAACATTAAAATTTTCTGTAGATTTTAAAGATCATCAGAATATTAATATTGATACTAAAGGCTTAGTTGAACTAACTAAAGGACCTGCGGGTTTAACTCTTATTCATAGAAGGGTCTATGAAAAACTAATGAAGAATAATCCTAAATTAAAAATAAAACAAAAAGAAATAATATCAGAGGAAGCTAATAATTATTTTTATAATTTTTGGGACACTACTTTTGACAGTAAGGGTAATTGGTATGGAGAAGATGTAAGCTTCTGTAATTTAATAAAAGACTCAGGCTTTCAGTTATATGGAGTCGCGGATGGAGAAACAACTCACCATGGTTATTTTGGATGGACGGGTAAATTAGTAGACACCTTTAAAAAATCCAATGGAAAAGATAAATAAAATTTATGGGCCGCCAGGAACTGGTAAAACATTTAGACTTATTCGACGAGTTAAGGCCTATATTCGAACTGGTACACCTTATCATAAGATAGGTTACTTTGCTTTTACAAAAAAAGCTGCGGGGGAAGCGCGAAACAGGATAGGGGTGTCAGATAAAAAAGTACCTTACTTTCAGACTCTGCACGCCTTCTGTTTCCATTTACTCGGATTAACCGAAGAACAAGTAATGCAACCATATCATTATGAAGAGTTAGGTAAAAAATTAAACATTCGTGTAAACTTTTCAGATAAATATAATGAAGAAGAGACTCATTTTCTTACATGTGATAATCCTTATTTTCAATTAATTGGAAGAGCTATCAATAGAGGAACTACTATACGAGAAGAGTTTGATAGAAATGAACACGATAAAAAAGAAATTGATTGGGATATCTTAAAACACATAGCTATCAACCTCAAAGAATTTAAAGAGAAGAATCACATCTTAGATTTTAATGACATGATTGAATGTATTCTCATCCTTCCCACTCATAAGATGCCTCGTTTCAAAGCGGTCTTTATTGATGAAGCACAAGATTTATCGCCCTTACAATGGAAACTGTATGACAAATTAAAAGATTATTGTGATCAAATCTACTTAGCGGGTGATGATGATCAAGCTATTTTTGCGTGGGCTGGCGCTGATGTAAATAGATTCATTAAGGAACCTGCTAAAGAACGAGTGTTAAGATACTCGCGTAGAATCTCAAGAGCCGTGCAACAGGAATCACAAATACCAGTGAATCGTATAGCAGGCATCAGGAAACATAAAGAATATCTTCCCCGAGCGCAAGAGGGTCTTGCGTCTACGATTAGTAATTTAGGTCAAATTGATCTTACCAAAGGCAAATGGCTTATTCTCACTAGAACAAAAAGTAATCTTCTAGAGATTATGAAAGAATTAAAAAATAAAAATTTATACTACCAAAGTAATAAAGGAAAAAGTTTTAAGGTAGGTTTATATAATGCAGCCGTGGCTTATACTAAATGGACCATAGAAGGCGTCCTAGAATCCAGGGAAATAAACGAAGTTAGAGAATATATACCTAATGGAAAATGGAATGCGAAAATTCCCTGGTATGATCTCTTTGTAGCAGATCAAAAAGAAATTTTATATTTAAGAAATTTACTAAGTACAGATGAAAATTTAAAAGAACGTGCACGAATATGGTTATCCACTATTCATGCATCAAAAGGTGGTGAAGAAGATAATGTAATTTTATCTTTACATCAAGGAAGAAAAGTTCAAAAAGGAATCAGATTAAGTATTGACAAACAAGATGAGGAGAATAGAGTATGGTATGTAGGTATCACGAGAGCAAGAAATAATTTATATAAACTAAAAAGTAAAAAGAAATTAAAGGAGTATCAACTATGACCAATAAAGATATATTTGATGATGCATTTCCACAGAATAAACAAATCGGCGGATCTCATTATAAAAAATTTAAAATTCAACCATATGAATTTATTTCAAAAAACAATTTAAGTTTCTTCCAGGGCAACGTTGTGAAATATGTTTGCAGATATTTATTTAAAAATAAGGTAGAAGATTTAGAAAAAATAATTCATTACTGCCAATTAGAAATTAAAAAATTGAAAGACAATAAATGATTTTACCTGCCACAGAATGGGTTGCTCACACCGAGTACCCTGATTTAAGATCTTATGATGAAATAGCAATTGACCTAGAGACGCGGGATACAGAATTAAAAACAAGAGGATCAGGTGCGGTTATAGGGAAAGGCGCAGTAGTTGGAATTGCTGTCGCTACTTATAATAATACTTGGTATTTTCCAATAGCTCATGGCGAAGGTCCAAATATGGACAGGGCAAAAACTTTAGAATGGTTTAAGGATATTTTAGAATGTCCGGCTACAAAAATATTTCATAATGCCATGTACGATGTTTGTTGGATTCGTAATTTAGGTTTAAAAATTAATGGCTTAATTGTAGATACAATGATTGCTTCTTCTTTATTAGATGAAAATAGATTCTCTTACACCTTAAATACTTTAGCGTGGCATTTTTTAAATGAAGGTAAAAATGAACGAGCTTTAAATGAAGCAGCCAAAGCGAGAGGGATTGATCCTAAAAAAGATATGTGGATGTTACCGGCACAAGAAGTAGGTGCTTACGCGGAGAAAGACGCGAGCTTAACATTTAAACTATGGCAGCATGTAAAAAAATTATTAATTGAAAATGATCTCCAAGATATATTTAATCTTGAGACCGATCTTTTTCCTTGTCTCGTGGACATGAGATTTCTTGGAGTGAGAGTGGACGTTCAAAGAGCGAGTGAATTGAAGCGAGAGCTAACACGCAAAGAAGAAAGATTAATCCACCAAGTACAAATAGAAACAGGAATAGATACCCAAATATGGGCTGCAAGATCGATTGCCAAAGTGTTTGACAAACTGAAGCTACCTTATAGCCGTACTGAAAAGACTGACTCCCCTTCATTTACAAAAAATTTCCTTTCTAATCATGAACATCCAATAGTTAAGATGATAGCAGAAGCTAGAAAAATTAACAAGGTTAATACAACTTTTATAGATACCATCTTAAATTTTGAACATAATGGAAGAATACATGCAGAAATAAATCAAATACGATCTGACGATGGAGGAACTGTTACAGGGAGATTCTCTTATCAGAATCCAAACCTCCAGCAGATTCCCGCAAGAGATCCTAATACGGGACCTTTAATTAGATCTCTATTTATTCCAGAAGAAGGATGTAAGTGGGGTTGTTTTGACTACTCGCAACAGGAACCAAGACTTGTTGCACACTATGCTTTAAAATTTGGATTGCCCTCTGTTAATACTATAGCTGATTCATATGAAAGTGATCCATCCACAGACTTTCATAAGATTGTTGCGGATATGGCGGACATACCTAGATTACAAGCTAAAACAATTAACTTAGGATTATTTTATGGAATGGGAAAAGCAAAACTCCAGGCTGAATTAGGTGTAACTAAATTTAAAGCTGAAGAATTATTTGAGAGATATCATTCTAAAGTTCCATTTGTAAAACAACTTATGAATAAAATTATGAATGCAGCCTCGAACAAAGGTCAGATTAAAACTTTATTGGGAAGACGTTGTAGATTTCCTAAATATGAACCTGTGTTACGTGGCAGCGACTGGGGTACATTTGTGCCAGCAGAAGATCATGAAAGAATGTTAGAACTTCAAGACATGGGAGAATATTTAAAAGATGAGGAAGGAGAATTATTAAAAGATACAGATGGTAATCCTCAGAGAAATTATTGGCATAACAATCCGACGCGTAGAGCGTTTACATACAAAGCTTTAAATAAACTTATTCAAGGATCTGCTGCAGATATGACCAAGAAAGCCATGTTAGATTTATATAAGGAGGGAATCTTACCTCATATCCAGATTCACGACGAATTAGACATATCTATTGATGGTAATGAGGATAAAATTAAAGAGATTATGGAAAATGCAGTTGACCTAGCACTACCAAATAAAGTAGACTGCGAGTCCGGACCTAATTGGGGTTCAATTAAATAGGAGGAAAACTATGATTAAAAAATACTATGATCAATTTCTGATCTGGCAATTACATAACAGAAGAGAAATAGTATGCATCGTAATCGGTATCATAATTGGTGCAATCATTCTGTAATGATTAATGGCTTATCTCAACGCGAATATTCCTGTGACTTACGCACAGATCAGAAGAGAATATCTCTATGATCTTAAGGCTCATCATGGCGAAGTTGAAGATTGTATTATCTTCGGTATTGCAAGTATTACGGGACGTCCGGTCCTCTTTCATGCTATTATGGAGAACGGTGCTGTCTTCTATCGTCTCCCTATTTCAGCCTTCATTCAAAGAGGATTTGATGTCAAAGAAGTACCTGGGATGCGCCTTGACGAGTTGGAGCTTTGGAATTGTTTTAGTTATTATCCTGCTGTCACTTCTTATGATATCTTAGACGGTCAGTCTGGTAAATACTTCGGAAAAGATAAGAAATTACATCCAGGGGCTTATTTATTTACTATTGACTGGGCCCACCCAGAGAGTAATATAGTAGATACCGATCATTCGGAAATATCGCACGAACATAAGTGCGCACACATAATGGCTTTAGAAAACGGCAATTATGCAGCACAACCCAACAATCGTATCCTGTGGGATATACCTTCTTTTACAGTTAAAGATGAAGTCCCCGATTGGAAAGTTCAAACGAGTGATTGGAACGTAGAAGATAGTAGTAAGTGGAGAACAGAAAACACAGATAACTTCTTTTACGAAATAGAAGAAAAACGTCCTACTAAAAAAGAAAATAGTTGGGGCATTGTTAAGGAGAAAAAAGATGAAGTGTAAAAATTGTGGAATGGGTTTTGTGGTAGCGGAATATAATGTGAAAAGAGAATGCCCGCATTGCGGACATATGCATGAAGTAATAGTAACAGGAGAACCAAACATGATAAAAAAATTATGGAAAAAATTTGTTAGTTGGCTTTTTAGTTGGCAGAAGTAATGATTGAAAAATTAATGACGATGCTGGTTGGAATTTTGTTGGCGTTAGCCGGATGGAGTCTATCTAGAACTTTTGAACTTTCAACTATCCAAGCAGTACATGAAGATAAAGTACATAGAATTCAACAACAAGTTTTAATACTAGAAACTCAGGTTGATAAGATGATGGATTCAGATAAAGAAATTATGGACCAACACGAAAAATTATTTAAAAAATTAGAACAAGGCAACACGGGGTACAGTTATAACTAATGCCATTTAAATCAGAAGCACAACGAAGATACCTATGGGCTAACGAGCCAGAGATCGCAAAAGACTGGACTGATACCTATGGAAGCAAGATCCAGGCGGCTGATGGAGGAATTATGAGATTAGCTCACGGTGGGAGAACAGGTTTTTATGTAGGGGGATCACATCATGCTGGTTCGACTACGGATATGGGTGGTACAACTGGACAGGATAACAGCGCCGATAGAGGAGGAAATGTACACCAAAATATTGCACAAAAAGCTTTTAACAAAGCACACACAACAGCACCCAACACATTGAGCGACCCCGAGGAGAAAAGAGATTATTTTACACAATCATGGTCAGGTCCCGAAACTTTCTTTGGTGGAGGATATAGAGGTCTTAAACAACCTGGGGTTACAGGGGGAGACAATCCATATCAATCAAAGTTAGGTGGACTGTGGCAGGGGGCACTTGGTATCTTGGGTGGTCTACCTGGAACATTGATGGGTATGCTCTCAAATATTAATCCAACATTACAAGGATGGAGAGAAAACTTAACTGGTTATAAAACTCAACAAGAATGGGAAGATGCAAGAGACGAAAGAATTGCTAAACAAAGAATTGGAAATATATTAGCAACACAACAGAAATATGGCACTCTTAGTCCCACTCTCCAAAACAGATTAGCGGGTTTACGTCAACAAATTGGTTACACAGCTAATGACGCTGTTCCGAGTGGAAATTATATAACTAGAAAAAATACGGGAATTTTGCAGGCAGTGCCCCACTCAAAGTTCACTAAACCAGGTATTGAACAACTTGTAGATACAAATTATGACCCCCAGGATAGAAGTACATGGTTTGATACTCATCCTGCTACTGGAGAATCTGTTTTTAATCCAGCATTTCATGAAAAACATTCATTTTCAAAAAGGTTTGCCGGTCAACCTTTAGAATGGTTATCCGGATTACCATCCCAGGGTTTTGGAACCTTTGTTAGAGACTATAACAAAAGAAATGAACCTTATCCTTTTATAAACTCCCGTCCAGAAGAAGGTGTTTATGAAAACCTAGATGAGTATATCTAATGGCGCTTAAAATTTCAGAAGAAGCAGCCGTTCAAATGCCTATGAAGACGGTAGCCAGCCTCATCGCGATGGTTGCGATCGGGACCTGGGCTTACTTCGGTATCATTGAGACGCAAAATAAACTTTCAACACAAGT
>Ga0080013_1002488_pt1 | contig 21620 bp, 56 predicted proteins | sample ETNvirenome_6_85_FD_69236 | JGI IMG/M metagenome (GOLD analysis project Ga0080013, IMG submission 69236) | Marine viral communities from the Pacific Ocean - ETNP_6_85 (SPADES assembly) (version 2) | ecosystem: Environmental > Aquatic > Marine > Oceanic | place: Pacific Ocean | collected 2013-06-19 | reverse complement strand
ACCAGATCAATAAAACTCGTGCCGGTGGAGAAAAGTATCGTTCAGCAGGCGGCGATGCACAGTTTGATGTTTCCAGTCAAGCTTACGAAAACTCAACTGAAGAGATTCAAGCTCGACTTATTCCTGTTATATCTTCTACACGTAAAGCGCTGAAAAGTAAAAACGATGCAGTTGGTAAAAACCTACAGGGATTTATAGAAAGTAATGACGCAAAAGGATTCATCAACTACTTATTTGATATCCACTATCAGCCGCTCCGGCTAAATAAGATTTCAGATAAATCAAAAAAGAAATACATCAATCGATTCTATGAGCTATTTGAGGAGTTAAAAGATGAACCTACTCCGTGAATACATAAGAGAAATGCTACTGACAGAAGGCGCAAAGAACCTTGATGATCTCGAAGCCGAAGATCTCTACATTTATATCAATCGCTGGGATGGTGGGTTTATGATAGAACTCGGAGACGAAGAGTCACCTGCAGTTACTGGTGAGATCTCTGTAGATAAACCCAGTCGCTCCAGGGACTCCCGGTCTAGACCAGGTGACCCTGGTCCTTGCGGAGGAGCTATGATGGTCAGCCACTCATCAGCCACTCAAGGCTGGGGACCGTTGCTTTATGATTTAGCAATGGAATTGGCAACAGAAACCGCCGGCGGACTTATTGCTGACCGAGGATCTGTATCTGAAGAAGCCCGGGCAGTCTGGGACTATTATTTGGCCAATCGAGGAGATACCACTGGAATCCAGCTTGATGACCTCAATAACACTCTTACACCAGAAGATGAAGATAATTGCAGCCAGCAAGTAGCGATTTCCGATGAGCAGGGCAACCGAATGTCTAAGGATTGGAAAGACAACCCACTGAGCAAAAGATGGACAAAACAACCGACAACGCTTAATGCTCTGCGCGCCGGCAAACGGCTGGTTGAGGAATAATGAGATTACTCCGTGAATATATAAGAGAACTTCTAACCGAGTCCATCGATCCCAAAATCATATCAATGATTGACAGGGCTGCTACCGCTGAGTATACGGTCAAAGTGGAAGATGGCGCCGTTTATCTACAGGACCAAACCGGGCACTACCACGACAATATAGCAGCTGTACAGTGGTACCCTGCAGAAAGTGATATGTTTGGACCTTGTCTAAAAGCCGCACATGTTAATCACTCCCGCGCGCGGCAAGAATTTGGTCCGCTAGTATACGATGTTGCGATAGAAGTAACGGGCGGATTAACACCTGATCGAATGGAAGTTTCCAAAGCCGCGAAGAAAGTCTGGGATTATTATATGAAGAACCGACCGGACGTTATGAAACAACAGCTAGACAATATGCGTAACCGGTTGACACCTGAAGATGAAGACAACTGTTCTCATCCTGGCCGGTTTTCACAAAAATCTTCGATGAGTAAAAAGTACAGCAAAGCAGGCACTCCAGTCATGGATGAGCTGCGCAAAAGAGGAATGTTAGACGAATGAAGCTACTATGTGAATATATAAGTTGGCAGACTCATTCAACAAAGCCAAATGGAGTTAAGAGAGATATTTATTATGACATGTTTCAACCTGAGGTTTATGAAGAATATACCACTGCCGAAACGATTATGAATTGTGTCGACTCAGGACACGCAGGGTCATGGAAATGAAAACAACAAAAAAACAATTAAAAAGACTTATTAAAGAATTTTATTCAACTGATATAGAAAATTATCTTCGTGACAATGCCGCCGAATATCACAGAGATCCGTCACTGGATGCAAAATCAATTAGAATGTTGCTGATGGATGATTTCATGGATAACATAGGGCATGCCGAAGACATTAGAAGTTATCAAGAACTCATTAACTCATTATCAATAGGTGATCTACAGGAGGGATCTATGAAAATTACAAAGAGACAGCTTAGAAGAATTATTAAGGAAACACTGTTACGGGAGGGTGTCGATACAGATGCACATGTCGGAGATCATGATCCAATTACTGTTGAAATTCCTGCATTGGAAACCATAGCGACAGAGGAAAATTTTGATGGTAAAAAAGTTTGGCATGGCCAGTACGATGCCGTAGGCATTGCAGAGATATTAGAAGAAGATGAACCGTCGATCGAAGACTATGGATATGATGAAGACAAACACGAAGAAGCACTGGATAAATGGAATAAAATTCATGGGATGCTAGATGGTTTTGATCATGATGATAAAAGAGAACTCGCTGCAAATATTAGAAGTGCAATAAAAGATGCGGATGATCAAGGACATGAGTATTAAAATGAAAATCACCAAACGACAACTTAAAAGAATTATTAGAGAAGCGATCGACCCTCGCGAGATGGAAGAGCCGCTTGGTGGGTGGGCTGGCAACGCTCTAACAAATGATCCTGAACTTGATCCTTTCAAAGATTATAATGACGAAGCAGTGAAGGCAGCAGCTTACGCAGTAGAGAAAATTGGATATCCTCAAGGCGGAATGATTGAAGTTGAAATACACAGTTATCTGCAAAATGAATTGGGCTTAAGTTCCACAAGCGATGAAATTTTCGCGCTTGGAGATGAAGCCCTCTCCGTTGCGGGCATTATGCTTGGTGTTGGTCCAGATGTGTTATAGGGAGTGAAAATGAGAATCACAAGACAACAGCTCAGACAGATTATTAAGGAAGCCATACTCCGTGAAGGTAATTCTACAGATCCTCGCGGGCTCAAAACTCTATTAGCTTCTCTAAACGTAAAGGGTCGAGATTTTGGTCCAGTAGCCAATGCCTTAGCCTTGGCTTATTATGACTCTGAGGGAGCGCCTCAGGATATGAAAGATGAGGTTGAGATTCATAGTGGCGGATTATCAACGTCGACAGACGGCGTCTGGATTGATTGGCCCATCGAAACATACCAAGAGATTTGGAACCTGTACAAGAAAGCTGAGCAATCTTACAAACCATCACAAGCACCCGGACCGAGGTTCTAAATGAAAATCACCAAGAGACAGCTTAGAAGAATTATAAAAGAAGAGAAGCAGAAGATCTTGAATGAAGGAATTCCTTCACAAATTGGGTTTGAGATACTCAGTATAAAAGATGCGCTTAGCGATATCTTGACTGGTGTGCGCTACCATGATGCTGAACTCGCAGAAGATCTTGAATTGCAAATCGATCGGTTACTTAGATTAGGGTACAAAGCATGAAAATTACAAAACGCCAGCTTAGAAGAATCATCAACCTTGTAAACGAGGGTAAAATAAAAATTACAAAGAGGCAACTCAGGCAGATTATTGTTGAGGCAATTGATTTGGATCTCAAAAAGGGTGATGTAATTCTTACCGGTAGATTTAAGAACAAGCGAGTTGTGGTGAAAGATATCGGAGTGGATGATTTAGGACAGCCAACAGTCAATAGTTTGAAGGCTCTTAGTTTCCGTATAGAAAAACTACTGCCAAAATCAAAGTGGTCAAAAAAATCTCTTGAAGAAGAAGAAGATGAGACTACAGAAAAAGATTAAAATTGGTTATCTTAAGGAAAAATATGATGAAATAGAGAAGGCAATATGCTGGTCTATAGACGTCAAGACATCTATTAAAACAGATGAATTAATTGAGCGTGTTGAATGGAAGATTCCTGGTACGAGAAGGAAAGATATTTTATCTGTTGCCGAGGAACTAAGATATGAGCTTGAAATATTTTATGATGCAAAACGAGATGTTTGGTTACTAACTCCACCTCACATCTAATCGAAATATTTGAATTTTGCCTACTTATATGATAAGGAGGTGAAGTATGTTCATGTTTTTTGTGCTATTTTCATTTAGTTTCTTTCCGTTCAAGCAGGTTAAACCTTTTTCATTACCAGAGCAAGTTGAAACACAAACACTTGAACATTCTTCTGGATGGTCGTTTGAGCACAGTGATTATGCTCAAGACAGATGCTGCAATAGTGGCTGCATTGCACAGGTTTCTACGGCACCACCAATGAAAGTAGCAAAAGTTAAAACAACCACACACGTGACATCTGTATATTTCGAAGAAGATTCTTCAGATATTAATGCCATTGGAATTGAAAAGATTAAACAGTTTGCAGAGTCCAATTCAGATAAGGGTGAAATTGCAATAGTAGGTTATACTGACGGATGCGGTACAATGTCATATAATCGTTCATTGGCAACACGGCGTGCAGAATCAATCAAGGCTGAATATAAGAAATATAACATATTCGCAAGTATACATGTAAGTGCTGCCGGCGAAATTTCAAAAGGCCATGCCGCAAAAGCAAGAAGAGTAGACATCACACTAAAGTCAAACACCATAATGTATGCCCCGCCACCTACGATTGTAGCAGATTTTTATTTAATTGACTCCAGTGGATCAATGTCAAGCGAGGAGTGGGAATACTGGAACAGGGCAATAGCATTTCATAGACCCCCAGGTTCAAAGGTTTTCGTTTCGACTACTGCATGCATTAGAAATAAGACGAGGCTGGATAAAATAAATCCAGCTGGAGGGACTGAAATTTGGTATTCATATTGGGTGATTTTGGGAAAAATGAAAGAAGGGCAAACATTGATTATAATGAGTGATTATGAATCTGACCACCCATTAAAACCTTGGGAAAGGAAAGCACTCGATGATAAGGTAAGAGCGCAAGGCGTGAAAGTTAAGGCAATGAGAACAAACTTGTAAAAGCTTTTCCTGCGATTGAAAAGTGCAACGCGTTATGTTATTATATTTCTAGGACATGTTGTCAATGCAAAATCAAAAATCAAAAAATCCTCGTGATGGAATTCAAGTGTGGGTCACCCCATCACCTGGTGATCTGGTTTTCTTTGACCCTAGCAAAAGTGTCACTGGGCCAGGTCATCCCGGATCTTTAACGGCTGTAAAATATTATGAAAGAATTAGAAAACAAGTATCAGATCAACCAGGAATTGTTATGACTGTCAGCGGAAAAAATTGCAGTGTGATGTTTGGTACTGTCTTGTTTGTGATTCACAAAGATTTTTTAAGTGTTGCATGAAGGTGGGCGATTTAGTGAAGGTGAAGTGGGTGACTTATGCTGAATTTCGTAGGGCTCAAAGGTTCGGTAACGCCGGCGGCAAAAATCCAGATTCAGTAGGGATCATCGTAGAGGTCTCCCCTCTAAGGATTATACCGTCATTTAAAGCTGTTGTTCAAGAGGGTGTTGCAAAGGTGATGTTTCCTGAAACTGGCATAAAGTCTTATTTAGTTGATTCACTTGAGGTTATAGAAGAAAAATGAAATTAGTTAGAGATAAAATTCCGGAAATAATAGAACAAAGTGGCAAGTGGGTCATGTGTAGAACAGCCCATGGAAAAGATGAGTTGATTGTTTTTTTAAAGCTTAAAATGCTGGAGGAACTTGATGAATTTATGATGGATCCTTGTGTCGATGAGGCAGCTGATATGTTCGAGGTTTTTAGAGAGCTGATTGCAGTTAACGGGTTGGTGATGGAGGATGTTATGTATGCAGCCGGTCGTAAGCGAATTGAGCGCGGAGGCTTTTCAGATGGCATCATCTTGCAGGAAGTTGGAAAAAATGCAGACGAAAAGATAAAAAAAAGTGATTAGATTTTGTGAAGTTTGGTTTAGAATGTGGTATAATATTAATGAAGGTGGAGGAAGGTATCCTCCAACGAATTAAAAAAAGTATATCAGGAGTTTAAATGCCTCGCAAATCTCAAGCGCTACGGCTTCAACAGGCAACCGATCTTTTGGCTGCCTACACCGAGGCAGGAGTGACCGGTACAGCCTTTAAGTTTCTTACCGATATGGTTACCAGGATGGGCAGAAAGAAGTACCCCACGACCCGCCAGCGTAATTGGCTTGACAAGCTTATCGACGAGGGCGTGCCGACCCCAAAGGGTGATACGGAGCTCCTCGCGAAGATGGACGCTGCTGTCATGTACTGGACCGCCGCCAATGATCGTGACTGGGAGCGCAATGTTCTTACCGACATGCGGCGAGTGGTTTTCAACGACTGGAAGATGAGTGCTAAACAAGCAAAGTTGCTTAACGATATTTTGCAGCGACACCAAGACGATATTACTGGTGCAAACGTATTCGTTCCTACTGATGACCAACGTGCGGATCTCGAATCACTGGTAAAACTCCATCGCGGATATAGCAACCAGTGGATCAACGAGCGCCCGGCTGTTGCAAAAGCAGTTCACAAGGTCGCGGATTTCCTAGCCGGGTCCGGAACAATTGAGGAGTATCACTATAACAAGCTTATTAAGTCGATGGGCGCAAAACTGCGTAGGGTTAATGAACAACGCTTTAGGTGTGGTGACATTGCTAAGTTCGGTCCAGGTCAGGATGTTGTCACTGTAATGACCGACACATATGTTGATGATCGAGGCTGGATTGTTAATGATTTTCTTATGCCAAATGGCGAGATTCGAACCCTTGATAACAATAGCTGCGGAAAGTTTCGAAAGCGTAAGGGTTATTAGGGAGAGAGGTTGTTATGAAAGACAAACATATTATTAACACGCTTTGTGAAACGTGGACTGACGTCGAGGTTGAAGAGGCCTGCAGTTTGATTTGCACTGAGGCACAGAAAAGAAGAAACACTAAGGGACTTTATAATAAGGTAAATCTTGTAGAGGGGTCTAGGGTATCTTGGAAAAATAACCATGGTTATATCACAAAGGGCGAAGTTATCCGAGTGAAAAGGAAGAAAGCACTGGTGGGTGAATATGCAGTAGGAACTACACAAACAGTTCAGACCTGGGATATTCCCATTAACCTTTTAACAATTATTGATTAGATTTTTTAAGGGAGAAAGCGAGGAAATGATCTGGACAGTAGTCTACACTGATAGCAAAGCAAGGCGAGTAGTTACACATCACAATAATAAAGCAGAAGCGCTCAGCCGTGCCAGGATGGAAAATCCAGCAGTGGATATTTTTGCAATTATTAAGGGAGATGTGATTGAGGCTCTGACGTTTGAAGGCAAAGGGGCAAATGATGTATCTTAGTCTTTCCCCTTCAAGCATTGAGCTTATCATACGAAGTCTTAGTGCATATTCATCTAACTCTAAAAGAGTTTTGGATGACCATGCGTATTCTGATGAAACAAAGAGAAAAGTCCAGGCAGAGTCAATTGCAGCACTTGATTTGATTGACGACATCGAGGGTGAGATGTTGAAATCAGCTGAGCGACAAAACAGAGTTGAACAAAACAAGGTTGACCCATATAATGAATGGTCACCCAATGATCCACGAAACTGGTAAATAGAGGAACCAAAATGCAGGATATTAAGACTAACGGTGAATTCACAACAATCCATCGAGATGATGGCAAGATTGTACTCTCAAGCAAAATGGTGTATGACCATATTGGTGCTCACGGAAGCCCAGGAAAGGGCTCTGTGTTTTCAGGAGGGATTACCCCTGGTATGATCAATGATTTTCTTGTCAGTGCTGACATTCCCACCAACGGTGGTGGAATTCCAGCTGATTTTTCTGGAGGCGGATACTTGCTTGTTGCGCCATTTGACGTTGCAATGCAATTTGCCGACGCGACTGTTCGGCCAGGAGCCAAAGAAGACTTCGATCCTGTACAGAAGAAGATGGTGCCGGTACCCATTGCAGAGGTTCACACTAGTCAGCCTATTAGTGATTTTCAGACAGATGAAATAACTGTCTTAGTTTTTCCTTATGATCCCACCAGATCTTCTCCAAAACAGAATGATTTTGTAGATAACAATGAAGAGCTGGCACAGGCACGTGAAGCTGGAAATCTTTATGCACTTGCAACTGCTTTCCCAGGCGGATTTGCGCTGTCTGAGGTTGGAGGTATTTCGTTTCCAAGTGAACAGGTACCAAAGGCAACTGCTTGGGGCGGAGTTGATAATCCAAAGTGGGCAGTGATTATTCCTGGAAGTCAAACTGAACCCACGATGGAACACTGGAACAGGCTGGCCGGCCTTAAGGCTTAACAAAGGAAGATAAAATGAAATTAATTACTATCGAGACAAAAGCAGGTACTCTTGCGAAGATAAACATAGAGCAAATCGGTGCCATTTTCAAAGACGGTGATACAGTTGCGATTAGCGCAGCCGGTGCAGTTATTACTACAAAGTTTACCGATGTGGATCACGCCGCAGATTATGTTAGCAGAGCTGGCGAACCGTTCTTTGAACAACGTTGAAACCGGGTGATGAAGTTCATGTAAAGTGGGCTGACGGAGAGGTTCTAACTGGGAAATTTGTCAAAGAAGAGCGTGGTTTTCTTCTTATTCAAGATGAGGCAGGCAGGGTTCACCCCTGCCTGCTTGCACATTGTGTAATACAAAAAATCAAAAAATAACGATCTGCTTCTGTGAAGTGTGCGTTCACGTGTGGTATAATATAATCATGATCGGGGAAGGAACCCCAAAGGAGCTTACATGAAAATCGGAACCCTGGTAAGAGAAGCTGAAATCGACCCCACGTGGATTATGTTCCCCGGGGAGACCGGCGTCATCATTGCCTCGGCAGACGAAGAGATGAAGATGCCTGGATGCGGCAGGTTTTGGACGGTCCGGTTCGACGGAGAAGACATGATCTTTCTCGACGAGGATTTGGTGATCGCATAATGAAAGTCGGTGACTTGATTAAAATCATTGATAACTCACTTTATCCAAGACTTAAAGAAAAGGTCGGTGTGCTTATTGAAGTTCCCCGTCCTAAGCTTCCAAACAAATGGGCTGTAATGATTGGCGGCAGGATGCACCCCTACACTATTGCTGAAGAAGATATGGAGGTTATCAATGAAAGTCGGTGATATGATTAAGCTTATTAATTCAACTCGTAAGAATGGTCCTTATGCTGGAAAGATAGGGCTGATTGTTGATTTTGACCTGTATGACAACCCCGTCGTCAATGTTGACGGTGAACTGATGCATTTCCATTATACACAAATCGAAAATGTGTTTGGAAACATTGGAAAGGTGGCAAAGTGAAAGTCGGTGATTTGGTAAAGTTGAAGAGAATAAAGGTCTTCCAGGAATCTCTGAATGGGCTGGTTGGTATCGTCGTTGAATTCGTTCCAACAACCCCAAGCGAAGTCACTGGGCAAGATATTTGCCGAGTCTTTTGGGGGCATGGTCTATTTAACGGCGGCTTTGACAAGTCATGGCGCCGGGCTTCTGAGCTTGAGGTGGTAGCCTAATGAAAGTCGGTGACTTGGTAAATTGTCATTGGGGTGCTTCCGACTACTCAGGTAAAGAAGATATTGACTGGGGGATTTCACCAGGCATCGTTGTTAGCGATGTGAGAGGTGACTGGTGTGTAGATGTTCTTGTTCGAGGAGAACGAAATTCGTATCACGTCTCACGATTGGAGAGTACAGATGAGAGTCGGTGACTTGGTATCATTAAAAATGAAGAAGACACAGCCACTACAGATACCGAGGTGTGCAATTGTTCTCAATAGATGGTATAATCACAAAGGAAAGATGCAAGTGATAGAGATTATGTGGCCTGACGGAAATGTCAGAAAAATCAGGGCAGACCTATTTGAGGTGATCAGTGAAAGTCGGTGATCTGGTAAAATATCGGGACACCTTCCCAGGCTCTCCGCAAGCAATGCTGGTAATTGAGAAGGGTATCTATGTGGGTGCCCGCGATATTAAAGTTCTATGCGATGATGGAAATGTTAAAATGGCGAAGAGCTCAACGATGGAGGTAGTCAATGAAAGTCGGTGGTTTGGTAAGGTTTAAAGACGTTGAAAAAAGAACTGGCGTATTACTTGAATACGGCACGTTTTCTGACGGTTGGTGGTCTATTCTGACCTCTGATGGGAAGATGGTGGTCTGGCCTGAATCTCAGCTTGAGGTGATTCAATGATGATCGGTGATCTGGTAAAACACAAGTATGGCACGCTATATGGCGAAGGACTTATTCTAAAATGGCTTACATCCTTTGAGCCACGAGCTTATCTCATGTGGAATTGTCATGGAAACATAACATTTCAAAACGTTGCCACAAAGTCTCTCGAGGTAATCAGTGAAACTCGGTGACTTGATATATGACAATCACTTCAACGAACATGGTTTGGTGGTGGATGTCAGCGAATGTGGCACTTGGTGTAGTGTACTTTATGAAGACGGAGAATTAGTTGAAGGTCTTCGAAAATGGGAAAAAACGATTAAGGTGATCGTTAATGATCAATAGGGCGGCACTTAAAAAATTATACCGCGAGGCTCTCGTGTTGGATATCTATATTTTTTTATTTTGACAGTCTAAATAATTTGCTTTTAGAGCGTGCATATGTAATAATATGGCACGCTCTTTTTTTGTTGGTGATCTTGTTGAATTAACAGGAGGGAATCTCCGCAACAGAGACATTGGAATCATATTATTTATGGAAAATATGTTGGGAATGTGGGTTGCTGAAGTGATGTGGAGCGATGGGGTCATAATGCCGTGTTCTGAAACTTCATTAATTAAACTGAACTAAATTTGTAAAAGAAGTGAAGCTCTTATTATGATTGAATATGAGTGAAAAACACAATGAAATTCCAAGGACAACAAAGTACATAGTTATGTGCGGCATCTTGTTTGGCTTGGCACTAGTCGCAACAAAAGAACAACTTCTATCACTCAAAAGTATTTTCGAAAGGGTGCGAAAAAAATATGGGAATAAAGAAAAAGAAAGTAGCAGTTGGTAGCGTAGTAAAATTTTATAAGGATGACAAGTACTGTTGTTCGTTGTGTAGTAAAAAACCACTTGTTCTTGTTACTGGAAAGAAGAAGCTAACAAAAAGAAAATTAACCATTCAAATTTTAACTGCATGCGGGAAGCTTGTTGACAGGCCTGCAGCAGGTGCAAGGGTAATTTGTTATGAAAGAAGTTGATCTCCATTCAGTGAAGCACGATGATGTAGACTCGATTATTATTGATGCTTGTGCAAAGTCAGATTTTCCGTTTGTTGTAATTACGGGCAATTCTCAGCTGATGAAAGAGATTGTAGAGATGGCTGTAGTGAAGATGGGGTGTAGAACTGTCGAGTCTATTGGAAACCCTGGACGTTTGATTGTTCATGAAGACAGGTGATCTTGTAAGGTTTAGATATGAAATGTGGCCACGAAAGAAGTCAACCGACTGTGGAATGTGGGAATGGAGAGTGGGTCTTTTGGTGGAGTATCATACATGGGAAAAAATAGCAACTGTTTTATATGGGGGAAAATTATATAGATTTCACGCAGCGGAAGTACAAAAAGCAGGAAAAAAAGACAAGTGCTGAAATGCGTACCAACAAATCAACAAAACCACCATATTTATGGATGTACGGCTGGACAACAGGGCTTATAACGGAGATTTAGGTGAGTGATATATTAAAGAAATTAGCTTCGCGGCTTGACGAGGCAATTAAATATGACCCAAGCTGTCAATACGAGCTTGATGTAAAAGCAATATTACAAAGCGCCGGAATTGATCGCACTGTTCTTCCCGCCAACTGGCAAAAAAATCCTAATTATTGTAATGGTACCTCTGCTGGTGCAGATGCTGCATTTGCCGCATGGGATCCGAAGACACAATCCATACAAACGTTCAATTTAGAATGTAAAAATGGTGCTGGGATGAAAGGGGGAAGTAATAGCCCCACGCACCCAGTGGCTAAAAATATGATGAAAGAAGTTGAAAAATGGAATACAGACGCCCATCTTCTATCACTTGTAAAAGCTGATTTTAGAACACACACCGGGAAGAAAAGTAAAGGCTTAACAATAACTGGTGACATACACCTCGTGGACGATGATGCCCTGACTAAGATTGCGACGGAAATCAAAAAGCAACACACGGCTAATTTTGTGAGGTTACAAAGTGGTGAGGTGAAGGGAGTACCTCTTTACTATTATTTCATCCGTACAGATGCGGCAACAGGCCTGGAGGGTTTTGATTTAGTTCCCTTCGACCTGTCAGACCCTGACAGTTCTTTGGTGGGTAACTGGACTGACAATTATAACAAATCCAATACGTATTATTTGCAGATTGGAAAAGGCGGAGGAATGTATTGGATGGGATCAGATCCTCTTTGCCTGGGTCCTAGACTTGGAGTAAAACAATTCTCTGGGAATGTCACTACATCTGGAAGATATAGGTGGAAAGCTTCAAGCTCAAAGCCAGTGATTGTGTCTGGACAGCTTACTGTTGGGGATCCTACTACAGGTGCAACAGGTGAGATTGATTACAAAGTCATAGGCCGGAGGCCAACTTTTTATGCCGTAGAAGACATGACTCTAACCAAAGGTGCTTCAAGCGGTTTTGATTTAGACGCTCCTGGCTCTGCGCAGAAACTTGCTGATGCAGTAAAAAAACCTGGGCAAGCATTTCCGGCTTGGCCAAAAGAATGTCTTGGTGACAAAAGTGAGTCAGTATTAGAAAGACTGTTGTTTCTTAAGGAAAAGAAAGTAATTACAAAAAAATTGTTAAAAACTCTTCTAATGTCAGAGGGTATCACACGGGGGGACATCTATGAAGATGCACTGGTAAAAGGTGTTAATACTTCTGGTGTTGCAGACGTAAGAATGGCAAAAAATGACGCCACAGCCTGGGATTTAAATGCCTATATAGCAACCGCTCCTGGTGTGTGGGCAGGAAAAGGAACAGGTCTACAGGCAAAAATTGAAGTGAAGCTAGGCCCAGAAGATCAATTAGGAAAAATTTGGAAAGAATCATTTAAAAAACTTGCTTTTGACCCAGGTACTCAAACATGGATTGGCGAGATGAAGACGGTCGGCACTTCGATGAGTGCAGGAAAAGGAACTGACAAAACAATAACCCAAGCTGATGTAGATCTTGGAACACATCTTATCGAAGCTTTAAACGATAGCCCGCAGGCTGCCAAGGAGATGATGAAAATTATTAATAATGATGACGTGACATTTCCTGACAAGACAGGAGAAGTTAATCTTCGCGAAACGATTAAAACACAACTGAAAGGAAAAAATCCGGGTGAAAAAGGGGCGAGGGGTTATGGCATTACGGGAACTGTACGCGATGAAGAATACAGAACAAAAACTCAGCGGCTGCAGTGGCTTAAAACTCAGCGTAAAACCAAGCGTAATCCAGAAGGTAAACTTAGTCAGGAAGAATATGAAAGTGAAAAGAAAGCCATTGAAGATATGGAGTGGAAACTCGTGCTGACAATCCCAGCTGAGGATGTAACACATATTTTTGATGCTAAGGTTAATTATTTAATTGTCGGAAATGGACCTGGATCAGAGGGAATAGCTTCCGGCCGAATAGGTGTTGTGGGGCCAGATATTTTAGGAACTGGTGCCGATGATATTGATTTTAGTGATTCAAGTATAGAAATCAGGTGGGGGAACAAAGGGACCAAGAAAAAACCATCATATTCTTTCACTATAGAAACTAGAGCAGTTGACGTTGCTGTCCGGGGTGGAACACCGTTTAAAAATGGAGAAGAGCTGGCACAAATTTTAACAAAAAACAGTGCCAAAGTTGATAGAACTAAACGTCGAAGTGAGTTTGGGGGGAAAAAGCTTGGGCTGCCTACATTTGCCAAGCGTCGTGCCAACCAGCAAGCTGAATCTGCTTCTTCACCGACTGGAAAGTTACTGCTTAAAGAATTGTTGAGAGGAATTTCAAAAAAATAAAGAAAATAAAAATCTGTAAAGCTATGGTCTTATTGATATAATTTTATTACATCTATTTTGAGGCAAGTGCTGTGCAAAAAGGGAAAAATTTTAGTCGGAACAACCGTGGTCAAAGAAAAAAGTCTGATTTTTATGAAACACCTTATTCAATAACTGAACATCTTTTTAAACGAGAAAGATTTAACACTGAACTTGACATTTGTGAACCAGCCTGTGGCTCCGGAGCAATTACCAGGGTGTTAGAAAAAGTTTGGAATGGTAATATTACGGCCTATGATGCCGATGTTGATTTCCTCTCTGAGACAGGCCAGTACAATTATATTGTTACAAATCCACCGTTTTCTCTGGCAATGGAATTTATAAAAAAGGCAAAAGAAACAGCAACTGACAAGTTTGCGTTATTGCTTCCACTTTCATATTTACACGGCAAGCGTCGTTATGATGAAGTCTACAATGATCGAGAGTATGGGCTAAAACATGTATACGTCTTCACGCGGTATCCCTTGTTGGGAGAAGAGCTGCGGGAAGATGGAAAGTATAGAACGGGCATGATGGTTTATGCCTGGTACGTCTTTGAGAATGGCTATAATAATGATCCGCTAATTAAGTGGATTGACAACAATGACGATATCTATCGTAAAAACGAAAGGAGAAAAAAATGAGGAATGGATTTTTATTCACAGCTTTTTTAATGGCATGTGGCGAAACACAACCAGAACCAATTTATCTTACACAGGAATTTTACGACTGGACATGTCATGACTATCAGGACAAGTCGGAAATTGTGGTTACCACCAACACCTGCGAAGATTATGAAACCGGTTTGTACTGGTTAGTGGCTGAATACGAGCTCGTTCGAGGTGGTGGGTTTAAAAGAAAGCTTGATAAAGCAGATGAATGGGAATCAGATTGCTTGTATGAAACAAACCTTCCTCTGCTTGATGAATATTGTATTGAAGTAGGTGGTGTCACCTTGACTGCCTATGTAGAACCTGCAACTTATTCAGGTATTTTTTCTGAATAAAGTGTGTTGAAAATGTGAAGTTGTCTGCTCCATATGGTATAATATAAATGATGGTGGGGATTGACCTCACTGAATTTTCGGAGTTCACATGACAAATGCAGCCTTTAACTTTGTTCCTGTTTATGCCCTCGAAGCCATCGATGATGGTTACTGCTTCGAATGTAGCTGTGGCGAACTGTATAATTCTGTAGAAGCAGCGTACAGCTGCCGGAAGTGCCGGAACTATTGTGTCTTCGGTTGGTGTACCCACGTCGTGGACGTACGGACTGGTGAAGTCGTTGCAGGTGAAAAGCCGTCAGTAGAGGAATATGAGGCCGCGCGTGAAGCAGCAGAGCTAGAGTGGGAAGCCATGCGCATGGCTCATGCACTCCGTCTGCAGATGGATGCCATGGAAGGCGAGCTGTACGAGCAGGAGATGAAGTACCGTGCAGAGCACGATGCTATGGTCGCCGCAGAGCTCGCAGAAGACATTGCATATGAAATTCAAGATAAGTTAATGGGAGTTTGAAATGGAAGATGGTATTTTTATTGGTAATTTGGTTCGTTATGTTCGAGCGTGTCCGGAAGAGGCTCACTTCGTTTTTGAGGTAGCCGCAGTTATGGACGATGACGACGGCTCTTGGGTTATGTTAGTTGAGGAAGACGAAGACGCTCCCGACGTTGAGGTTTCTCCAGGTGTTATGGGAGGTTTCGGTGGTTGGGAAGAAGCTAAAGAGTTTGAGGTGGTGACATAATGGATAAAAAGTCCAAACGCTCCCAACAGGTACTGGATCAGATCAAGGCTCAACGTGGCCTTGATCGTAAGCACTACTTCGAGGAAGGTGGTGAAATGACCCGTTGGCGCGGTCTGCATCTTGTTCAGCGGGATAAGACTAAGTACACACGCAAGTCTAAGCATAAGGGAAATAAATGTTCTTAGAGATTGTATTTTGGGTTTTGTTCACAGGTTTTTTCATTCGTATTGCAGAGATTAATAATGAAAGTCGGTGACTTGGTACGGTACATGAGTAGGGTAATCCTGGTTGTCGACACTGAAGAGTCCACAGGCGGTCCGTTTGTATATGGCATAGAGCTTGGCGAAACAGAAGTTGCGAAATATAAGCGCAGTGCATTAGGTGAGGTGATTAATGAAAGTAGGTGATCTCGTAAAGTTTCCATGCGATTTTGAAGGGTACCAGATAAAAATTGGTATTTTACTGGGTTTTAGAGATAACCCTGCAGATCTAAAAGCTTGGGAACTCCGGGCAAGTCACGGTGTTGCCGTACCTGGATACTGCAAGGAAGGTCCGCGACAAATCGCAGACATTATGTACGGTGGGTGTGTGGCGGCATGCTGGGCACACAACTTAGAGGAGGTGAAAAATGAATCCGTCAATGAAAGTCGGTGACTTAGTGAGGGTTTTCGAACACCGAGGTGCCGGAGGGTTGCAACCAGGTGCCATTGGTTTAGTTTTAGCAGAAGACAAATGCCAGCCGACGACTCCGCGGTGGACAATTATGTGGTTACTCAACAACAAAGTAACGTCCGGACACCTGTTGGCTGAGAGTATGACATATGGGTATGGCATTGAGGTGATTAGTGAAGCACACACTTAAATATGTGACATGGAGACCAGAGCTTTGGGAAGCAGATGATCCAGTCAGGCCGGAGCTGACTACTGAATTTAAAACTGCTCCCGGCAGACATGTGTGGGGATTGCTCGGAAGTGACGGAAAGTGGAAGTCGTTTATGTGCTGTGCGCGGACGGCGTTTGTCCCTAAGGATATTGATGAGCTTGAGAAATACACATCACAGATTGGAAAGATCTGGGTACCTTATAGCGTTTGGAGCTATGAAAAAGGTGCCGGCCGCGCTATTATCAACGAAATTTTGTGGTGCGCGAATAATTTCAATGTTGGGATTGATCGAATTGTTACTCTTTCTCCACAGACAGAAATGGCCCGCAAATTTCACTTAAGAAATGATGCCATTGAAATCAGCATGAACAATTCAACTGTCAACTTTGAATATGTGGTGACCCATGAAGAAGCCTGACCCTTTTTTGGCTCTTCTCGCGTTTACTCTTGCATTATGTATTTGGTGGTGGGTCCGACATAACGGTGTGACATGAAACCAGGAATGCTGGTTAAGCACAGGTGGACCAATATTGGATTGGGAATCACACTTGGGTGGTTCTGCAAAGATAGAGGATATGTTGATGTGTTGTGGGAAAAGGGTGAACTTCCATGTCACATATCTAAGCTTACGGTGATAAATGAAGTATAGTATTGATGATTGGGTTTGGTATACAATGTTTCCACAACTCACACATTTTAAAGATGATAAAATTAGGGCTGTTGTACTTGAGCTATTAGAAAAAGATATCATTTACGACTATAGAATTTACCTTGATGACGGAACATCACGGGTGAAAAAAGTGAAGGAAGAAAATTTAGCACCGTTAAATTAGCAACTTGTAGTGTCGGTGTAATACTTAAAAATATATGGTGTACAAAGTGGGCTACAGAAATTTCCAAGGGCAAGCGTTAAAGTGTATAGAGACTTTTGGCATGTTCACGGAGGGCGAGCTTTATTATTGTTTTGCCGATGAAGGCGATCATTTTTGGATACACGCACCATTTTTGCTTGAATCTCTTGGTGTCGATCAGGTAAAAGTGTCAGCTGACTCAAAGAAAATTTTTATTACTCGCAATGAATATGAGGATAGAAGATTGAATACTGTAAACCGGCGCGGTCAAAAATTATTGGAAAGTTAATTTTGTAAAACCTTCGTGTTATGTTTAAAATAATAATTGTGTTTTAATTTCAATGAAGGAGAAAAAATGACATCACCAAAGAAGAAAGACAAGGGGTGCCTTGAAGATATTAGGGTTAAATTTGATTATCGGCTTATCCGTGAAAAGTCTCCAGATGATTTGGATGACCTTAGGCACCAGGCTCAGCTTGTTGCTTATGATATCTATGAACATCTTGGGTGGAAGTTTCATCTTGAAAAATTAATGGTTGGTTTTTCTTATGCAAAAGCCATGAAGAGCTCGGGTAAAAAAGATACCTTATTTTTTAGCATTGACTGGGCAAGTAGCAGTGTTACTGACAATGTTAAACGACGGACATGTATCAGATCTGAACAGCGTATTGGAATTCATTCATATCACAGTTGGAATAAAATGTGGCGGCGCTATGTTAATGAGACACTTTCTGATATTCTAACTGTCAATAAAACTAACCCATTGTTTAAATGAACGTCGGCGACTTGACGGTTAATGCTTATGGCCCACCAAACAACCCAGTGCTGGAATTTGGTGTGGTCATAACCGTCGATGACAAGACGTGCCCTGAAAAGGTCACGGTATTTTGGGCCCGTGATGCCCACATTCAAGAGCACTGGGTCGATGAGCTCCAAGAGCTTCTAGAGGAGTTTTCAATAAGTAACAAAAAAGTGTGCTAGTTTTGTGAAGTTCCCTACTCGGTGTGGTATAATATAATTGAAGGTGGGGATTGGCAAAAGGAGTTTTTATGGCCCGTAAGCGTCGCAATGATAGAAACCACGTAATATATCAATTAATTTCTCCAACTGGAGACAGGTACATTGGTGTTACGTTTGCACGAGGACGAGCTTTTAAGCGTTCCGCAAAAATACGATGGGCTGCACACTGCCGAAATGCGCTTGATTACGGTCATGGAACATTGTTATGCACTGCAATTAGAGTCCATGGTGCGGAAACCTTCAAAAGAGAAGTAGTGGAAATCGTGCGTGGCAAGCAAAATGCCCACAATCGAGAACGCGAACTTATAAGGCTGCTCAAGCCGGAGCTAAATATGGAGGGTATGAGCAGGAAAATCAACTCAGTACAACAGAGGGACAATGACTGAACATTTACACACAGACAGTTTTAATTTCAACACGTCTACTAAAACGTTTTCAGCTGACGCGTCAGAGCTTGGCTGGAAGCCCGGATTTATTCCGACTGAAATCTCACTCACATCTGGTCGAACCGGCAAAATTGCTAGCTTTGTCCTTGAGTTTATTGAAGAGGACGGATCACTTAAGTTTGAGGCATTTGGGCCGACACTAAAAGCACTTGGCGTCAATATTTTCATCTTTAACGATTAGGAGCACACAATGAAAGTCGGTGATCTGGTAAAACTAAAGCATGGCTCTGCCCCTTTTGGATTTGTGCTTAAGATTGATAAGGATTATTATGGTGCCAGGCAAGCATTTAAGGTTTCGAACGTAGAGCGAGGTAAGTGTATCCGGTCCAATATGGTGGATATCATTGCCCCCACTCGCGACGGCATACAAGATCGAGTACTGGTCGAATGGGTTCAACATGGGTGTGAGTATATTGGGTCGCACCAATTGGAGGTGGTAAGTGAAAGTCGGTGATATGGTAAGAAGAGTTCCGGTTAACACCCAAGACCCCGACAGGTTCGGACTTGTTGTTGACGTTATTCAGAAAAAGTGCTGGCGTACAGAACAATATGGCCCACTGATTGACTGGAGAAAGATAGATCCTGAACCACATGCTGTCGTCATGTTCCCATGGAATGATGGGACAATCGAAATCCCACTCATTGAGTTGGAGGAAATGGGATGAATACAAGGGGAAAGTTTATTTTTGTCATGTCATTTGTTTGTATGCTTGCACTTTGTACGTGGCTCACGCTGCAATTGGGATCTTTATTATGAAACCGGGTGATCGAGTGAAAATAAAGAAATCATGGGTTTCGGGCCATAGTGATTATCAAATGGCGACTATACTAGAAATTTCTAAAAAATCAGTGAAACTTGCAATCGACGACGTCGGTGGATATTTTATTTTAGCAAAAGATGTTATTCTAGAGGTGATAAATGAAAGTCGGTGACTTTGTAAGGCATAGAGCAAATCATGAAATTAATGGGATAATTATTGAAATAAAAGACCCAGATCTAGATCATCTAGATTTTAGTGATCCTATTGATGCTACACTCGCAGGAATGAGTGAAAAAGAAGTATGGATCTTGGCATCGAAATACAAAGCTCATCCGGCCGGAAAAATGGAATGTCTTCCGGAAAGTCTAGTTGAGGTGATTAGTGAAGGTCGGTGACTTGGTAAAAGTTTATATGAAGTGGGGACAGCCCCACATCACAGGAATCATCATCAAAATGTGGCATGACCGGTCGCAGTGGGTTTATGAGGTTCGTAATGTCAAAAGCGGATTGGCGACCCATGCGGGTGAAGTAGACATGGAGGTTATCAGTGAAAGTCGGTGACATGATTAAAATGAAGAACCGGCGCGAACTTCGCAAAGGCGATGCATGGGGCATCGTCCTTGAGATTCTTGAGCCCATGCCCACCGGCGGGCATAAAATTAAAATTGCATGGCAAGGTAAAAATATCGGGACCATGCGTGATGATATCGTGGAGATAGTAAAATGAGAATTGGCGAATTGGTGAGAAAGCGTAATGAAAAAAAGTCTGTGGGTGTCGGTGTAATTGTCGAATTGTCCACGCGGCAGGATGGCGCAGAGGTGGCATCCGTGAAGTGGAACGAGGTACATGGAGTATTTCAATATAAAATTTCTGATTTGGAGAGTGCAAAATGATTAAAGCATGCAAACATTGTAATGTAGAATTTAATACACGCTCAACCGCGAAGCGGTTGGCAGGCGGGAAAATTAATGAGTGCCCGTCATGCGTCGAAGAACTCGGCACCGAGACTGCTGTAAAGTATCTCGGATTCGGGAGCGGTGACGGCGAGGCGTGCGATATTGCGATTGTCGCCTTTGAGGATGACAGTGCGAGAACCGCTGCATCGGCAGCATGGAAGGAGGTGAAGCGTGAAAAGAATTAAACGAGGATTGAAATATACTTTCAAAATTCTTTTATGTGGCTATCCATCTGTAGAATTCTAAAACAATTAAACACAAAAGGAGAAAATAAAATGTTTAATGTCGGAGAAATCGTTATTGACAACAAGACCGGAGGCATGGGACTGGTGACCGATAGGTACTCGGATTCAAGTGTTCAAATCGACTTGACGCTGCTTAATGGGCGTCAGAGAGTCGTTACCCGTGATGCGGCAGACCTTGAAAGGACCGGTCGAACCATGCGTTCCAGGCTTCGCTAAAAATAATTCAAAATAATTTGAATAAATCTCGCTCTGGCTCGTCCAATCTATGATTGGATGGCCAATGAGCCAGGGAGATATACCATGAAAATTGAACTGACCGAGACTGATATCACTCACATCATGGACGCGCTGGATGCTCGCATCGAGGATTTGACAGGCTGCCTCGCTACGGTAGGCGACCCCGAAATCGAAGACGAGATTGGAGAACTGACGGACCTGAGCATGGACTTGTTTGAGGCGTTGAGCCGCAAGGATGACGGCTGGGACCGCGAAAACGACGCAGTGCCCGATGCTGCCCTCGATATGATTCAGGCAGGCATCGACGCCCGTGAAGTGACTAAGGCATCCTCACGCGCCGCACAGCGCCGAGAACAGGCATTGAGCGACCGTCTTATGGGTGGAACGACTGATACCCTCGCAAATGACCCCATCGACTGGTAGGTGAGAGTATGAATATTTGGATTTTATCAGGAAGTTACGAAGGCGAGCAATTTGCAAGCTCACACTTGACCGAGAAAGGCGCAATCCTCGCGGCTATAGCTGATGTGCTGGAGCTTCTTGGTGTCGAGGATGATGAAGGCGCCCGCGATGTCTATGCCCGTCGCATGTACGATGGCGAAGAAAAAGACGTTGACCCTCCAGAATGGGATATGGAAAAGATGAAGGGCATGCTTCGTAATGAACTGTGGGGCATCTTTGGCGAATGGGCTGAACTAACGTGGAACTCTCCCGGCGGTTACGGTATCGAAGTAATTAAAACACAGGTGCAAGCATGAAAGTCGGTGATTTGGTAAAAGTTATTTATGATGGCTCTGTGGGGCTTATCGTGCGTATCGAAGATGGCGCCCGTCCCTGGATTTATTTGCACA
>Ga0080013_1002487_pt1 | contig 21624 bp, 27 predicted proteins | sample ETNvirenome_6_85_FD_69236 | JGI IMG/M metagenome (GOLD analysis project Ga0080013, IMG submission 69236) | Marine viral communities from the Pacific Ocean - ETNP_6_85 (SPADES assembly) (version 2) | ecosystem: Environmental > Aquatic > Marine > Oceanic | place: Pacific Ocean | collected 2013-06-19 | reverse complement strand
CACATTCTAGTGCCGATCTTAATTACCGTGGTATTTCTCATCACGTCTGAATTAAGTCTTAGTGTCGTAACTTACATAGTATCAAAAGGACTTGCTTGACAAGTCCTTTTTTTGTATTATAATAGGGAAAAGGAATCATAATGGAAAACCTTAAAAAAGAAAGACTTAAACTTATTGTCCGAAATCTTGAATTGCTTATTGATTCTTTAAAGGCAGAAGTTTATTCCGATGTTGATGCATCCGCTACAAAGCAAGAAAAATTTGATGATCCATCCTTTGATAGTATTTTAGATTACGACGAAGTTTTTGAGGATGACTATGGATACTCGGACTAAAATCAAAAAAGTTAAAAATCTTGCAAAATTATTTGAAAGATTGATTGCACAAGATCATCTTTATAGTGATGAAAGAATTAAAGAAATGAAAGATACTCTTTCTTCGATAAAGAAGCAGATTGTAGAAATGGAAAAACAAAATTATAAAGGATTTGGTAAATGAATGTAAAATTGATCAGTGTAACTCCTGATGCCGAAAAAATGATGGGATATGTGGCACGAGTGTCAAATCCTTCTAATCAAGAGAATCCAAAGGTTGCGGGACTTCTTAAGTATTGTGTAAAACATCAACACTGGAGTGTTTTTGAGCAATCATTTATGACTCTTGAGATTGAGACTACAAGAGGATTGGCAGCTCAAATATTGCGCCATCGGAGTTTTACATTTCAGGAGTTTTCGCAGAGGTATGCAGATTCATCAATGCTTGCCGATACTATTCCTTTGTTTGATTTAAGAAGACAAGATATAAAGAATCGTCAGAATTCTACAGATGATTTGGATCCTAAACTTGTACATGATTATGAAATAGGAATCAAAAATCATTTTGAGAATGCCATGTGGTTGTATAAAGATATGTTAGATAATGGTGTTGCTAAAGAGTGTGCTCGATTTGTATTACCTCTTGCTACTCCTACACGACTTTATATGAGTGGTTCTTGTCGTTCATGGATTCATTATATTAATTTGCGTTCTGCTCATGGGACTCAAAAAGAGCATATGGACATTGCAGAGGCATGTAAGAATGTTTTTGTAGAGCAATTTCCAACAGTAGCAGAAGCTTTGGAATGGATCTAAATATTTTTATACTGAATTGATAAAATGGCAACATATCCAATTATTAATAAAGAGACTGGGGAACAAAAGGAAGTAGTTCTAAGTGTTCATGAATGGTCGAAATGGTGTGAAGATAATCCTGATTGGACACGAGATTGGTCAGATCCTTCTACTGCACCTATGTCAACAGATGTTGGTGAATGGAGAGATAAATTAGTAGCAAGAAATCCTGGATGGAATGAAGTTTTAGATAAGGCATCAAAGGCACCTGGATCAAAAGTAAGTAGAATTTAGTATGGCAAGAAGAAAAAGAGCATCTGCTAATGATCAACCAATTGGAGTTGGTCTTACAACAAAGCAGATGAAAAGAAAAAAGCCATTGAGTTCTGGATACTTGGTGGATATAGACCCACTTAATGATAATCAAAAAAGACTGTTTGATTCTTACAAAGAAAAAAAGCATTTAGTCGCATATGGTTATGCAGGCACGGGTAAGACCTTTATAACCCTCTTTAACGCACTTAAAGAGGTATTAGACCAGAATACTCCTTATGATAGGATTTATCTCGTCAGGTCTCTTGTGGCAACCAGAGAGATAGGGTTTCTTCCTGGTTCTCATGAAGACAAGGCAGACATCTATCAAATACCATATAAGAATATGGTGAAATATATGTTCCAGATGCCAAGTGATGCTGATTTTGAGATGTTATATGGCAATCTTAAATCACAAGAATCAATTAAATTTTGGAGCACTTCATTTCTTCGTGGAACAACACTTGATAATGCTATTGTTATTGTCGATGAGTTTCAAAATCTAAATTTTCATGAACTAGACAGTATTATTACTCGTGTTGGTGAAAATACTAGAATTTGTTTCTGTGGAGATTCTCGTCAGTCCGATTTGAATAGGGCAAATGAAAGAAATGGTATTGTTGACTTTATGAACATCTTGCGTAAAATGCCTTCTTTTGATATAATTGAATTTGGGGTTGATGATATTGTTCGTTCTGGTTTAGTCAAAGAGTATATTGTTGCAAAAATGGAAGCAGGTTTTTAATAATGTTTAATCATGTTGATTTGAATCTCCCTCAACTTGAAAGGGAGACTATTGATGGAGTCAGATATTATTCTGTTCCTCATGAAGAAGAACTCTTAAAACTGGTTTCTATCACTTCGGTGACCAGTCATTTTAATAAGGAGATTTTTGTAAAATGGAGAAAAAAAGTTGGTGATGAAGAAGCAAATCGAGTCACAAAGGCGGCAACACGTCGTGGGACTGATATGCATACTCTTACTGAGTGTCATCTAAAGAATATAGAGTTACCGAAAGTTCCTCCTATTTCTGAGTTCTTATTTAAGATTTCTAAGGGTACTTTAAAGAATATTGATAATATCAATGCTCTTGAAACTTCCCTATATAGTAAACAGTTAGGTATTGCTGGAACCGTCGATTGTATTGCAGAATATGAGGGTGAATTAGCAATAATTGACTTTAAGACTTCGAAAAAACCGAAACCACGAGAGTGGATCGAAAACTATTTTGTACAATGTGCGGCATATGGATGTATGTTGTATGAAATGACTGGCATCCCAGTCAAAAAATTTATAATCATTATGGCTTGTGAAAATGGAGAATGCGTCGTCTATGAAGAAAGAGATAAATCGAAGTATATCAAACTTCTTACCGAATATATTAGAAAGTTTGTTAGAGATAAACTGGAACTATATGGAACCGAATAAAGAACTGGAACAGGCAATTAATAGTAAATTTTTGACACCTTCTAAATTTGCTCTAGAAATTGAGAAAATCGTTGCTGAAGAAGAAATTAATTACATCGATGCTATCGTGCATTACTGTGAAGTTAATGAACTTGATGTAGAATCAGTAACAAAACTTGTATCAAAACCACTGAAAGAAAAACTAAAGTGGGATGCTACGAGACTTAATTTTATGAAAGCAACTTCTAAGGCAAAATTGCCATTGTAATAAGGAAAAGCAAACAAATGATTATGGCTCCTTTTGAAGTATATTGTGAATATCTTGCTCTAAAATCGCACTTTTCAAATCCAAAATACGATTACTTTAAATATAATAAAAAAGTTCGTGCTACTATAACTTCCTTTAATCGTCGCCGCGATAAATATTGGTTTGAAAAAACAAGTCGTAAATATAAGGACGAAGAGATTGTTAATTTCTTGGTCGCAAATTTTGTAGAATCTACCAGTGTAAATCAGACATGGATTGGAGAAATTATCAGTTCTGGAGAAAGGACTTATTCCGATTGGACAAAGAGACAACAGAGTTTGACTTACTTATTCAAAGAACAAAGCAAAGAATTATTATCGAACAACAAATTAGAAAATCTATTCAATTGTTCGAAAGGACATCCAATTCTATTAAAAAAATTTCTTGGTGGAGACGTAAATCTTGAAACTTTTGTAATCTATGATAGAATATTTTCATTCAGAAAGAAGTTTGATAAGGAACTGAAAGATCCTGTATGGGAGACCGTAAGTTTAAAACTCCAAAAATATTCTCCCTTTCTAAATATAGGTGATGTGTTTAAATTTAAAAAAATTCTAAGGGACCTTGTGGATGAGTGAGTTTTTTCAGTCTGAAATCATTCGAGAAGAATTGAATGAAATTAATCAATTACAAGAAAAACTTTATGAAGATGTTTTTTCTTTTAGTGTGATGCCCCAAGAAGATAAAATTAAACATATTGAAATGCTTGAAACCTTGCTTGAAAAACAGCAAGTGATGTATACTAGATTGTGTCTCTCCGACGACCCACAAGCCATTGAGATGAAAGACAATCTACGCAAATCAGTCGCAATGATGGGTTTCCCACCAGAGACTGATTTGCAAATTTTATTCAGTAGTATGAATGCAAGGGTTAAATATCTCAAAGACTATATTGACAATTGAGGAGATCTTTGCTATAATATCCAAGTAAATCCAAAAAAATCTAAAAAAAATCCGAGGAAATCTAAATGTCTTTTGCTGATCTTAAAAAGCAATCTAAACTAGGTTCTTTGACTCAAAAACTGGTCAAGGAAGTCGAAAAAATGAATAATGCAGGTAGTTCAGGTGATGACCGCCTGTGGAAACTAGAAGTAGATAAAGGTGGTAACGGTTATGCCGTTATTCGTTTTCTTCCTGCTCCCGAAGGTGAAGACCTTCCATTTGTTAAACTCTATTCCCATGCCTTTCAAGGTCCTGGTGGATGGTATATCGAGAACTCTCTGACGACTCTGGGTCAGAAAGACCCAATGTCAGAATATAATACGATGCTGTGGAATAATGGCACCGATTCTGGTAAAGATCAGGCACGTAAACAGAAACGTAAACTGACTTATGTTGCAAACATCTATGTTGTCAAGGATCCTACTAATCCTGAGAATGAAGGTAAAGTAATGCTTTACAAATTCGGTAAGAAAATCTTTGATAAGATTACTGCCGCAATGCAACCTGAGTTTGAGGACGAGGAAGCAATTGATCCGTTTGACTTCTGGCAGGGTGCTAACTTCAAACTGAAGGCAAAGAATGTTGCCGGTTATCGTAACTATGATTCTTCAGAGTTTGCCCGTCAGGACGTACTTCTGGAAGATGATGAAGCAATGGAAGCAATCTGGAAAAAAGAGTATTCTCTTGAAGAATTTGTTGCTCCTGATCAATTCAAATCTTATGATGATTTGAAAAAACGTCTTGATTATGTTCTTGGACTCAAAGGAACGACTAAGTTCCAAGACCAAGAGAATGTTCAGGAAGAAGAAGAGTTTCGTCAACAAAATCGTAGTGAATCTGTATCAGATGTTCCACAATCAATTAAAGAAGAATTGAATAATTTTTCTTCTACTAAAAATGATGAGGATGATGATACACTCTCATACTTTGCCGCACTCGCAGCAGACTAAGTGAGATGGGGAGGGAAACCTCCCCTTTTTTATGAATTAGTTGATCTAGTATTTTCTGTTCTAATTAAGTTTTCGTTAATATATTCTGATGAACGACCATAAATCATAATTTCTCTCATATCATTCAAGAACTGCTGTAAATATGATGGTTTCAGTAAGTAAATAGAAGATTTTTTATCATTCTCTCTTACTTCATATTCATAGTTGTTAATATTGATTACAGGATTCAAAGTAATTGCAGTATTTGAAGGATCTGGAATTGTAAAATCCTCATCTACAACCTTACCTGCAGGAAGAATCAACCTATTTAAAGAATCTTTAACTTCTGTTGTTTCATAATGATGCACGGAAGATAATCCAGTAACACCATACTTATTTTCTGCATACTTATAAAGATCATGATTTGATAAAGGCCATTGATCTCTGACTCTTGTAATATTTGCCGTCATTAAGACAACCCAATCAAGTTCTGCACTTCCATAAAGTTCTTCTGCAATCGTATCAGGTCTCGCACCATCTACAATTTCATACTTATTAAAGAGGGTGAATACATTTTGTAAGTCATCACGTAACTTATTTCTTCTGAATAAATTCTTAACTCTCAAATAATTTTGAGAAGAATTGCTATCAGACAAAAATGACTGATATTCTACTTCTGGTAGTTCTCTGAAATATCCCATTTTAGTATCCTACTCCTTTTAAATTATTATCATAATCAACATCATAAACTGGTTCAATTTCTTTGAAACCTAAATCCATTACCATAGAAACTGGTGTTCCATCATTATATGTCGCATAAGTTCCATCTGCCGTGTAGTTAACATTAATATTTTCCATAAAACATTGTTTGAATTTATTTAAGAAAGAATGTTCTGTTGCACCTTGACGATATCTTAATTCAAAAACATCTGGTGTTTTAAGAAATGTTGTGTTTGCAGTATCTCCTGCAGCTGATACTTTAGGTGCCATATGTGTTTTAAAGCATCTTATAATTTTTCTAATCTCATCTGCTTCTGCTTTATTTCTTGGAGTCATTTTGAATGAAAATTTAAAAGATCTCAAAGATGGTCCATTAAAGAGAAGTTCCATATTTGGATTTAAGATTTCGCCCGATGCTCTTGCCAAAAGTTGATTTGAAGTAATATTTACACCTGCTGCTTTAGCAGCATCGGATGCAAGAGCTCTGGTAAGAAATCCTTGCATTCCTCCAAGTCCACCTGTACTGCCTGTTAGTTCTGTTATCATTTGTTTTCCTCCATCAATTACACTTTGACTTCCTTCTCTCCAACCTTGCTTAAAGTCTTTACCAGCTTCCATTATACCCATCACGTTGCTAACTAATGCAGCTCCAACACTATTCAAACTGGAGTCCCCATATTTTGTACTATTACTATCACTAATATTTGATGGAATTGGAAGTAGTATGGTTTTTAGTTTATTCTTTCCTTGATTTCTTCTATCACCTGGACTACTTACTAAAGGTTTTCCCATTGCCGCATACTTAACAACATCTATTTGCAGATAGTCAGTCTGCTCTGATAGCATAGTATATGGATAACGATGAACTTCTATTTTCGACATTTATTTCTTTTTAGTTATTTAGAACGGATTTTGCTCAAAATCGCCATAAGATAATCTTTCCATATCTTCCTTTTCTTCGGGATAGACTTCATAAACGGGACTAATGATCTGATCCCAAGAATATTGTCTTCTATCTTCCCAATGTAGATTGACACCAACAAATCCCCAATTGAATACTTTTTCTACTCCTACTAATGGATATGGATCAAAAATTATTCCAGGAGTCTTGGCATTATATACAAAAGTATAGATACTACCATTGACAACACTTCTACTACTGCTAGGAGTTAATGTTGCTTGTATTCTGTCCATTATATCTTTTTTATTATCCAATCCAGTGAATGAATCCACAAGTTCTCGAACACGATTACTATTATCATCCGTTGGATTTTTTCTTTGTTGGAGTGTCTTTCTTGGCATTACTTAATACCGAGTTCGTTTTCTGTAAGGACCTTAAACTCATAACCACGATCTAAACACCATTCTTTGGCGGCATTCCATTTTGCCTGATTTTTAGCATACTCAACGACTTCATAGATATAACCTTTCGTCTTTCTTTGTTTGACTTTAGGTTCGATACACTGTTTAAATGGTTTGATTTCAATAATCATCTTTTTGATCATACTATTTGATTCTTTGACTTTAATATAAAAGTCTGGAAAGTATCTGTGATATCTGTTATCAATGGGTGAACGATAGGGAACAATAACTTCTTCACTTCCCCATTCTAAAATATTCTGGTTATTATCACAATAAACCATAAATTTTCTTTCCCATAAGGAACGATACACAATGTTATTGGGATTACCCTTATACTTTTTAGGATAAGATGGTTTATATTTTCCCTTATATGACATCTAAATAACTAATAATAAAAGACCATATAAGGTATTTAGAGTGGCAATACAAAGATTTAGTAGAAATTCTAAAGGTAATAATGGTGTTGTAGATCCATTACAACTATTTGGTAATTTATCACAAACTAGTTATTATCAAGTAGATTTTTCATCACTCACTACTTTTTCTACGACTGAGAAAGACTTAACTCTATTGGAGTTTTTGGAAAATCGTGGAATAGATAAAGATTTTATTTCTAGAAGTTCTGGTCTTCTTTGTTCTGAAGCATCACTACCCGCAACAAGTCTTGCCACTGGTGAAGTTAAAGATAATTTTATGGGAATATCACAAGAATTTGCACATACGAGATTATACACTGACTTTGATTTTACTTTTTATATTGATAGTGATTATAAGAATTTAAAGTTTTTTGAATCGTGGATTGAATATATTAGTGGTGGGAGTATGGATGGTCTGCCTGTTCCTACACAATCAAATTATTATCGTAGGATGAGATATCCAGATTCATATAAATGTCAGACCATAACAATCACCAAGTTTGAAAAAAACTTAAATTCTGGAAATATTTTGAAATATTCTTTCATTAATGCTTTTCCAAAAACAATCAGTGCAGTTCCTGTTTCATACGGAAATTCTGATATACTAAGAGTAAACGTAAGTTTCAATTATGATCGATATGTAGTGAACGCAACATCTGGATTCACGAAACCAGTGAATCAGGACGAATTTAAAGATCCTGTACAACAATCCGCAGAATTGCAGCAGAAATTAAATGATAGGGAACAGTCTTTGAAAGTACCAGTCCAACCAACCCAACCAACCCAAACCCAACCAACCCAACCAACCCAACCAACCCAAACCCAACCAACGAAATCAACGAAATCAACGAAATCAACGAAACCAACGGAACCGGCACTTCCACAACATACGATAACCAAAACTAGGACTTGGAATGAACGTATTCTTGACATGTTTAGTAATGCTATTGATACTTACAGTGGTAAAAATTTATTAGGTAGAAAAAATCTCTGGTAGAAAATTTGGAGGAAGAACCGTTGATGACAAAAAGCATGTCTAATAACAAAAAATAAACCCCTCTAAATAAAAATAACTGACTTGTATTACACATACTATGCCTTTACCTAAAATTAGTACACCAACGTATGAGATGACGTTGCCTTCGACTGGAAAGAAGATTAAATATAGACCTTTTCTTGTACGAGAAGAAAAGATTCTAATTATGGCAATGGAATCTGAGAATATGAAAGACATTACCAATTCTATTGTTCAGATTCTTTCAGATTGTATTCTTACTGAAAATGTAAAAGTAGAGTCTCTTGCAACTTTTGATATTGAGTATTTGTTTCTAAATGTAAGAGCAAGATCTGTTGGAGAAGCTGTTGATGTAAATATTGTTTGTCCTGATGATGGAGAGACTCAAGTTGAAGTATCAATTGATATTGACTCAATTAGAATACAAAAAACTAGAGGACATAAAAATGTTATCAAATTAGATGATAATCTCTCTATGAAACTTCGTTATCCTGCATTGGAACAATTTGTTGAGAATAATTTTGAAACTGCAGATGCTGGGAGTGGGGTTGGAGAATCCCTTGCTATGATCACATCATGCATTGATATAATCTATAATGAAGAAGAAAGTTGGGAAGCATCTGATTATTCGAAAGATGAACTTGACGAATTTGTTGAGCAGATGAATACGAAACAATTCAAGCAAATTGAAAAGTTTTTTACCACGATGCCAAAACTTTCTCATACGATCAAAGTTAGAAATCCAAATACAAAAGTGGAATCTGAGGTAATCCTTGAAGGGTTAGCTAGTTTTTTCAGTTAGGTATGACTCACACTAATCTTGAGTCATACTATAAGATTAATTTTGCCTTGATGCAACATCATAAATATTCATTAACAGAAATAGAAAATATGATTCCGTGGGAAAGGGAAGTTTATATTTCACTCCTACAACAATACATTGAGGAAGAAAATCTAAAGGCACAACAAAGTGGTTGATACCGACGTAGCAAATCCTAAATTAAATATTTCCAATATCAAAAGTCCGCTCTCTGGTGGTGGGACTGAATTGGGTAAAGTTGGTCAGGGAGGAACTTCTAAAATTGGAACTCTTGCAAAGATCGTAAAAAAGAATAGAATAAAAATAAATTCTATTGAAAAATCTCAAGAAGTTCAAGACGAAAAAATAACAAGAATAAAGGATATAATAAAAACCAAACAACAAAATGTAGGTAAGAAATTGCCTGGAAGTAGTGATAATATAGAAAAATCACTGGCAGAAACAAATAAAATTCTCGTTCAAATTCAAAAAGAACTTATGAAAAGTTCTTCATTAGGGTCGGGAGAAGGACAATCATCTGAAGATAGAAAAAAAAGAGAAAAATCTAAAGCAAAACTCAATAAAGAAGAGAGTCAATTAGAACAGTCATCTAGAAGAATACAAAAATCTGTAGGTGAAAAGTCAAATGAAGCTTTAGCACCGGTCAAGGGAATCTTTGGTCGTATTATGGACTTCATTGGAACTCTTGCACTTGGAATTGCCGCAAATGCAATATTTGAGTGGTTGAAGGATCCGGAAAATATGGAAAAAGTAAAGGGATGGTTTAGTTGGATTAGAGAAAATTGGGGTTGGGCAGTTGCAGCAGTCGGAGTTATTGCAATATTACCTCTTGTTGGAGTAATTAGTGGAATTGTGGGAGCAGTAGGAACGATGATGCCACTATTTGCTATGGCAATTCCCTTCCTTGCAAAAGCACTATTAATTGCAGGTGCGGCAATTCTTGCATGGAAATTAATGGAAGCAGGTTTTAAAGCAGCAAGAAATCAATTGAATGGTGGCACACAATTTAGTGCCGCACATGATGTTCTTGATAAAAGATTAAAAGATGCTGGTCTTGACAACGATGGAAAGAAGAGAGGTGGTGGTGCTTCTTGGGATTTCTTAGGATGGGCAGGAACAAGAGAAGAATTGCCAATGACAAAGGAAGAAAAACAAATTTCTGCAGATGTTTTAGCAAAGAGAAAACAACTTAATAGTATGAGAGATGATATGAGAACTGAAATTCGTGACAAGCATAGTGAGATGGATGGCGAATCTGGAATGAGTGGAATGTCAACAAGAGAGAGTATACGTAAGCATAATAAAAGTAAATCAGAAGCAGAGAAAGAAATTAGAGATACATATTCGGAAAAAATTTCACAAATTGTCCCAATAAATTATGAAGTTGAAAATGAAAGACATGAAGTTGAAGCAAGAGCAAGGGGTGGTAATATTAAAGCAGGAACACCTTATCTTGTGGGTGAAGAAGGACCAGAACTTAGAGTATTTGCCAGTGGTGGAAGTATTGTTAGTAATCCAAAAACGAAAGAAATAATGCAGAAAACATATAGCAATATGACTTCTAGAAAAAGAGGTCGTGGTGGATTAAATATATCAACATTACCAATGCAAACAAATGTTGTTCCGCCACCAGAAATGCCTAATATGGGTGTTGGAGAAGGAGCAACAGAAGTTCCTGATATTTCTAGTGTAGATTTTACAAATCCATATAGAAAATTGAGTGCAATGCACTTAGGAATAACGGTATAGTAATATGGTAGCATCATTATTAGCAGGACTAGCAAGAGCAGGAGCAACTGCAGGAAGAGCTGCGGCAACTGGAGCTAGATCAGCTGCTAGATCAGCTGCTAGATCATCTGCTAGAAGTGGTGCAAAAAAACTTGTTGTAAGAAAAGCAAAATCTGCCGCAAAAGATAAATTAAAAGGAAAAGCAAAAGATAAATTAAAAGGAAAAGCAAAAGATCTCAAGTATAGAACGAGAAATTTTAAACCAGGAGAGGGTGGAAGTGACTCTGGAGAAAGACATCTACAAGCATTCAGAGATTTTTATGGATTATCTTCTCCTTCACCCTTAATAGGAGGAACCACAAAGCCATTAAAAATTGAACCAGCAAAGTCTTCAGATCCTCAAGTAAAACAATTAAAAGTAAATGTAACTAATATTCATAGATTTCTTGTAAAATCAAATAATGAACATGTAAAAACTAGATCTAAAAATAAAAGATTAAAAAAAAGACAAGAAAGTAAAAGAAAACTCGGTCGAGAAGAAAATAAATTAGAAAAAAGAACTTCTCCCATTGATAAGGGTTTGATGAATATAGAAAAATCTATTGCCCCTGCTATTAGTATCTTTGATAGGTTATTTAAATTTATCGGTCTTATAGTAGGAGGAATTATAATCAACGCACTTCCTGCTATTATAGACAAAGTAAAAGAAATTATTGATAATATAGTAAATTTCTTAACTCCAATTCAAAGTGGATTCAATTTGATCATGGGATTTTTTACTGGAGAAATTGATGATAGTAAACTTGATGCTGATAAAAAAAGACTTGATGATGGTTTAGAAGGGGTAAGTGGTAAAGGTGGAATTATTGATCAAATTGCAGAAAAATTAGGTCCTTTTGGTGGTCTTGTTAAACTTCTGAAACCGGCAATTAATTCTATGCGCCAATCACTTGGTGCCAAAAAAACAGTTCTTGCGAAAAAAGATGGTAAAGAGGGAGTATTAAATAAAGAAACAAATGTATTTACTGAAAGACAATTTACTTCTCAAGAAAGAAAGATAGTAAATAAATCAAATGCAAGTGGAAGTGGAGGTGGAAGTGAACCTCCTGCTGTAGATACACCCAATACTAAATTAAAAGCAGGACATTATTATTTTCCTCTTCCAAAAGGACGATATGGTGGAGCATCTAATCAAAAATATGGTGCTTCTAGAGATGGAGGAAGAAGAATTCATGCAGGAATTGATTTGACAGAAAAACGACCATATAGTCCAAAACCAAACATTGATGTTGTTGCATTGGCAGGTGGAACAGTTATAGGTGAAAAGTATCTTGCCGGAAAAGAATATATGTCTGGAATGATGATAGAGGGAGAGGATGGATATGATCAGAGATATCTTCATATGACTCCCATGGTAACAATTGGAGATTCTGTTAAAGCAGGTCAAAAAATTGGTGAGTTGGTTGATCTAGGGTTAGTCCCAGGAAATACATCTGATAATACTCACTTACATTTTGAAGTATATAGGAGAGGCAAAGGAGGACATTTAAGTCCTCATAAAATTTATCCGCAGTTTTTTAAAAAACCAAATACTGCTCCAAGATCTTTTGAAGCAAGTGGAGGTAATATGATTGCACCTGTCAAAAGAAGTGATAATTTTGAAAAAATATTCAATTCGGAAATGTCACAAAATACTTCTACGTATTATTACATTCAACCTATTGATACTGTTCAATATCAAGTGATTCCGATTCCAATTTCAATGAAGAAAAGTTCAAACACTTCTGCTAAACAATCTGAATTGAATTCAATATGGACAGAGTAAATGAATAAAAATTCAAACCAAATTGAAAAAGTAAAACTCAATCTCTCCAATATTCATAGTATTCTTGTGAGAGATAATGAGAATCGAGAAAAAATAATTTCAAAAAAAGAAAAATTATTTGCTGTACAAAAAAGTAAAAAGAAATTAGAAAACGAAGAAAAGAAATTAGAATCTCCAATAAAATCTTCATTAGATAAAGTCAAAGAATCTTCGGGATCTTCGTCCGAATCATCTGGTGGTAGTATTTTTGATAGAATATTAAAATTTGGTGGATTACTACTAACTGGCATAATAGTTAATGCACTTCCTGCTATTATAGAAAAAGTAAAAGAAATTATTGACACTATTACAAACTTTTTAACTCCAATTCAAAGTGGATTTAATTTAATCATGGGATTTTTTACTGGAGAACTCGATGATAGCAAACTTGATGTTGATAAAAAAAGATTTGATGATGGTATAAACGATATAACTGGTAAAGATGGATTATTTGATAAAATTACAGAAAAAATGGGTCCTTTTGGTGGACTCATTAAAATGTTGAAACCAGCTATTAGTTCGGTTGGTGATGCAATTGCTGGTGAAAAAGTAGTTTATGCTAAAAAAGATGGTAAGGAAGGAGTATTAAATAAAGAAACTGGAGTATTCACTGAAAAACAATTTACTTCTCAAGAAAGAACGAAATATACTGGAGATTCCGATACTCAAAATCAAGACTCAGATGAAGAATTCCCAGAATCTTCCGGAGAAACCCCAATAAACAGTGATGATCCAAGTGTCAGGCTTGATGATCATCATCCCAGTTCTCAAAATAAACCTCCCGGATCTGGTGTACCATTTGAAGCAGGAACTAGATATAAAAATGGAAAAATCTTCCTACACTGGACTGCCGGAACTTATAGGAGTACTTATGGCACATACCATACTATCTTTACTGGTGATGGTAAAGCTCATAGAAAAGCATCTTATAACACATTTAGAAACGGGCATACTTGGGGTAGAAATGATGAAGGTGTTGCACTGAGTATAGCTGCTCTTGGTGGCAGGACATCACAAGGTATATGGGCTCACAAAAATGATCATGGAAAATATCCAATAAAATCGGTCCAAATACAATCTATGGCAGAAGAAATTGCAAGATTGGCAATTGCATGGGACTGGAAAAAAAGTGATATAAGATTGGGGAGAGTTTATACTCATGCAGAAATTGCGAGGGAAGAGAATCCTCCATATGGTCCGTACTCTGGTGACCCAGAGACAAAATGGGATTTATGGAATTTAACATCAGGTGGACCACTGTGGTCAGGTGGAAAAATAATTAGAGACCTTGCTAAAAAATATTATGATAAAATGAAAAATGATAAAAGTGATGCATCAGGTGGACCTGAAGATACAATACAACGAAGTTCTTATAAACCTAAAATAGACGAAAGAAAAATGGCAGCAATTAATCAACCAATGTATGAAGATTTGGATGATGAAGAAGAAATGATAAATGTTTATGTACAACCAATAAATACTGTGAGAACACAATATAGTTATCGACCAATACCAGTATAATTTTTGAATGGCAAATCCAGCAGCTGCAGCAAAGTATCAACTATTCACAATAACTAAGAATAACAAAACATTTCCACTCCAGTCTAAGGTTACGAGTTTTGATTATTATGAAAGTTTATTGTCTCCAAATATTACTGCCATTATGACATTTGTAGATAGTGGTTTAGTTGAGAAGGGTGATGAGGCAGTAAGATACAATAAAGAGTATGATAAACAAGAAAGACCTGGAACATTGTATAATGCACTTCCGATTGTTGGTGATGGATCTGAAGAAATTAGATTCAAAATATCATCAGGACTTGGAACTTTAGACTTTTCAACAACTCCATTATTTGTGAATGGAGCAGTAAATCCAGATCAAAGTTCAACTCGTGAGTCTATTATTCTAAATCTTGTTTCTAAATCTGCTATTACAAATCAAGAAACCTTTGTGAAGAGGAATTATTCAAAGTCAACTAATAATACACAATCAGTTAGATTGATTGCAAAAAATATACTTAAACTTGACAAATTGAAAGTCGATGAAACTTCAAACAAATATCCATTCATAGGTAATAATAAATCTCCATTTGATATACTTTTGATGTTGGCATCAAAGTCAGCACCAGAAAAAGGAAATCCTGGTTTCTTTTTTTACGAAACTCGTGAAGGGCACAATTTCAAATCAATTGATAAATTGATTGATCAAAAATCAGTTGCAACCTATTTTAGGAGTGATGTCAATAAAAGTAGTGTGAGTGATAATTCAAATGATTTTAAGATTTTATCTTTTAGTATTAATAAAAATCAAAATCTTATTAGCGCTCTAAAATCTGGTGTGTATTCAAATCGTAGAATTGTATTTAATCCTAAAACTTTCACATTTGAAGAAAAACAATTTAACATAGGAACTTTAAAAAAATCATTAGGTAAAAAAGAAGCACCGACACCACAAGATAAAAAGTATACTAGAACACTATTCAGTATAAAGGATGTTGGAGTACTTTCCTCAAAGGTCGAAGAAAGTGGTGAAGGTGATGTGAATGCCTATCAAGGTTCTGTCCAGATGAGATATAATTTGCTATTTACACAGATGGCAAAAATACAAGTTCCTTGCAATCCAAATCTTAAGGCAGGTGATATTATTAAGTGCAATTTAGAAATTATTACTCCAGGAGAAAAAGAACAAGGTTTAGTTGATCCTGTAGAGAGTGGTAATTATATGATTTTAGATTTATGTCATCATTATGACCCTGAAAGGTCATTTACCGCAATGACTCTTGTTCGTGATACTTATGGTCTATATACAGATAAAGATTAGAAATGGCAAATAATATCGGATACGATATCGGTAATAATAAGTGGTTTTTGGGACAAGTTCCTCCTTGTCATAATCAACACAAGGAGGGTATTTTATGGGAAGATGCTCATGGAGATAGAGTAAAGGTTAGAATACCCGGAATGCATCCAATGGCAAGTAATGAGGATGCAACAGAAGTTATTGATGATGATCTTCCCTGGGCAATTGTTGCAAAACCAACAACAAATGGATATCGTAATTATCAAAGTTCGGCAATTTGGGGTGGAGAATGGGTAATTGGATTTTTTATGGATGAAGATTGCCAGATTCCGGTGATTACACAAGTTTTGGGGGTGAATATAAAGGGGGGAATTAAAGAATCAATAAATGGAACAACTTTAGGACAACTAGTAAATAGATATACTTGTGGAAATCGTGCAAATAATTCACAAATTGCAATTCCAGATACTCCCAATAAAGTTAGACCCTCCCCCCTCTCACCCACGGACGTTAATGCTGCCAAAACACAAAGTTCGCCCCCAGCACCAGGACCTAATGTGAATCTTAAACAAGCAGGAGAAATTACTGCTGATGATCTTAATGCAATGCGTGGTCCAATTCCTACTCAGGAAGAAATTGATAACGACCCATTCCCATTCTGACCAAGGGGGTCCACTGCATGATAAAGCAGCAGGGAAAAGTCAAGAAGAAGTTGAAAGATTAGTAAATATTGCATCGGTTATAGCTTTAAGGTCTCAGAACAATGATTGATAAATACGAGCATAAGGAGGTAAAATTATAGATGTCAATTTCCGCTCAGGATAAGGAACTTTTAAAAAAACTTGCTCTTGCAGAGGCAGGAGGTGAGGGCCCTGTGGGAATGGCACTCGTCATTAGTAGTTTCAATAATAGACGGGCTGTCGTACAATCTGGAAACACTGCTTTTGGAACAGATTCCTCTGTTAGAGGTCTTGTTTTTGCAGAGAACCAATACGCACCAACAACAGATGGATCTCTAGAAGGTAGAGGAAGACCTTGGAATGCACAAGAATTAGCACTAGCAGAACAAGCATATCAACTTGCATCAAATCCGGCAGAACTTCAGAGAAGACTTGAAGCATTAGGTGTTAGTGCAACAAATGCAAGAGGATTAGTATTATCCACTGGATTTGATGCTGTAGGTGGTCAAGGTAGATCTGATAAAATATGCTTTAGAAATCATTGTTTTGTTGAAAATATAAACAATTTTGGAGTTACAGGAGACAGCATTTATCGCGGCGGATCAGGTTCACCAACATCATCGACAGAAGAAACAGCAGATGTCAGTGATCCAATACAAGTTCCTGATAGTCAATTATTTTTTAATAATGAATTTGGAGAATTAAGTAATGAAGAACTTGAACATAAAATAGAAACAATTGAAGAGAGACTTAACGAATTAAGAAAAAAATCTGACTATAATTTTACGGAAGAAGAGAAGAAAGAATGGGGTGAATTATCTGCAAAACAAAAGGCATTAAAGGATGCTCTTGGTGCTAATAAAATGCAAGAACTGGCATCTGCTGAAGGGTGTGTCACACGAGATACTCCAAAAGGAGTTACTTTTGCCGATACTCCTGCATGTGAGAAGTTTTTTAATAGTGTTGCATTTAGAGATGCACTCACAAAAATACAGGAAGAACAACCTCTGCCAGATCCTTGTGGGACATCAGAGATGTCTAAAATTAATACACAACTACAAAAGTTTTTTACAACCTTAAAAGGAATCAAAAAATATGCCAATGTATATGTAAATGGATCTATTAATAAGATACAAAATATTACGGCACTTATTAGAAGCACATCTCAAATTATTGGTGCAGTTCTAAAAACTCTTACCAATAGACTCAGAGATTATCTGTTGGATAAAATTAGAAGAGGTATTGAAGATCTTATTGATATGCTTCTTCCTACAGTAATGAAAGCAATTAAAAATACTATTATCCAAACTATCATAGATAATATTTTCTGTGCATTCAAAGATATCATCTCCAACCTTGCTAATCTTGTCGGAGACTTCTTGTTTGAGTTAGTCGGAAAGATTGTCAATGTTCCTTTCTGTGCCGCACAACAATTTACTAATGCACTTGTAAATAATATTGCCGCAACCGTTGATAAAGCAATTGGTCCAATCTTAGATCAGATCAATGATGTTCTTGGTGGAGTTACAAAAATTATTGGTAACGTATTCCAGGCACTTGATTATATTTTAGGATTTGAAGCATTCTTATGTGCAAAACCAAACTGTCCAGAAATTAAAAAATTTAAAGCAAGTCCTTGGGGAGGTCCATCTCAATCAGAAATTGATGATTTTGCTGGTTTTCTGGCAAAGATTCCAACTGAAGAAGATCTGATTGAAGGTGCGACAGATTTTATTGATGGAATTGAAATTTTCGGTGAACCTCTTGGCAATTCTGCAGGAACAATTCCATCAAGTATAACTAAATGTGATGTAAGTGCATTTAAATGTGGACCACCAAGTATTGAAATATTTGGTGGTGGAGGAGTAGGTGCAGCTGCAGAAGTTGTTGTAGATGATATTGGAAGAACAATTGGAGTAGATCTTACGAATGGTGGTTCTGGATATACGAGACCTCCATTTGTATCTTTTGTTGATAGTTGTGAAGATACATTTACTAGTGGGTATGCAGTAATTAGTGAAACTGGTGGATCTGGAACTAGTGAAACTGGTGGATCTGGAACTAGTGGAGTTTCTGGTGGACAAGTTACTGATATAATACTTACAACAAGACCCGTTGTACCACCAAGAGATGGTAGAACTGAATTTGAGCCACCATCAGATACTAGTCAACCAGGTGGAAATGATTATGTTGTTTGTTTAGAAGGATTTAGAATTTTAGATATTGGTGTAGGATATACTGTAAATGACAGTATTACAATTACACCTGATATTCCGGGACTTGAGGCAAGTGTTCGTATGACTGAGTTTGGACAAATTATTAGTATTCAAATCGAAACAAATGTATGTGGTCTTCCGGGATATCCAGATATTGAACTAAATAGTCCAACAGGTGAAGGTGCTATTATTGAACCAATACTATCATTTACTCGTGTTTCAGACTTTAATGAGACTACTGCAGATGATATTCAATTGGTATTGGACGGACCAATTGATACTTTAAGAGGAAGAAATGTGTTAGTAGAAAAAGGATTTACAAGAAAGGATATTGTTCGTGTTGTTGATTGTGTGAGTTAAATGGTAAAATCATTGCATCCAGAATTTATTGTTACAGATAATCCATATGGAACCATATGGATGGGTCCTGTTGGAGAACAGAATAAAGTTGGTGAAGACATTGACACTAATATGGTTTTTATGCTAAAAGGTGGATATTGCCAAGTACATAGTCTCACTGGAAGTACTACGGAACTTGTTCCTGGAAGATCTCATGAAATTGTAGGAAGTAATCTCGATCAGGGAAGAAATGAATCCGAGAAAGAGAATATTGCCAAATCAATTATATGTAAAAATGGTGACTTATTATTAAGTGCTCCTAGTGGAAGAATCAGAATTCTAGCAGAAAATATTGATATTGAGACTTCTGGTAATAAGAGTGACGGATCAATCCTAATTAAGGCAAATGATCACATTACAATGAATGCAGCTGAACAACTCAGTCTTAGTGGAGGTAAAGTTTGTGTAACATCTGCCGATAGTATAACTCTAAATGCAAAGGGTTATTTGAGGTTATTATATGCCGATGTTATTCAGGGTTCACCACTTTCAGGAATATTGGGCACATTTGTCCCTGGACCCGTTGCCGACTTAATTACAAATATTGTGGAGACTTGTAAATAATGGCTTTTCAAAGTTTAGATAGTGGAACTGTAGATGTAATCCATCCTATATTAGGAAGTGCATTAAATATACCAAAAGGTTTTTGGGAACCAGGATCACTTGCGGCACATAAAGGACACTTTGGTCAAGGTGCATTAACAGTTCCTTTTAGTGCTGCACTTGTAGCAGGACCATCATTAACTTCACCATTAAGTTTCAATTCTATTGGTCTTGATGTTCATACTGGTGTATGGAATACATTGGGATTAGATGTGAGATTTGGAACTAATGTTGATTTAGGAATATTGAGTATGGATTATTGTGCCATTGCTTCCGAAATAACTGGACTCAACTCTACAATTACTCCAGAGAATTCTGAAACTGCACCAAGTATTACGAATAATGCTGTAGCAGCAGCATATAATAGTCCACTTGGAGATCTAACTGGATTTTGGATGTATAATCATGACTTTATTTGTACTGCACCATGCACATCCGATATAAGACTTAAGAAGAATATAGAACCATTGACAAATGGTCTGGATAAAATTATGAAGTTGAATCCAGTAACCTTTAATTGGGATGAAACAATTGTTCCACGTCTTGCCGGAAAATATCCACATATGGTTGGATTGGTTGCACAAGAAGTTGAGGAAGTTGTGCCAGAAGTCGTTTATAAAGTTCTAGTAAATAGTGTCAAAGATGGAAAAGAAAAAGGACGAGTTTATAAAAGAGTTCTTTATGAAAACTTAGTTGCTCATTTGATTGATGGGATGAAAGAACAACAAAAACAAATTGAAGAATTGAAACAACGAGTATCTGAATTGGAGAATTGAAGATGGATGAATCATTAAGGAATAGAGCAAGAGAAGTCTTTGAGAAAGATCAAAAGCAACTAGATGGTGCATTTGAACCATCATCCGATGTGAAGGCACCAGAAAGTTATGAAAAAGTTACTGTTGTAGAAAATAGTGATGGAACTTATTCTAAAAATGTCGAAGAAGTAGAAGCTAATTTTTATGATCATAGTGTTGTAGGAAAGGTTGAAAATCAAATAAAAGAAGATGCCGAAACACTTCAAGCATTCTGCAAAGAATTTGATAATCAAATAATTACTCTTAATGCACAAATTAATACAAAAAAACAAGAAATAGTAACTTTATCTACAGAAGCAATTGCTAGAAATTGTTGGCCGGGTATTGCATATTCGACAATACTCACTGGAGGAAACATTAGACAAACTGGAATAGGATCAACAACTCAAAACTTTGGTAATAATTATAGTATGTTTGAAGATCGAGTTGCACTAGAAATATATAAACCAATGGCAGGTCCTAATGTAAATTATGGTGCCGAAAATCCATTTGATCCAACTAGTATTGTAACTTTAACTTCTGCCAACTCTGGATTTGGACATGAAAATATGAGGGACAATGGTCGATTGAATGTTGGAGATGATGCTACAGAAGTAGAAGCAGATGATTATAACGTTGGTGGTGGTGGAGATGGTAGTAAAGAATATCTCACAAACTTCGAATCTTCTAGTAATCTAGGAATAGTTAGAAGCAACATATCATCGACTGACTCAGATCATCAAGGACCAAGAAATGTAAGTGCATTTCGTGCATATGCCGGTGTTGGTGTTGCACCAGATGCAACTAATACAGATGACACTGGAACTGACGGTGCAGATAGATGTGTTGCTATTGCAAATTCTATTTCAACATTAGTGTCAGAAATCGCATCTCTCCGAACTCAAAGAGATGCTGCTGTTAATTTATTAAATTTAAATAAAGTGAAAGACAAGAAGATGGAAAAAGAGTTGCAAAATTGGGGTGTAGAAAATGTTAAATCAAAACAAACTCAAAGAAAAACCTCAAATACAGATGTAATTTCTGCCATGGATGCAATGATTTAACCACTTCCCTGACTGGCACAGTTGACACCGGCACTCAAATGCCTTATAATAACAAGGTAAGCAATCAAGGCACCATGCAAGACGAGTTTCTCACACGTTGTGTTGTAGACCCTATCAAACGCACAATCTACATCTAT
>Ga0080013_1002486_pt1 | contig 21626 bp, 26 predicted proteins | sample ETNvirenome_6_85_FD_69236 | JGI IMG/M metagenome (GOLD analysis project Ga0080013, IMG submission 69236) | Marine viral communities from the Pacific Ocean - ETNP_6_85 (SPADES assembly) (version 2) | ecosystem: Environmental > Aquatic > Marine > Oceanic | place: Pacific Ocean | collected 2013-06-19 | reverse complement strand
AGCGCCTACACTCATTTCAACGGTAGTGGCAGTGAGATCAATGTCACCACTAGAGACGAGAGCTAAATCAGTCCCATCACCGGTGACATACTCGCCAGCATCACCAAAAGCAAGTCGGGCGCCTGAAGCAGCCATGACGCAGTTATTAGCTGCTTGATCGGTCAAAGTGAACTTAGAAGTGTTTCCAATGTTCATAATTGCACCATCAGATAATAGATCCAGATCATCACCGATAACTACGCTCTTTGCAACACTCAAACCACCGTCGGTCTGCAAAGATCCGTCAGTTGTCGAAGTTGCTTCAGTTACGTTGTTAACATTCAGGATACCAGCGGCTGAGAAAGTAGCACCTGTAGTAGAGCCTATAGTGGTCACTCCAGAAGCACTAGCTAAAGTAGATGCTCCAGTCGAACTCAAAGCGCCAGAAACAGCGGCTGTAGTAGCAGTTATATCAACATCACCACTAGAGACGATAGCCATATCAGTCCCGTCACCGGTGATATATTCACCAGCGTTACCAAAAGCAAGCCTGGCACCACTCGCAGCCATCACACAGTTATTAGCTGATTGATCGGTCAACGTGAACTTGGATGTGCTTCCAATGTTCAGAATTGCACCATCAGACAATAAGTCCAAATCATCACCAATAACAGCACTCTTTACCACACTCAAACCACCGTCGGTCTGCAAAGAACCGTCAGTTGCAGAAGTAGCCTCAGTTGCATTATTAACATTTAGTAAACCAGCGGCAGTTACGCCAAGAGCCGTAGAAGACCCTATTGTCACAGTGCCGGAATCCGCAGCAAAGGTTGCCGATGTTCCATTGTATATTGCCTTAGCAACACTCAAACCACCATCAGTTTGAAGTGAGCCGTCAGTTTTACTAGTAGCATCAGTTGTGTCGTCAGTTTTAAGAATACCAGTGGTCGTCAAGGCACCACCAAAAGTCGAACCAGTGCCGCCACTATCAAGTGTTGCAGCACCGCTTGTACCCAGTGTGGTAACGCCAGAAACAGCGCCAGCATTAGTCAAACCTGTGTTGTTGAAGTCCGCACCGCCTGCATTAAGATCGAGACCTCCAGCAGTAATAGTAACACCACCCGCAGTAACGGTAGCACCGCCTTTTACGACAGTGAGACCTTCTTCTTGTGTTAAGGAACCGCTCATACGAGCATTTCCTCTTTGAAATTTATAAGCCATATTTTAAACCCTCCATAAAATAGATTTTTTTAGGCGAGATAGGAAATTCCCATCTCAAGCGCACGAATGCACTCGACTATAAATAGGCTTTTGGAGCACTTATTTTTTCAGCAGATGAAGTATTTTCCTACACCATTACAATAAATCTGGATAGATGCATAAGATGATTCCAAAACTACTTGATTTGTACCATCGACCACATCGTCCCCAGCGCATGCAATTGTCACCGGATGGGTGTGGGCGGCGCCTCCTTCATCTTTAATTACAAACGTCTGGCCGTTTAAAAGGTTAGTGGCCGCGGGCAAAGTCAGCGTAATGGACGAGGTTAAAGTATCCGATTGAATCCCTACAAGGTAGTCCTGGTCCTTAATAGTGTAGTCATCAGCTACAACCTTACGGATATATCCAATTCCACCAAACATCTGAATTTGATAAGCCCGAAGTTTAAAGAGTCGGCCCGGATCCATCCAAATGCCATTGTTCTTAAAGTTCATAAACCCGACGTCAAAACCTTTGGTAGTGCTCCCCGAGCCAAACTTTAAGTTATCGTCAGACACGCTTAAAGCATCAGAACCAAAATAAATGGTGCTGCTGGATACATATAGATTGCGCCATGGTTTCGCCGATGATCCCAGATCATAAGTGTCGCCTATCGAAGGGAAGAGGTGGCCATCCACGTCAGTATTCCCACTCAAGAGAGAAGTCCCAACGACCGTCAAGGTGTGGGTGGGTGCCACGGCAGATCCTACATTAATACTGCTAGTAGTATAAGCAGTCGACCCATTAACTTCAGTAAAAATCCCCCCACCAGCACCACCACCACCAGCACTAATGCCCGTGAGGCGGCTGCCGTCCCCCATTAAATAAGAAGCAGACATGCCAGTGCTAGCAGTTAGTTCTCCTGTTATGGAAAGAGCACTTCCATTAAACCTTAAATTGGCTTCACATACTAAATCATTGGCATCCCCGCCAACATTTGTTATAAGAGCATTGTTGGTGGCGTTGGTGACGCGCGGCACATTAATAATAGACGAACCGTCTGATGTACTCAAATTACCGGAAACAATGTTTCCAATTATGAGGTTCCCGGGGGTGTAATCGTTGGCGGCTAATATTGTGCCCGATATCGCATTGTATGCCATATGGTATTAACCCTCCATTAGAAAATCCACCAATTATCTCCATCAGAATATAAGTTGATTGCGGGGTATGTGCCCGATAGGACATAATAACTAGCGCTATCAATGAGTTCCTGCGATGTTCCTGTCGAACCAGAGATATAAATTTTAGAGGAGGCGCGTGTAGTTTGATCTTTAATCACCATTAATGCCCCGCGCCCCACGCTTGAAGCACTGGGAATACAAATAGTTACGTCGCTATCAGCGCTATCTACTCCCAACATCATGGTATTTACAGAGGCGGTGTAGGGGGTCGTTGTAACACGAGCATATCCGCCACGCAAGCCCTTTAGCTGAGTCTGGCCGTTAATGGCGTTAGCTTTCAATACCAATGCGCTATTGGAATAAATCTCGAGACTTCCCGTCCGAGCGTGAATGTCTGTTTGATCATCGCCAAAATATGTTGATCCCGTGGCATCAATAATGGCGATGTTTTCAATGTGATAGACACTAGCGCTAATAGCTCCCGTCACTAAAAGGTTGCCCGACAGTACCATGGTACTGGGGGCGTAGCTATAGTAGGACGCGCTATAATATGTTAATAACGCAGACCCAGTGGTGCCTCCACCCGATTCCGTAACAAACTGAATGGAATAGTCCGGACCCTCGGAGCCGGAGCCGGCTGTGCTGGAGTCGCAGTCAATATATGCCCACCCAAACTGAGCCATATTAACTTACCCCTAAAGAACCCGACCAATTAGGCCCACCCGCTTCAGTAGTACTACCATCGGGAGCCCACAAACCAGCGGCCGATGCACTTGTCTCTGTCGATGTACGTTCCTTGGGAATGTTTGTCAATCCAGCTACTAAATCAAACGTCGCTGTATCGCTAGCATCTTCAGACATGAACCATATTTCACTAACTTTAAAATCCAAGGGACGACAAAGACTAGAACTAAGGTGTACTTTAAAATTAGAACCACCTTTTCCATAAAGGCCATTCTCACTAAAAGCTACACGCAATTCTCGATCTTCGATACTAGAATGGGGTTCAATTTGAAACCACTTTGTTACCACCGGAAATCGGAGCACCAAAGCACTCCCACTAGCTGGCGCCAGACAAGACCCACTAATATAAGGGCGTCCACTAACCTGGTATGAGCCAACATTGTTTAAACCAGGAGGTAAGTTCCAAGAATTTGCAGGCATAAAAAATCTCCTAAATTATATACTTTCACAATAAATAGTCATTACTTTTTTCTATCGCGATTTTCTTGTGCTCTTGTCCGTTTTCGTTCTTCTTTACGACGGCGGCGCTCTGCGCGAATTCGCTTGTCTCTTTTAGCTACCGAAGGCTTTTTGTAATACTTCCGGTCGCGAACATCTTCAATAATGTGCTCTTTCTTTACTTTTTTAATAAATCTACGAATCATTCGTTCAACATTGCCGCGGCACTGCTTTAAACTCACAGATGCATTTACACCTTTCTTCATTTTTCACCTACTTCATTGATTGCCAAATTTGAGACGCATTTCCCAGAAGAGAACTTAGATCAACACCTGCGTCATTAGGGTCTCCCAAATCGGGTTGGCCTGCTTGGGGCTCTCTATGTTGAATGGGCTGCGTCCCCTCAAATAAATCGACCCCTCCATACGCATCTTTTCCAATCGCCTCCATTAATTTCTGGCGGTGTTGTTTCATTTGGGCTCGGGAATCGTTAGCTTTGTGTTTCATTTGTGAATCTTCATTCAAACGAGGGGCCCTTGGTTTTGGTTGTGCTTCTACCATAAGATTGCCTTGTAGGCCTATAGCCACTTCCGCAACAACATTAGATAGAAGTCCTTCTTCCAAGAGAACTTCGTGAATGCATTCTTTAACCAAAGGTTTAATTAACTGTTTGAGATCGGATTTTTTCATTTTTTACCTTAATAGTTTCGTTTATCAACACAGTGGCTACGCGCGCTAATTGTGCTTCGGAAAGCCTTAGGCCGTGCTTTTTTAAATAAGGATTCAAATGTTGCTGCACAATATTTAAAGTTTTTTGTCGTGTGGCTTGATCGGCTTGAGGATCGATTGTTTGTAGCTGTTGATTGAGAGTGCTAATTTTAATAGTTCCTTGCTCTGGCTGCAGGCCACGGGCCTTGGCGGCTGCGGCGTCTGCTGCTTGGGCGCCACCCGTTTTTGCCGTCCCCACGCTGCTCTTGGTGGGGCGCGTTACAGCAGTTTTCATTTGGTTATATAGTTCTAGTCTCTCTTCTGAGGACATCTTAAAGAATTTGCGTCGTTTTGTAGAAGCCATCTTGAGGAAAACGAATTTTTCCTTTCTATCCAATGCGTCCCACTCTTCTTGTGTTCCCCCTTCAGTAACCCACGATTCCGGGGGGCCTTTCTTTTGAGGAGCTTCTTCTTCTCCTTGAGCCCATTTTTCTGCGGCCTCCTTAGCTTTCGCTAGGGCTTGGGCACCAAACTTACTAAATTGTTGTTGATGAAACTTCTTTCTTTCACCCTGGGGATTATCATCGGCGGGGGCGCGCTGCGCTGTGAATTCTCCGGCGCCTAGTTTTTGCACGCTCCATTTTCCCGATTCCCCTTTTTGACGCATTTTTGCCTTACTCTTTTTACGTTGGGCACGACTTGGTTTCTTTTCCAATAACCATTGTTCAACTAACATGTCTCCAATTCTATTAAGAGTGTTTTCAGTATAAGGAACCTTATTAAATTGTAATTGCTTGATTATACTTCTTATAATAGTATTAATCGTGGCCTGTTCGACGCCGGCTTTGTCAAGCTTGCTTCGCAGAGGTTGCAGTCTCTTGCCTTGGGCATCTGTGGCTTGAGGGTATTTTAAAATAGGGATCCCTTCTCCGTCTGGGCCAGGACCCGGGTCAGGACCTGGATCTGGGCCCGGGTCGGGATCTGGGTCTGGGTCGGGATCTGGGTCGGGATCTGGGTCGGGATCCCCGCCGGCGCCCCCTTGGGGATCATATACTTGGCCGGGGCCGCGGCGAAGGCGTTTTGCGATATTAGATAAAAACCCCTCTTCCATCTCCTCTTCATTGAGATACTGGCGCCAGGCCTCCATTGTAAGTTTATCACCCTCGAAGCTGGACCATTCATTACTCATCATTTAAAACCTCATTCAACAATCTGTTGATTCGGTCAGCTTTAGTGAATACTTTGTTCTGAAATTCTTGCGCTTCTTTCATCATGTAAGCTCCGGGCGTTGAAGGCTCGGAAACAAAATCAAAGCAAATCAACTGGAAGTCTTCTTCAACAATCGTGCCGCCTTGATCTTCGCGTACGGAACCCATGCCACGAGAAGAAATACCCAGGCTCACGCCGGACTTCACTAGCTCCTGAAGTACTTTACCCGAGGGTGTGTCCAATACTTTAACCTTTCCCATCACATCCTTATCTTTCCACCAAATGTCCGTCACCAGGTGGGAGGCATTCTTAAGATTGATGACAGAATCTTCGGGATGATCAAGTTCGCCTAAAGCTCGGCGTTCTTTTACGAGCTTCCCATAGTTCTCGACTTCCTTCATCAGAACCTTATGCGGATATACGCGTCCATTGCCATTGATAGCATCAGCCTTCTGCATAATGCCCGACAAAATCATGCCGCCATTAGCAACATATTGCTTTTCCTGTTCAGTTAGAAGGTCTTGGCAGACGCCGCCTTCGCATAGTTCGTAGTATTCTCGTAAAAGTACTTTGGTCATTGTTTATTCCTATAATAAAGCGGGCATTACCCGCGCGCCTATGCAGCCCTTCTTGCACATTCTAACGGGTTGAAGCATCCACTTAAGTATCCAAGTGTTTCGTTCCATCGTTCTCTCCTATTCTCAATTGTATGCCGTCGTCGCCGAAGACCATGTTTAATAAATATGACGTTCCCGAGGATAACCATCCCAAAAGAAAGAAATTTACAACAGTAACATCGAAATTAAATAGTTCTGTGAATGGAGAAAGTAACATCAAAAACCATCCCACATGAAAACCCATGCACATCGGGCATGTTGCAAACTCTTTTAATCTTCCCCTCTTGGGTCTCACACGATTAAAAATACTGCTATATACAAGAATTTGTGTGAGGCCATAAGCACAAAGTATGAATGTTAAAAGTTCCATTTTCCTAAATCGTATATAAGTAATAAAGTGAGTAAGGATCGCGCACCCAACCCTTGCGAATAGATCCCTTTTGAACTGCTTGAGGAACTTCTCCCAATTCTGTAGAGTCTGCTTTGTCGGGATGAAGAAGTTCATCATCATCCATTGCTACAATAGCCTCAGTTGATTCAAAGTAAGGGCGCTCCTCATCAATGAACCGAGAAATATTAATAAGTGTCATCTTTGAAGTATTCAATTGTTCAGAATAAGGTTTTTCCATCGTTGCTTCAAAAGAACCATAAAAGGCACCACCTTGAATGGATTCAGGAATGACGAGACCTTTCTTCTGTAGAAATGAGAATAATCGGTTTTGGGCGCCGTAAACTAAATCGGATATAACTTCTTTAGGAAAGGCTGTTACCTTGTTTTTTGACGCAGATAAAACAATATCAATGTCTCCATGATCAAAAATCATAAGGTCGCCATTCATACTCTTGCGAATATCTAGTTCTAAGGTAACAGAAGGGGCATCCGCCTGCTTTCCGATTTTAATCGTTACGGCCATTGGTCTTTATTTCCTTCACAAGGGCTTGAGTTCGCAGAACAGTCATCAGAACTTCTTCACTAATTGTTTGCTGGGCAAATGTATTCAAACGGTCAATAATTTTATTGGTTTTATTAAGCATCTCTCGATCATTTTTAATCTCTTCAATCTTTTTTGCTTGAGTAAGTTCTTCTTTAAGACGTCCGATCTCATCATTTAAATATATTTTAAGTTCGAGAGCGTTGTCAACAAAGGATGTTATGTAACGAGCTAAAAGCTCCTTTTGTTCTTGGAGTAAACCATTTTCATACTTGGTATTAAATTTATCAACGAATGTCTTATATACCACATGATCAATAAGTTCTCCTGCTGTGTCTCCATTCCCTGTCTTAAGCATATTATTAATGATAGTATTTTCTAAAATGATTTGATCTTTGGGCGAAATCTTATCTGAAAAAATTTGCGAGATGGTAGCCAACGTTTTATAATTGGGAACAAAATTGCTAAAGACGCCAGAAGATAGTTCCACATTAACATCTCGAATGAGTTGGCTCTGTTGTTTAAACAATCCGTTAGGATCAATCAAACGTTTCTGTAGCTTAACCTCTTTGACAATCTTTTCGGAGGTAAGTCTATCTAAATCTTGATTCTCGTATAAAGACCGATAGCAGTCTAAATCCTTCCGCAGTAATGTTCCCCGTTGAAAATACTTTTTAATAAGATTAGCGGCGACTTCCTTTCTAGCAGCGTCCTTTTTCATTATTGCTACGGTTGCTTCTTTAATAAGAGCTTCGTAAACAAAGGCGCTATTTCGCTTTTTGTTGTGTCTCACTTTCATTCTTTTGCTCCAATGTTTCCTTCTTTTCTAATTCTTCAATTAAATTTCTAACAGAGTTATTAACTTCAAATAGTTTATCTTCTTCTGTCTGTTCTCTCAAATTATAAATAGACTGCTCTTCTTCATAAATGCCCTCTGATGTGGGAACAAAACCTTTGCCCAAGGATTTTAACCCGTCTGCATAGCCAGGAAGAATGTTCCGGAATGTGGCACTGGACTGTTGTTGCCCGTGTGAGGAAGCATTCGCACGTTGTCTTGGGCCGCTACTTTTACGGTTATCGGATTTAACAGGATGATACACTTTCCCTTTGGCTCCGGGCGTCAGACGAGGTGCGGAGCGAGAACCAGGAGGTGCAGCGAGGAGAGCAGATTCTTCACCTCCTCCAGCCTCCGCGCCACCAGCTTCTCCCGCTGGCATTTCTTCAGCGCCACCCAGTTCTTCGCCCCCAAGGTCGCCCATGTCGCCCCCAAGGTCGCCACCCATGCCGCCCATGCCAGCGGTTTCGCCGGCTGCTGCAGCTTCAGCAACCCCCTGTAAGGCTGCATCGTGTTTACGATCATAATACATTTCGCGCTGGTTGCGCAGAAACTCCTCATGCGATAAAGCGAATACATGCTCAGCCACCCAGCGACGAGAGAAGTACCCCTCTGTCGCTGCAGCAGCGGTATCAAACTTTGTCTTCCAATGTTCAAGCTCTTGAAGCTCTGCAATCCTGGAAGGGTTGTTCAATGAGAGGGTGAATCCAAGCAAATCGTCGCCGCGGAAACCCAAAGTATAAAGGTGAATAATAGAAATCTTTGTAAGCTCTGCGATAACAACTCGTTGAAGTCTCTGGATAGTTCGCGCAAAACGAATATCTTTTTGAGCGAGAGTTGTTTTGTCCTCCTCGGCGCCTTCTCCCATTGTTAAATAAGATTGAGGGATCTTAAGCGCAGAGAACATCTTATCGCGCAGATACTTGATATCATCAATTGCGGAGATATTTTCAGCACCAGCAAGTGAAACAATGTCTGTTGCAGATCCTGCGCGCACTGGGATGAAATAGTCCTCCTCAATGCTCATTGGATTATAGCGCAAATCGATGCGGCCGCTGGTGGGATCGACGACAGAATGTCTCTTAAGTTGTGTTACAACTTTTTGCATATACTGTTCCACATCTTGTGGGGGTATTGCGCCAACATCGATCTTAAAGACTCGTCGCTCCGAGGAACGGATGACGCGATATGCCATCATAGCATCTTCCATTAGTGTTAGCTGGCGCCAGATACGCCGTGAAGCTTCGAGAATAGAGGTCCCATAGGGCATATATTTATCATTACCCAATATTCTAAAGTGGGCCACTTGCCAATTTTCAAATGTCATACCAGCGCTATTCCATTGAAATTGAAGGTAATTAGGGTTGGTGCTATCTTGGCCTTCTAATCTTTCTACTTCCTGCGGGGGGAGAGCAATAACAGACTTTACCCCATACTTATCGTCAATATCTAAATACAAAAAGAAGTCGCCATACTTGCACATTGTCCGACACCAACCAAACAAGTTAGGCTGGAGATTTAAGATACTATCAAACAAGATCTCCAGGACTGCTTTGATTTCTTCATTGGGGCATTTGATGTTTAACATCGGCCGAAGCTCAGAATAGGTTGTCATCTCATCTGAATATATGTCCAATGTCGAAGCTAGCTCGGGCATATATTCCATCTGATCAAAATCAATGTAACGCTCGGAGCGCCGCTGATTACTTATCGCATTGTTGGCCAATACGTCCAGCGGATTATAAAGTGTCTTCTTAAACTGCTGTCCCGATGCTGTCTTAAATCTCGACGAAAACCTGTCTAAGTGCTGTCGTCTTATTTTGCGTCCGGACTGTGAACGATAGTTGACGATAGGACCAGAGAAAAGACGTGTTAACGCTTTAAAAAGGCTAGTCTCAGGATTGTTAGGGTTTTTACTTCTTTTTCGGGGAGGTGCCATATTTTATCTCACTTTATAATCCACATAAATTCACTATACATATCTTTTGCTTCCGTCATTTTATCAAGAATGCTATCATCTTTGTAGCCATGCTGTCCTTTAACGCGTGTATTAAAAGTTGTATTGGTTGTAATAATAGAATCCACAAAAGCTTTTTGATAGTTTAGATCTCGAGCATTTGTTTGAATCGCAGTGTCGCGGACCCAACACCCGATGGCGAGCGCCATTATTAAATCATCATTATAACCCTTCATTGCTTGTGGCTTTCCATTCCTCCAAATAAAAGTTTTCATCTCATTAACGATACGCGTAGAATATATCTTAATTAGTTTATTTCTGATAAACTCTTCTAATTTCGCAACTATAAGTGGGCGAGTTTTCATCGAAGTCGTAAAGCCTGCTATCGCATTGGTGAGCACTTCTCCTTGATGTTGGTCAATATACTCGTGAGTTGACTTAATAGAATAATAAATATTGGGATATCCATATTCTGTCAGTTTATCTAAAACTGTGTATCCAATACTGTTATTTTCTACCACCATCATCGCATTACCATATTCTCTGCCCACTTGATTAAGCATGTTGGCGTATAAGTCTGGCGTTACCTTTCCCTGGTACTCTCCGACAATTTCTAAAGTTTCTAGCTTAATAAGATGAAAGGTTGAAAAGTCTGCCCCATCACCTCTAGCTACATCAGCCACTTGAAGGTAATTACATGTAGGATCATATTCTTCCCAAATCCAGAAGTTGCGATCAAAACCCGTCCGATGCTTCGGTTCTTTGACGGTAGTAAGCAGCCACTCCATACATTCTGGATCAATCACTGTTTCACCCGAGGTGTTGAAATTACACTGAAGCTCTTGCGCAATTTGGCGCTTGGACATATTTTTAGTTTCTTTTTGATACCACTCTTCGTCTCTCTCCGGGTGGACATCCCATGGCAACGTAGTGAGATTAAAGTTATTGGTGCCGCCTTCTGCGTCGGTACACGTCTTGTGAAACCAATTTCCCACACCATTGGGTGTTGACAATGCAATGCAGCGGCCGCCGGTGGATAGAGTAGGATACAAGCCTGTCCAAAGTTCTTCTAAGTTCTCAATATGTGCAGCCTCATCGAGTACAAGTAGAGACAAAGATTCGGACCGACCAGCATCGCCTGACGTTGAAGCGGCCTTAATAGAAGAACCGTTTGAAAGTTCGAAGGATGTGCGATTGTCGATATCGATTGTTGAAATCTTTAACCAATCCGGAAGCTGCTTCATAATGCTCTTAACTTTCTTGACAAGGTTCCCCGCTGTCGCAAACTTTGTTGCCATTACAAGAATAGCCTTGTCGCGATGAAATAACATCATCCAGACAACATAGCCAGCGGTGATAGTTGATATGCCTAACTGGCGCGCTTTTAGAATAACATTAAAACGATAGTCATTAAAGTTTGTCAGCAACTCATCTTGAAAGTCATATGTATCAAATAAAATAAGCCCGTGTAATGGGTGAGATATACGGGCATAGGTTTTTAAAAAGTACGAGGGATCTTTACCGCACTTTAATATTTCTTTTACTTGTTGTTTTTTGGTTAATTGAAAACTCATACAACATAACTAGGATCTGTCTTCGATATCTCGCTCATCTTCTTGTGCTATAGCCCAAGCGTCTTCAAACGCCGGGTAGTTCATAAGGAAGTCGACGACCGCCTCCAAAGTGGGGGAGGGGGGCCGAGAGCGAATATCGGCAGCCCACTTGGCTAGGAGTTCATCCGCTGGATCTTCAGAGCGTGATGGGGGTGGGCGCCCAACTTTACCCAGACCCGCTGCTGCAGCTTGGTCAGCGTAAGTAAGACCCAAAGGGAGAGCCTCGCTCAACACTTCTTTGATAACTTCGGAGAGGTGTGACGGGCTGATGTTCTCTGCCCATGGGATACCCGGAGTTTTCATAATACCCAATCCTGCACTCTTCTTGGGAGGGGGTGGCTCAGTGCCGGGAGGAGCGGCTCCCCAATAGTCCCGACGTAGTTGTGTAACAAATCCCTCTGCTTTCAATTCATCGACAATTTTTCCAAGGGCCGAGGGGTCGATATTTTGGAGGCGTCGAACACCTTGATTCTGGAGATTTCCTTTCCACGTTCCTCCGCTTTGGATCCAATCTTTTACTATCTCCTTTTCCTCAGGTGTAGGTGTGCCGTTTTCAAGAACCTCTTGAATAATCTGCCTAAGTTTGGACTTGGTTAGTTTCATGTTAGTGGAAATCTTTTTCCCCCGGGGCTCATCTGATCTCTGCGATCCTTGACATCGCGGTCGTAATCGAACGTATTAGGATCGATTAATGCAAATCCAATGGCGTGCGATTCCTGAAGATTAAACATATTAACTCCATAACCATATCTTATTGCATATCCCTCGCTAGTGGGAATGCTCATATGGTAATCGGGAGTTGGCTCTGGGGGGGAGAAGTCGTAAACTTTAAAGTTTTCTTTTACAAACGTTCGCACGGCCTGGGTAGCGGCACTCTTGCTCGAATCGGCTGGGTTGCCATATGCGTCCCTGCGGTCACTTGTGTCTTCCATATCAAGATCTTTTTGGACGAAGTGAACCATATTATCGGTTTTTATGACATACCCGGAACCCATCATCTTGCCGCCGGGTATTAATCTCTTTTCGATTATCTTTTTAACTTCTGATTGAGCAGGGACTGGTATGCGGTCTGGATCGATATCAAATCGACTTGCATCTACATCAACCTCATAACTGACGCCATACTCCCCTTCATTCAAAAAATATCTTGGATCTGTTCTCTTAACATTCTTTCTAGGTTTTCCCCATCTATAACTCATTTTTAATCTCCTTGTCTCATGTGGTGTTGCAGGTTACGCGCAATTATCCCCATGAGGTTCCAGGCCTCAACACCCTCTCTTCGGGCGCCCTTTATGGCGGCGTCCCATTGCTTGAGGACCCCGCCGTATTCGCGCGGGTACGCCATCAATTCAGAGCCAATGAGGCCGGTGATATCCTCGAAGTACTTATTGCCCTTTTCTTGGGTGTGTGGTGCAGACCAATCCTCGAGCGCGCGCAGTTCCCTTTCATCTTTCATTATGCGAGCAATAATATTGGGGGCTTTGGCCGCCAGTGCGAGGGTCGCTTTTCCCACCTGCTGCTGCGCAGCGTGATAGCCGGCTTGGGCATCGTCCGGTACATCGGGCTCCGGACTATTGGCGCCGAAGGGCGCCACACCTTGTTCATTCAAAACTTTTGACAGTTCTTCTTTGATTATTCTCTTTAATTGTGCTTTTGTTAGTTTCATTTTTCAATCTCCGATCCCTTTTTGCGGGTATCATTTTGTGGTCTTTTTCCTTTCCAACCGCCTTGATCGAGGAAAGTCTTCCAACTCTTCTCTACGCGGTCTTTGGAGCCCTCGTCAACTAACACGGCCTCTCCAATCCCTCCGATCTTATACTTCTGGTAGACAGTTGCCCAAGAATGAACGCGAGACGTACTCTGCACAAGCACATCCACTTCGCCTTCCTTTGTGAGGCTTACGGAGTTTCCAGTAACGTTCTTATATTCTTTCTTGAGAAACTTGACAATGTCCGCTACACGCTGCTCCATCTCAGCTTCAAAGCCGGGGGCGTATACTTCTTTAATCTGAAGCTCTGTTTGATAGGAGACACACAGCAGTGGGCCCATGAATCGAATATTAAATCCATCCATCACTCGTCGGTCGATGAGTGGGCGGCCCTCTTCGCGCTTTAAGCCAGCGGTGCGCACCTCTCCATCGGGGGAAAAGCTTTCTATGTGGGTGCCATCATATGCGTTTGCTGCAGCTTGTGAAAGCCCTTCAATAACATCGAGGACCGTAACTGAATTTTTCTTAGCCATTATTTGGTCTCCATCCTTTTAACCATCTCTCTTCTCTATCTTCGACATATTGGATGTAACACTTAAAGCAACATTCAAATTTGACGAGACAAACATCGTCCATTGATTTTTTCGCAAACGAGTTGCAAACAGGACAACATTTCAAAGATTCTCTATTAAGTAGTTTTTTTGATATCTTAATACCATTAACATCTATTTTTTCTTGCCACTTTTCATTTTGCTGAGTTTTTTGATAAAACTCTTTCATTTGTTCGAGGTATTCTTTTTCTTTGGTCTCGTCCCAATTTCCGCGTGGGTTCTGAATAGTTTCAACGCCATACTTTTCTGCGATGGCTTTTTCAATAGCGGCGATTTGATTGGGATCTTCTTTCTTCATTTGCTTGCAGCGACTAAGTTGGTGGCAAGATTAACAACAAAAACCGTGGCAGCAACACCGCCACCAAACCAAAGCCACTTCTGATAGGGTGACTGTTTCTTTAAGATCTTCGTCAACTTTTCAATCTCCAAATCCTTTTGTTCGATTAATAAATCACACTCATCGGAAGCTGCCATATAACTTATTTGTGCGTTCTCGAATTCTAGCTTATATTTTGTCGCTTGTTTATCTAATTGAAATTCAATTTCCAAATCGCAACTTGAACTCCAAAACTCTTTATCAGACATTAAAATCGCTGTTGCTTCTGGATCAAACAGAACACCCTCAAACGGGGCTGGTTCGAGTTCCCCCAAAACAGAAAACTTTGGCCCATCGGCCAAAGCTATGCTGGATAACAATAGTAAGCTACTCAACATATTCAAATCCAAATAACGCCTCAACATCTTTTGCTAGTTGCTTGGGATCTTGAATAAAACGATGAAGATACTCTTGATACTTTTCTTGTCGGTCAGCTTTAATCGTTTCGAGATCTTTCTCGTATGTCTTCTCAATCTTATCTAGTTGATCTTTGTATGCGGTTAAAGCCGCATCACGTTGGCGTAGTTCTTCATCATGAATTACCTGCAAGCCTGTAAGTTGCTCTTGAAGACTTGAGTGCATCACTTCGTATGTTTTTTCCAGTCGCTTATAATCTAAATGCATTTTACCCACTGTTACCAGGAGGCACAATATTATCAAACTCTCTTTCCAGTTATTCCTAATAATTCTGAGAAGAGTGTTAAACATTCTAGTGGCCTTTGAGCTTGGCGATGGCATCAATAATGCCTTGACCACCTAGGTATAAACCAGAGATAATCACCCAATCAGATGATGCCAGATTGGCGGTGAGCATTAGGCCCGTGGCCGTAACCCATACCAATAGTTTGCGAGAAATCGCTTTCTCTAATAGTAAATCTAATTTTGCTTGCATTGCTATTTTTCTCCTTTAACAGATAATACACAATCTTCGTATTTCTTCTTATCTTCTCGCCCCACTTTTGCCGTGCAGATCTTCCACGGGTTCTTCTTTCCTTCTTGGGGGCCCTCTTCTTCTTCGCGCATTGCGTCCTTGCGCAACTCGTCTTCGATAATTTCTAATAGCTTCTTTTTAGTTATTTTCATCTTCCTTTCCACCATTTCGTTTTTTGTTTACCTGGTGCACACTTTGTGCCCGCGGGACACCATTTATAGATGTTAGATAAGTAGTCGCTTTCACCTAAAACATTCTCCAACTCTTCTATGATCATCTGTTGTAATGTTCCTTCGCCAAGAGTAACCTTCATTGGTTTCATATAGTGGACGAGACAAGATTGGGCTTCATCACCCAAGGCGACATCTTCGTCGTCCAAATAAGCCTTAAGAGGTCCAAACCAATCTGGGCGTTCTTTATATTTTTCAAAGCCCGCACAATGAGACAAAATGTAATCATCAATACTATCGTATTTTCCTCTTTCAAGATTGGCCTCAGTCGCGTCTGCCATGGCACTGTCTATCTCCTGGTCATAAGTGTCGCGAGATATTCTCCCTGTTGCAAGGGCGCTCTCGAGGCGCGCCAAAAGCCCTTGAACATAAGGCGTGACAAACGCAAGTATCTCTGCCTCTCTACGAGAAAGAGCTTCGTTAACTGCTTCGGTGATAAGCAATTTAAGACGTGACTGAGTGAGTTTCATTGTGACTCTTCCGCTGCTGTGTTGAGTTTGGGAATAACCCTCATTATCTCTTTGAGATCTGGAATGGCTATGTTGCTAACTAGAGCGCGCACCACATCCACATCCGTAATTCCGAGGTTCATAAAAAACTCGTGCGCGGCTCCTTGGATAGCCGAGTCTGGAGTACTGGGTCTTTGAAGAAATGCATCCGGACTGTCCATCGCATCCTGAAATTCGGATCCACCAGCTATAGCAGCTAGCCCACCGGTCTGGCCTCCCGTAGCGGTACCGGCTTCTTTCAGCGTCTCTTTGACAATCTGTCTAAGTTGGAATTTGGATATTTTCATTCTTCTATTTCTACGTTTATCTTCTGGCGCGCGCGATGCTTGCGCCATGCTCCCGGCTGGTAAACGTCCGCTGCCTTCTGTGCTGCAATTCCTCTTTCGAGTTTCTCAGGGCCCCATCGACGAGCCAACAACCGGCGCGATGTGACAGCATGTTTACCGGGTCCAAGGGGAATACCCCATGCCGGATAATCTTCCGTCTCTTCATCCCATTCGGGAGGCCATGGTGGCGCCTTGGACCAATCGAGGGGCTCACGGCCCGGCGGCTCCTCCCAATCAACCGCCGGATCATACGGATGTTGTCCCTTTCCAAATTTGGCATCGGCCCACGCGAGTTGTTGGGCCCGGGCCTCCGGAGTATCACCCATCAATCGTTGAACCAAATCGGGCCACTCGTCTTCTTCCGGAAAGTTGGGACGAATCTCTCGTTCTTTAGCTTGTCGTTTGGCTTCCCGTTCCCAGCCTCTAAGGCCTATATCTTTAAGCGATGCTTCAGAATATATCTCGCTTTCTAAAACGGCGTTGATCTCTTCTTTAATAATCTGTTTAAGTTGTGATTTGGATATTTTCATTGCAATTCCTTAACTAAACCTTGTCGCCTAGTATTTGTGTTTCCATTCTTCCCCTGGGGGATAATCATACGGATGACCAGGAGACGATGGCTCGGGCGCGCCCGGGTCCAAAATCTGAATCTCTTCCCCAGGAGGCTTTTCTCCTTGCAGAATAGCTTCTATATCTGATAGCACGGTGGCAGCAATGTCTGCTCTCAGCCCCAAGCTCTTATTAAGAAATGCCTTGTCCAGCGTAGCTTTTATTTGTTTAAGCTTGTCGTATTCTCCGCCGCCCATCTGGTCGGTTAGCGCTTCTTTGATAATCTTCTTAAGTTGTTTCTTGGTAATCTTCATTGTTTGTTCTCCATAACTAATGCCAATTCTTCCTCGATGATTTGTCTCACATCCACACCAAAAAGGAATTTATCAAAATAGATCTGTCTCTCTTTCATAACTTTTTGATATCTCGGGTCTTTGAGAATTTCATCAATGCTTATGTTTAGCTTGTCCAATTCTTTTTCGGATTCTGCCGGGGTATAAGCTGGCATTGGTCTTAAAGCGTCTGCCTGTATCCCCAATAGTTTCTTAAGCAATGCTGGATCAAATACGGCGCATTGTTGGGCGCTATAACGGCCGCTGCCGGCGCCGCCCATAATCTTATTATATAACTTTACGCGATCATAAAGATGTTCGGCGCCAAAGTAGCTCTGGCGCATGGTGCCGCGGCGCCGCATTCTATATGCCGTACATTCGGTAGTCCAATCCAAGTAGTCGTCGTTGCCCGAGCCGTACTTGGGGCCCACTTTCATACATCGTTTCTCTAATTTGCCGGTCACATCGTGTGCGGAGCGCTCGCCACTGAGTTCATCTCCATATTGCTTATAAATTAGATCCTGTTCAAAGTCTATAATTTTATCTAGATGCGCTTGCAAACCCATCAAACACCCAATCATATCTTTATATTTCCGTCTATCGCTCCCGTTGCTTGGATCCATTCCTAAAGCTATCATAGGTTCTGCTATGGCGGCGCGCCCTCTTTCTGTTTCTATTTGCTTCAAAAACTCTTCAAAAGCCCCTCTTCTCCACTTGGCGCTCATTTTATCTTTCCAAGTGAAACGTGCTTTGCCCGTACCGGGGCCCGCATAAGAAACACCCAAACGCTCGGCCTTTCGGGCTACTCGGTGGTAACTAGGATGGCTGGGGCCAACATCAAGAATCTCATATTCGTCGTCTGTTAATTCGTTAATGGACTCCTTTAGAGTAAGCTGTGTTTCTTCTTCAATAATTTTCTTAAGGTTTCTCTTTGTAATTTTCATTGATTTACTCTCGCATATCCTTGTTTTTTCTCAATAACGATTTGCTGATCAACACAATCTTTGAGAGAATCAAGGTGCGAGATAAGCAAAACATTCTTAAAATACACTTTAATTAGTTCCAAGATCCTAATAAAACCCTCCATATTTTCTTCGTCCAGTGCTGTTCCGGGTTCATCAAGCACAAAAAGATCGCCCTTGGGCAATGACGACACCGACAGTAATGCCAAACGAATAGCCATTGCGCCCATTGTCTTCTCGGCGCCGGAGGCCATTTCAATTGGGCGCGCATCATGTTTTGGATGCTTAATAAAAATATCTAACTTGTTGCCAGCACTCTCAAAGAAGACCTCAAAGTCGACAATGTTGGCGAGAATCTTAGCAATCTCTTGATTGATGACTGGAATTTTTCTTTTAATGACATCGTAAGCAATTCCATTGGGATGCATGCATTGCATAAGCAAATCATACGCCGCATAGCTGCTTTGTAGCTCAATGTATTCTTGCTTCTGTTCTTTTAAGCTTTGAGCTTGCTGTTCGTAAGAGCCAACTTGTTTAACGAGTGCGAGAGTCTTCTCGTCGCAGTCCTTAATCTTTGTTGTTTTCTCTTCAATTCTCGTTTCATAATTTGCTTTCTTGCTAAAGAGTTTCTCGAGGTTCTCGATCACATCCTTATTTTGGTTATATTCTTCGACGCTTGAATCAATCTCACGCAACTCATATTCAAGATTGGCTTTGGTATTCTTGTTTCGTTCTCGCGCGAGTTTAAGAGTTGAAAGTTCTTTATCAGTCTTCTGAAGTAGAAGTTGGACCTTTTGAAGTTGTTCCGCGAGGCGCTCTACTTCGGTAGGTTCGAGAACAGACAGGGCGCCCAAGACATCTTCCAACTCTATTTCAAAAGTATATCGATTTGCTACTTGAATGTGTGCTTCTTTAATAAAGCGACATGTTGGAAACTGGTCGCCACAGGGAATTTCAGACAGTAACCCTTCCTGCTTGTTAGCATCTGCCAACTCTTCTCTGAGGCTCTTGACATCCTCTTGCAGGTTTTCAATCTTTTGCTTCTTCTCGAGAAGCGCTTCGATATCTATCCCCTGAATAAAAGCTTTTGACTTAGTGAGTTTTTGATGCTTTGTGTCAATCAACTTTCTTTGCTCTTCGATCTTCTCTTCAAGCAATATGATCCGATTCTGCTTTTCCTTTTGCTGTTTCAACAACAACGTGATATTGAGATATTCGCTTGGAATTGAGCCTATCTGTTCATCAACAACAGCCAAACGTTTTGATAGCACGCCCAACTCTTGCTTTAAAATGCTACAAAATGCCTTATTATCCTCAGTGCTGACCCTAAGCTCAAGCAATTGCTGCATGGCTTCTTCAATTTCACTATCGTATTCTCGATCTTCATGCTTCTTTAAAAGAACTTTGGCGTCGATAGAGTCTTCTTTGGCTAGCTTAAACTTCTTGTCAAACATCTCCAAATCCAAGAACTTAGCCATGATCTCCTTACGTCGAGTCGAACCTTCATCAATGAATGACAATGCGCCGTGTTGAGAGGCCAGTGAAGACATCGAAAAGTCTTCGACAGTCCCAAACCGCTTGCGTATGTTAGCGTCCGTCTGATTGCGTGTAATGCCGTTTAGTGAAGTTGTCTCGCCCGTGGGGCAATCATATACTTCAAAGTTCAAGTTTGTTTTGGCTTCTAACGTCTCCTCTCCTTTCAGACGCTTCACATATTTCTCTGATGAGCGTTCAACCGAGTATATCTTTTCGCCGATTTCAATTTCTAACTTTCCGTTTCCGGTTTCTTGATGCTGGTTAATGATGTTAAGGTTCTTACGCTCGTTCTTGCTTGTTGTATTAAAGAGAGTGTAAAGAATAGCATCGATAATAGAACTCTTCCCAGAAAAGTTCTTTCCAAATACTCCAACAACACCTGAGAGGTTAGAAAAGTTAATAGCATTACCTTCTCCATAATTAAATAGATTATCCCATTTGAAAGATCGCAGCTTCCAGTTAATATTTCTGGAGATTTCTTCGCTATCCTCCACAATTTTGTTGTATTTGCGGTTGAGTTCATACACTCTATCAATGGTTTCTTCACTTACTTGATAGTCTTTTAGAAATTCCTCAATGAACTCTTCTTGAACATTAATGTTGCGAAGGTTCTCCGCTTTAATTGTGTTTGTAATCTCTTCTACTGAACCTCGCTCTCCAGCCGCTCTATTCAAAAACGCAATGGATTCAGGATTGAATCTATGTTTAGCAATATCCATTGCGCGTTTCATAACATCAAGAGGTAAATTATTATGACTTACCAAACGCAGGCGGGCACCGATGGGGACTTGGGCGCGTCGCGGCATTCGCCCCAGGGGTGAGAGTTCCAAAGTTATAAAAGGCTTCGGATTCTTAAAGACAAGGGGTTCGATCTCCCATTCATCCTTAGAAACAATGTCCCAGATCAAAAGGCCTTTGTCGTTTGTCTCGCCATGGTTTTGTTGTACGGTACTTCCACAATACCAAATACGCCCGTCAGTGTCTAAAAACTGACGGCGGTGAATATCTCCGAGCATTGCAAAGTCAAAATCATCAAAGATACTTATCTCATCTTCGCCGAATGTCATCGTCCAGTTTGTGTCTGTTTTACATTTGCTGATTGAGCCGTGATAGAGTGCGATGTTGATCTTCTCAGGATCGCTTGGCTTCATCCAATTGTCTCGGTCAAAGACCGAAAGCACATTCAAACAGACTTTATCGTTTATATCAGTCTCGCCTGAATCTTTTAACAAATGCAGATTGGAATGATCCAACGCATTGACAATCGGCGAGATGGCGTCTTGTCTGTTGCTGTTTCTTAAATTGCCATCGTGGTTGCCGAGAATAATATACGTTGGCGCGATGTTGGCAAGGTTCTCAAAAAAATGCGAACACATGTCCACAAACTCTGGTGAGATTTGTGTCTTGGTGTGTGCTATATCACCACAATGAATGATGTAATCGACCTTTTCTTCTCTTAACGCTTCATAAAGCTGGTCGAAAACTACCCGATATTCATAATGATATTTTAAATTCTTGATGTGGGTATCGCTAATGTGCGCGAACTTCACATATCCCTCCTAAAATGCTTGGAAAAAGAAGAATGCCATATAAAAAACCACCGAAAAAAACACAGCCTCTACAAGTGTTCGACTGAAAAATCTGGTTACCTTCTTAATCGCATTCATGATATATCATACCACACTAGTTACCCCAATGCAAGAAAAATTATCCCTATATTCGGCCAGCGGCATGACGTTGCTGTAGAACATCATAAGCGACAGACCACTCTAACGGTAATATCAAAGTGGTTTTTCCCACATCCCCATACATATCTAACATTTGATCTTGCATTTCGGGTGATGAACCTCTCTCGTCAACGACCGGGGCTTGCATGCTATCTTGATATGACCAGAACGTGGAGGAGCCAGGCTTATCTCCTCCTGTGACATAATCCACCAATTGCTGATCGCCACCGCCTGCCCCAGCCAACCATTGTACCCTTAAGAGAGTTTCAAAATCACCTTTAGTCATTCCTGAGAAAGGCAATACTGTATCGTCAGAAATATCAGAAGCAGGAACAAACGCATAATCAGTAGCTTGTCCTTGGCCGGTTGCGTATCCCATACCACCTGCAGGATCCAAAGGCGCATCTTGGAGC
>Ga0080013_1002485_pt1 | contig 21627 bp, 28 predicted proteins | sample ETNvirenome_6_85_FD_69236 | JGI IMG/M metagenome (GOLD analysis project Ga0080013, IMG submission 69236) | Marine viral communities from the Pacific Ocean - ETNP_6_85 (SPADES assembly) (version 2) | ecosystem: Environmental > Aquatic > Marine > Oceanic | place: Pacific Ocean | collected 2013-06-19 | reverse complement strand
ATTGGATCCCGAGATAGTGAAAGCCAGCTCACCGCCGGCTACGATTCCAACTGCATCTTCACTCCAGTCTAAATAAGTATTTCTCTGGGTGTCATCTTCATTATAGATGTCGCCCTGGAATGTCTTTCCTTTGGAATATTTATAAGCCATCGTGTAATAAGTAGATTCTCAAATACAAAAAGGGTGGGTACCCCGAAAGATACCCACCCTTAAAGTTTTGCTTAGGTAAGCTGGCTAATCAGATTAGACAACTCTCCAGTCATTGCTTGCAACATAAACAAGCCCCACAGCACCGTACGACGACTCGATGTTGATGTAACCATCCCCATCAATCGTATGAGCAGCAGATCCCGTGATCTTAATGCTCTTGGAGCTCGAAATGGACTTCGCTTTAACATTAACAATATCACCAACAGTCGGAGACGATGGTAATGTAGCTACCATAGTTCCAGTCACATCACCGAAGTAGTTGTAACCTTCAACCAGCGTAACAGCACCAAAAGCGTTAGACCCGGAAGTCACACTCTGTGCCTGTGTAGAGAGCACACCACCTGTGGCAGTGATACCCGCTCCAGCGATCGCACTAACGATATCAACAAACGAGTCACGCTTGATGAGACCAGTGCTTGCATCTCGGAAATACACGCTATCAGCCTGGATAGACGCACTCACATCTCCTGCACCGTCCAACTGAACTGTGCTATCGAACTGCACCCCGGAGGAAGCAGTCAGACTTGTCACACCGACATAGTTGGTTGAATAAACAACCAGTGGTTTAGTACCAGAAGCCAGACGGAAACCAACATTGTTAGCACTAGCATCGTGCAACTTGATGTTCATGTCACCCGCACTACGCGTAAGATCACTGACAAATAAGCCATAACCTTGAACCCGTACACCCAGCGAACTGGTCAATCCACCAACATTACTAATCCCATAGCCGCCCATGTTCAGAGCTTCACCCTGAGTACCAAGAGAGGTCAGAGACGAAGCAAGAACGGTAGACCCGAGAGTGGTTGCACTCAGCACGTCAGTTCCACCAATCTGCATGTCAGAGCCGGCGCCAAGGGTGAGATCACCGGAGCCGGAAATGGTTGCACCAGCGAAGTTAGCACTGGAGTCAATCACGTTAGCATTGCTATTAATGTCAAGAGCAAGGAATCGACCATCATTGGAACTAGAAACAACACCTGTCGAGGTTATCGCACCTACACCCAAAGAACTCAGAGTACCAACGCTTGTCAAAGACGAAGCAAGGACTGTAGACCCGAGAGTGCCCCGGTTAAGAACGTTAGAACCAGCAATCTTCACGGCAGCGCCAGGACCAAGCTCAAGACCAGCGGAGCTGGAAATAAGACCACTACTGGCGGAAATGTGGAACGTTGGATCGTCTTCTTCAGTAGGACAGACACGAATGCCTCCCTTTGCGCCGTCCGCAATGAGGTCAATACCCTGCTCGGCGCCTACGCCACCGTAGAACACTAAGCCTGAACCACTAACATCCATCGCCCCTTGAGCTGTGAGGGTTGTCATATAAGCGGAGTCGTCGTCGCTCCAAACCGTACCGAAGCGCACGACGTCCTGAAGGTTCAAACTCGAAGACTGTCGACCCGCGTAGGTACCAGAGACATAGAGCGAAGCGCTGTGTCCCGTGGTGGTTCCCTTCGGATTGAAGTAGAGTCCGGCGTTTACAGCAAGTTCTACATCGCTCCCCAGGTACTCAGTAAATGCCAACTCATAGTTAACATCGCCAGTCGAAGACGTAATAGCAGTAACTGCTTCAACGTTGCTAAGACCAGCACCATTACCAACGAAGTGACTAGCGGACATCAAGCCTAAGAACTTACCAGACGAACCGGAGATACCAGCAGAACTGGAGATCTTGAGCTGGGCTGTTACCGATCCGCCGCTGAAATTAGCACTGGAGTCAATAATATCTTCATTACCATTGATATCAAGAGCTAAGAAGCGACCGTCATTAGAACTGGAAACGATGCCTGTCGAGGTGACTGCACCTACACCCAAAGAACTCAGAGTACCAACGCTTGTCAAAGACGAAGCAAGAACGGTAGACCCGAGAGTGGTTGCGTTTAAGACGCTCGCACCGCCAATACTAACTGCGCCGCCAACTGCTAGAGTAGCAGTGGTACCAGATAAGATACCAGTTGAGGTAACATTGCCAACGTTCAAAGACGAAAGTGTACCAACGCTTGTCAGAGACGAAGCGAGAACGGTAGACCCTAAGGAAGTAAGATTAAGAACATCGGTTCCACCAAACTTAACGTCCTGGCCGGCACCTAAAGTTAGGTCCGACGAACTCGAGACGTCGCCAGTGAATGTAGCAGACCCGCCCGCAAAGTTACGACTGGCATCGATAGCGCTCGATCCAGAGATTTGAAGGGATCCCTTGATATCAAGAAGTCCCTCTTGAACCAGTGAGCCGCTAGCAATAGATGCACCTGATTGAAATTTATAAGCCATTTTTTAAATCCTCCTATAGATTAATGACGAAACGGGTGAAAAATCATAAGTTGGTTCGCGAACACTCATCGGAGGAGTAGTAAATTAAATATAGGTATCCACATCCGTTTTCTATAACATATAGTAGCCCAGATCGGAAATCTCCTTACTTAATAAATAAACCAATTGGACCCATTAGAATAAAGTAGGACGGACCCATAGGGTGACTCAATACTTACATCAGCAGCCCCGTCTATCGTTTGAGAGGCTGAGGCATTTAATAAAATAGTACTGCTGGTACTAACTGCTCCCGACTCGTCCTTAATTACAAGCACCTGACCATCGGTAAACGCCGTCGCATCAAATAAAATTTCAGTTGGGACTGCAGTCACTCCTAGAATATACTCAGTTACTGAGGCCGTATGAGTGGTGGCGATTGCCGTTCTTTTATGAACCAAACCTCCCGACAGATATGATCCCCCTTGCGTAAGGAGCGCCGAAGAACTTAAGGTAGATACCTCAGCTAACGATCCAGTGTATGAACCGGTTAGGGTGGTACCATTAAAGGTAAGATTGGCAGACCCTCCGAAAGAACTGGCATTATTAAATTGAATCTGTGTGGTTGATCCTCCGGGAGTGCTGCCGCCCGAACCAGTAATGATAAGTTGGTTGTTGGTATCCAGGGCCAAATAACTACTGGGCCCTCCCATTGATCCAGAAGTTGGAAGCAAACTAAAATAAGAAGAACTCAGAATGGTGGTCTGGACGGTGGACCCACTCAGACCAACAGAAGCTGTTAAGTGTCCAGCAATCGACGCATTGCTCCCGACGCTCAAAGTACTGGAGGCACTAAGGGCGCCCGTAGATACTAAGGCGCCTCCTTGGACAACCCCATCAGATTTGACTGCGGAGCCTGTCAGGCCAGCAGAAGCTGATAGCAGCCCTGTCGCCCGTAACTGTGCAGTGGAGGGGTTGAACGTGAGTGCTGCATTTCCCCCAAGTCCAATCGAGCCGTCTGATTGAAAGCCCTCTGTGAATACCAAATTGTAGCCAAGATTGGCAGCTGAACTTGTTACGTCCACTCCATCAGCCGAAATCCCTGTTAAGCCCGTGCCGCTTCCGTAAAAAGCAGAGGCTGAAACATTCACGCTCGCAGAAACCGAGCCAGAGATCGATAGCCCATGGTCTGCAGCAGTGGTTCCTCCCAGTGCCAAACTGCTTGTCAGATAGGCACTGGAACCATTAATAGCAGAAAGAAGGCCGCCGGCGGGGAGATTGGTAAGGCGTGATGCGTCTCCATAGAATGCCGAAGCAGAAATATTTGTTGATGAAGATATAACAGCATTAGATCCAAAATTTACATTTCCAGTTAAATTAATAGCTGATGCCGAAATAGCAAGGGGAGAACCGCCAATCAGGGTACCAACGGTTATGGTCTCTCCATAGAATGCGGACGCCGAGATATTGACACTGGCAGATACTGAGCCGCTGACTGCTATTTTATGATCAGGTGCAGTAGTACCACCAATAGCTAAACTGCTGGTGACATAGGCGTTCGAGGAATTAAGAACGGTAAAGATGCCATCGCCGGAACCTCCTCCGCCGCCGCCGGTTGTAAGAACAACATTATTATTTGTGTCCAAGACCAAAAAGCTGCCCGGACCTGCCTTGCTCCCCGTTGTGGGAATCAAGTTAAATAAAGAAGATGATACGCTCGCAGCAGAAATTGTAGATGACGCGGAAAGTGTTCCCGTTATGTTAGCCGTGCCGGCGAGAGTTAAAACATTAGTAGCGGGAACGAATAAGAAATTAGCACTTCCAGTGAAAACGCCGGCGCCTGCCTGGATCTGTAAAGAAGATGTAGGACCTACAGCATTCTGTCCGCTAGCGGCAATCGTAACTGCGCTGTTAGCTCCGCCATCTGTAATCGTAATCCCAGTACCAGCGGTAAGGACTCGTTCGTTAGGAAGTTTAGAATCAGCAGTAACTGTAACATAGCTAGCGGCAAGAGGGGGATACGGCGCGGCGCGGGGAGCAGGGCTTTGTGCATTGTTAGCTACTCTTTCTCTCTCAGTAGGGCGAGTGACTGAGGGCATAACGCGAAATGCCCCCTGTCGGGCGCGGACGCAATCTACTGCCACCTGAAATTTGTGTTCGACCTGACCAAAATAGTAGCGCGTGTCATCGTAGCTTCGGACAATTTCGTAATAGAAGTCCCCGTATTGAACAAAGTCTCCGACGCGGACATATAGATTTTGATCCGCGGATATCCGTTTTTCACTAAAGTAAACCTTCAGCTTAGTTTGATATTCATAGCCATATATTTCATTGGTCTGATCGCTTTCAACCTCGACATATGCATATACGCGCACTGGGGGAAGCGAAACCTTTTCAATGGCTTCTCCGTATGTTTCATTAAAATTAGAATCATCAATGCTTATAGGATAATAAGCAATTGGTTGTCCGATAATGCGTTCGGACAGTTCATCATTAACCTGCTTTACTAGGTCACGTTCTTTTTTCCCAAAGAACATGGGGGCTGGAGGGGCTGCTGGCTGGTCCCATTTGTTTTTCGGATCTGCCATCGATTGCCCTCCGGAGGATTAAATGTGTCCTCCTTTATCCCACTCGTGCAGCTACAGAGCCGGACCAGTTATAATTAGATCCCGAGGGAGATAGACTCTCATTATTAATATCTCGAACTTCAATCCCTGTGAGACCGGCAATTACAGCACAATTACTGGAACCACTAATCCACACTTCTGTGACCTTTAAGTTAAGGGGCGCCATTGAGGCTGAAGGCGGGATCTCGAAGACAGCTGTTCGGTTGGTTAATCCATTTTGGGAAAACGCGACATGGAGATTTCTACCGCTGTGGTCTAGGTTGGTAAATGTCACCCAAGACGTAACACGCGGGAATCCGACGCGAACATATGGGTCTCCATCTGCGCACGAAATCGTTCCCGAAACAAATGGCATACCCGAAACCTGGTATGCGGCGCTGTTACCCAGACCTGATCTGTAATTTGTAAAACCTGTGTTAGCCATAATTATTCTCCGTTTACTAAATAGCTTGTTAGGCAGTGTTTACCTAAACAATTTTTTATCCCGTTTTCTTTCTGCCTTCTCTTGCTCGCGAATAGCTTTTCGTCGTTTAAGCTTTCGTTTCACAGATGGCTTAATAAAATGATCGGTCCGTTCGCGATACTTCTCAATAACTTTCTCTTTCTTGCACTTACGAATAAATCTTTTAATCAACCTTTCTGGACTTTCATTTCTTTTAGGTCGTACAATAACGTTAGTTGCCATTTCTACTTTCTTTCTTTCATCTCAGTCATGTGAGCATTCCAGCTAGATCCGACTGCACCAAACAAGGTATTGATGTCGACGCCCGGGTCGCCGGGACTCTGACCCGATAATGCTCCGGCTTGCTGTTGCGGAGACGCCTGACCCGGGGCTGGTGTGGTGCCCTCAAAGAGATCTATTCCGTTATATGAGCCTTTGCCGATGGAGGACATTAGTTTCTTCTTCTGTTCATGGAGCTTCTTACTTGTCTCTTTATTAAATGCATTACGCTGCATACGAGAGGTCTCGGGGTCTTCTCTCTTCACAGTCTCAACAACGGGCTGTGTCGCCGTCAGACCGCGCGCGACTTCGGCAATAATGCCCGAGATTAATCCATCTTCCATTAAAGATTCTTTAATACACTCGCTTACAAGCGGCTTAAGTATTTTTTTAAACTCTGACTTTTTCATTCTCTTTTATAACCCTTAACTGCTGAGGCTCACTCTCCGGGTTGTTTCTCCCATCCTGCTATAATATTATTCAAACGCGTAGCTACTGACTTCGCAGCTGCCATGGCTTTCTTGAAGTTGGGATCCTCTAGAAGCCCCAGTTTCTGGGCATCCTTTATCATACTAGCTGTCGCAGCGGAGTACTTCTTTGAATGTGACTTCATTAAGCCGAGCTTTTCCTGATTGGGGGCATCCGCCTTGCGCTCTGCGCCAGCTCGATCCATCTCAGCTGCAGCTGAATCGGCTCCCAAACCGCGCGCAGCTTTCGCGCCCAGATCAGACATTTTCCCTGCCGCCTTCGCTTTCATTCCAGCAGCCTTACCCTTTACCCGGTCGAGCCAGCCCTCGTCAATTGCTCTATCGAGTTCTTCTTGTATAATTTGTTCTACATCGTGTTGTGAAATTTGCATTTTAATCTCCTAGAATTTCGTTCATTAAGTTGAGGATTTTATTATTTTTCTCAACTTGTTCGGTCATGACCTTATTTTCTTGCAAGGACATAAAAGCATTTGGTGTAGAGGGCTCTGACACAATGTCAAAACAAATTAGCTGAAAATCATCTTCGACGATTGTTGTTCCTTGCTGTTCTCTAACCGATCCCATGCCGCGGGAGGAAATTCCCGTCTTTACCCCAGACTCAACAAGAGCCTTAAGGATCTGACCGGCAGGTGTTTCGAGAACCTTAATTTTACCCATGACTGCTGGACCATCCATCCACACCTCTGTTACCATATGGGATACATTAACCAAGTTAATGATAGAGGAGTCCGGATGGTCCAATTCGCCAAGGGCTCTCCGGTCCTTCACTACGTCCTTATATTTACCAACTTCGCGCTCCATAATAGCGTGAGGATACACACGGCCATTACCATTCTGGACATCTGCTTCCTGCAGTTTACCAGTAAGCATCATACCGCCATTACGAACAAAGGACTTCTCCGCTTCCGTCAGCAAATCCTGACAAACGCCGCCTTCGCATAGTTCATAAAATTCTCGTAGTAATTTGGCCATTATTTATTCCTTTAAAGTAGTCAACTGCCCGAGCAGCATCGTCGAACTGGTTGGATCATCCATTTTTTCATGATTGCTCACCTCCTTTGTGGACCACTCGGATCCCGTAATCTTCTACCAACATACTCAAAAAGTATGAGGTACCTGCACTAATGCAACCGCACATGAACGCTGTCATGGGCTGATTGCTAAAACTAAATAGTTCTGTGTAGGGACTAATGCCCCACAGAAACACTCCAACCCAAAATCCCATGCATAAATGGCAATGGAATAAACGACCGAAGCCGCCCATTGATTTGCATGCTGGGCGTATCTTATTGAAGATATGTCCGTGTATAATAATAAATGTCATGCCGTACGCGGCAAGTATAAAGTGTAGGAGCTCCATTTTAGTAACGATTGCGGAGCGGGTAGTAGTAGTAGCCCGGGCGCATAGATCCCTTCTCGGCATACTGCGGTACCTCACCATACTCGGTGGAGTCACGGTCTGTCGGGTGCGTAAACATATCTTCGAGTTCTTTCTCGTAGTTATCCGCAATGCGTTCGTGTTCGGATTCATTGACAATAAATTCAGAAATTACATAAACTGCAGCCTGAAGGGGGTTGACCTTTTCTGTCTCGAAGACTGCTCCCTCAAGAGAGCGGAAGAGATTGCCTCCCTGTATTGAAGAACGATCAATAATGCCTCGGTCAGCCAGCAACTCTAGCAAACGATTTTGATAATCATAAACATCTTCGGTGGCAATGGACTTGGGAAAGGTAGATATTTTCATGGCTTCGGGAAGAATGGCAATATCAATTTGTGCGTGATCCATAATAAGTAAGGAGCCATCCAATGCGCGTCGCGCGTTCATTTCTACGGTTGCTTGGGGTCCACCAATCTTGATCTTTATCATCAGTAACTTAACTCCTTTACAAGCTGTTGTGTTTTAAGTACACGATTGAGGTCGGTCCCAGAGAACTCTCGCTTGCGGAAGCCATCAAGATATTCCCTTATTTCTTTTAATTTTATATCAAAGAGGGGCTCATCGTTAGTAGCAGCTGCAGTATTTATGGCGTCTTTGAGTCTATATATTTCTTCGTTCAAATAAACTCGTAATTCAAAACCATCATCTGCGAAACTGGTGATGTAGCGATTTAGTAAATCCTTCTGTTCCTGTAAGAGGTCTCCGTATTTATTGTTAAATTTTTCTATGAAAGAGTGATAAGTTAAATTGTCAATCGGCTGCATTGGGCTCTGGACGGAGCTGTTCTCTTGGTCCGTCATCCGATTAATAATAGCTTGCTCAAATAAAACCTTCTTTTTAACTGACGCCTTGGTGCTAAAGATAGCGTTTATAGAAGCCAAGGACTTAAAGTTTGGAACGAAGGTCGACCATACATCGAGAGATATTTTCTTATTCATGTCCGAGATTGCTTTGGACTGGGCGTCAAAGATATTCTTGCTATCGAGCTTTGCATATGCTATTTTAGCTTCATGCAACATTCTCTCTGCCATCTTCTCATCAATTCTAGTAGTCTCTAACAAAATTTTATATAAATGAAGCTCCTCACGGAGGATCGTTCCCGGGCGGAAATGTTCTTTAATAATTGATAGGATCGTATCCTTACGCTTTACATCCTTGTGAACGATACTCTCCGTAAGTAATCGTGAGAGAGTCTCATAAATAAAAGCTGTATTTCTTTTCTTATTATGTTTCATCAGTGCCTGCCTCTTTTTTTTCCATTTGGTCTACTAAGAGCCGAACCATACTTGTCTGTTCAAACAAATTAGTCTCACTCTTACTATAAGTAGGCTGCTGAACTTCTTCCAGACCAAATCTCACATCGGGCATGTCACCTAAGGGGTTTCCTATACTAGAACCAGCGTTTGAGCGGTAAGTATTTACCTCGGCTCCCTGTGCCTGTCGACGTAAACTGCGGCGCCTGGGTCCGGTGTTGCCGCGGGCTCGACGGTCATCGCGACGATCCTTGCGGGTATAGCTGCCCTTTTCATATTCGCTCAGATGTCCATCCTCCACACGGCCCGGGGTGGCTAGAAGGGTATCTTCTTCGCCGCCTCCTTCTTCGCCTCCGAGATCTCCTAGACCTTCGTCACCGCCGAGATCTCCTAGACCTTCGTCACCGCCGAGATCTCCCATGCCACCCTCGCCGCCAAGTTCATCCATCGCGCCCTCTTCAGCGAGGCCTTCTAGATCCTGCTGGTACTTTCTATCATAAAAGGTTTCTCGCTGATTGCGAAGGAATTCCGAATCAGAAAGTCCCAAAATATTATGGGCGACCCAGCGCTTGCTATAAGTCCCCTCAGGGACGGCGGTCGCTGTCTCAAACTTAGTTCGCATATACTCTAGCTGCTGCAGTTCTGCAAGACGCGAGGGATTGTTTAGTGTGATCTTAAAAGAAAGAAGATCTTGGCCGCGGTAGCCTAAAGTATACAAGTGTACAATGGCCATTTTCTCTAGTTCCGAAATAACTGATCTCTGGAGCCTATGAATCGTGCGCGCAAATCGAATGTCCTTTTGCGCGAGAGTAGTCTTATCCTCATCGCCTCCCTCAAGATTGGTGAGATAAGACTGCGGAATTTTAATTGCCGCGAATAGCTTGTCGCGGAGATATTTAACATCATCAATATCGTTAAGACTTGAAGCGCCGGCAAGGGATTTAATATCAGAACCTACGCCACCGCGCATGGGAATAAAATAATCTTCCTCTAGCGAAAGGGGGTTATAGCGAAGATCGACTCGACCAGTAGAAGCATCCACAACCGAGTTGCGCTTCATTTCAGTCTTCACCTTTTCCATATATTGTGGGACGTCCTGAGGAGGGATGTTCCCAACATCAATCGAGAAAATGCGTCGTTCCGGAGCGCGGACAACACGGTAAGCAATCATTGCATCCTCAAGCAAAACAAGTTGGCGCCAAATGCGGCGCGCGGGATCTAGGCACGATGTGCCGTAGGGCGAGTATCTATCATTACCTAAAATGCGGAAGTGTGCGACCTGCCAACTCTCAAACGTCATTCCGGCGCCGTTCCACTGGTACTGAACATAGTTGGGATTTGAATCATCCTGACCCTCAAGGCGCTCTACTTCATTGCCTGGCATGCCAATGACTGATGTGATACCGAGCTTTTCATCAATGTCAAGATATAAAAAGAAGTCTCCATACTTGCACATTGAGCGCGCCCATCCGAATGCGTTGAACTCAATGTTAAGTGCATCATAAAAAAGTGACTCAAGAATAGTTTTAATCTCGTGATTTAAACATTCAATATTTAGAAGACGATCATACTCGTTTGATGTTGTCATCTCATCTGCATAGATATCGAGAGCGCTGGCGATCTCGGGCATATATTCCATCTGTTCGAAATCAACGTATCGCTCTGCACGGTTTTGGTTTCGGAAGGCTGCCGAAGTGAACATGTTGTAGTTCTGAGACATGTTGCTATCATGCCTGCGGAACTCCTGTCCGCTCATAGATCGGAAACGATAGCGATATTTTTCTAAATCATTTCGCCGCTCTTGTCGTGCGACCTGTGTACGATAATTAACAATAGGACCCGAGAGGAGTCGCGTTAATCTCTTAAACAGCGGTGAAGCTGGGTTTCTTGGATTCTTGTCGTTGTTTGCCATTTTTTAACCTTTTATTAAACCAATATATTTTTCATTAAATTCTGCCGCTTCGGAAGCCCTTTGGTTTTCTTTCGTAATCTTATGTCCAGTCATTCCTGGGATGGTCGTGGAAATGTTAGTTTTTGCTGTCGAAATAGAAGAGATAAAGCTTTTGCTATACTCAACATCTTTTAGACTTTCTACAATCACTGTATCTCTTACCCAACATCCAATAGCAAATGACATTACTAAGTCATCATTATAACTTCTCATCGCTTGTGGTCTTCCGGCATGCCAAATAAAGGTTTTCATTTCCGAAAGCAAACGATTAGAGTTAATAGTAATTAGTTTGTTTCTCATAAACTCTTCCATCTTGGCTACAATCAGCGGTCGAGTCTTTGAAGAAGTTGTAAACCCCGGAATAGCATTAGATTGCCATTGAGCGGTGATTGGATCAATATATCGGTGATCTCCTTTACTAGAGTAATATAAGTTAGGATACTCTTTATCTATCAATTTTTTAAGTACTGCGTATCCTATATTGTTATTTTCAATAATTAACATTGGGTTTCCGTACTCCGCAGCAACACTATAAAGAATATCAGCAAAGTCATCAGGAGTGGGTTTTCCTATATATTCTCCCACCACTTCCATGGTTTCTAATTCAAAAATATGAAACGCGCTGTTGTCTCTGCCGTCGCCGCGGGCGACGTCGGCAACCAGCAAGTAAGGTTTCTGAGGATCATGCTTTTTCCAAATCCAATAGTTTCTGTCAAACCCGGTTCGATACTCTGGGCTCTTTACCCTCTCTAGATACCACTGGATATCGTCGGGGTGTACGACCGTCTCGCCGGAAACATTAAAGTTGCACTCAAGCTCTTGAGCAATCTGACGCCTAGACATGTTCCTGGTTTCTTTTTCAAACCAAGGCTGATCTCGATCGGGATGGATGTCCCACATCAATGTCGTCATATAAAAATCATTCGTGCCGGCTTCTGCTTCTACACAATTCTGATGGAACCAGTTACCGACGCCATTAGGGGTGGATAACGCGATGCAGCGACCTCCCGTTGAAAGTGTGGGATACAGACCGGTCCACAGCTCGTCGAGCTTTTCAACGTGGGCTGCCTCATCAATAACTAAAAGAGAGAGGGCTTCGGAACGACCAGCGTCACCAGAAGTAGAGGAGCCCTTAATTTGGGATCCATTTGATAGTTCGAATGAAGTCCGGTTATCGACAGTAATCTCAGTGATTCTCATCCAGTCTGGAAGATGTTTAATGATGGCTTTTACTTTTTTAACCAGATTGGTAGCAGTTTGTAATTTGGTGGCAATAACAAGAATATTTTTGTCGCGATGGAAAAGCATAAGCCATGCGATATAAGCGGCAGAGATTGTGGAAATCCCCAGCTGCCTAGCTTTGAGAATTATATTGAAACGATAGTCATTAAAATCTCTCAGCAGTTCTTGCTGATAGTCGTATGCTTTAAATGGAATTAAGCCTCGCTGAGGATGTGAAATACGGCAGTAGTTAATTGTAAAATATACCGGGTCTTTGCCGGCCTTAACTATCTCTTTTACTATTTCTTGCTTTGTTAGCGCATTCCCCATAGCATTTCTTACTTACCTTTGCGAGTATCATTCTTGGGGCGCTTGTTCTTGGGACCTTGAGACAACCAGTCTCTCACAGCCTTATCTAAACGTTCCTCGCTGGAGCCTTCGTTAACGCCCACGACGCCTTTGAGCCCCCCGATCATATAATCACAATGTGCTTGTACATCTGTGCGGTAGTTAGAGATCCGCTGTACTAGAATATGATGATCTCCTTCTTTGGTCAAGGTGAGAGTATTACCGGTAATGGCTTTATATTCTTTCTTCAGGAACTTGACTATCTCATGTAAGCGGGACGCTACTTCGTCTTCAAAACCGTTTGACTGCACTTCTTTTAGACGCGTCTCGGCTTGATATGTTAAACGTAAAACTGGTCCATGAAACTTAACTCCAAACCCATCCATGACTCGGCGGTCATTAATGTAGTGACCGTCTTCGCGCTTTAGTCCGGCTTCGCGAGCCTTGCCATCAGTTGCTAGCGATGCTTCGTGAGCGCCGTCGTAACAATTCGCAGCTGCTTGGTTAATTCCTTGAATGATTTCGTATACTGTTGCCATGTTATTCTTCCTCTTGTGGTCTCCAGCCGGTTGCCCATCTTTCTTCGCGACCCTCGACGTATTGTATATAGCAAGGGAGACATGCTCCAAACTTATTCATATACAAATCATCTTTAGGATGAAAAGAATATTTCTCGCAAACAGGACAGACCCGCTTATGATCTCTATTAAGTAGTTTTTTGTTTATTAAAAATCCGTCTTGTTCTACTTTGTCTTGAGTTTCAGCAAGTTTTGCTAGCCTGCTCCGCTCCTCTTTGGTCTGTTGAAGATATTCTTTCTCTTTATCGACGTCCCAGAGACTCTTGGGATTAGTAACCGTTTCGTCTCCATATTTCTGTGCAATTGCCTTTTCTAGTCTTGCGACATAATCCGTATTGTCACTCACGAACTATCTCCGTTGACAGTGCAAAAATCCCCAAAGAAGTAAGGGTTCCGATTCCAAAACCTAAGGCAACCAAAAGGGGACCTTGAGCTGGCTTTTGTTTTAACACCAGCTCTGTCAAGCGATCGTTTTCTGCCACCTTGAGAATCATCATTGATTCATACTTATCTTTCCAGGAGGTGATTTCAATATCTTTGTAATCAAGTTGCAGTTGATATTTTTCTTCTTGTATATGAAGCTCATACCCGATGCGAAGGTCGCACTCGGCATCTTCAAACTTCTTTTCAGTTACAATCTTTGCCGCGGCTTCCAGTGATAACAGCACTCCATCAAAAGGTACGATGTCGCCAGCCTCAATGGGTAAAACAATATAGGCGGGGGATGGCTCAATATCTGCCGCCATGGCGATGGCCGGAGCCATCATAAAAATCGCCAAATAAAGCGATAATATTTTCCTAAACATTATTCTATCCCAAAAGCTTTAGCTAGTTCCTTAGCTAACTTCTCTGGATCATTATACCCTTCATCGACAATCCTTTTAAGTTCTGCTTCTTTTTTCCTATCGAGAGTCTCTCCTCTCTTTTCAAACTCTTCCTCAATTTCAGCCTTCCGTCTCAGGTGTTCTCTCAGGCGCTTGTTCTTTTCGGCTACTTCTGTTTCGTGAATACTCGTAAGAGTTTCCATTTCTTGATCATGCTGATCTTTCTTGGCATCCATTAAATCTAAAACTCCGGCGAGGAGTGTACCATTTCGTGTGAGGGCGCCGATAAGGCACGCGCACAAAAAGAGGAGAGCAACAACAATTACCCACCAAAACTTCTTAGCCCAAAGCCACAACTTCTTCGAAATTGTTTTAAGCTTTAATAAAGTCACTATTTGTAACCCTTAAGTTTAGCAACTGCATCGATGATTGTCTGACCGCCGATATAAACCGTAGTAATAATTACCCAATCGCTAGATGCCAAATCAGCAAACAGCAGCAAGCAAGTAGCTGTTGCCCATGCCATTAATTTTCGGGAAACTAGTTTATCTAGGCCCTTATCTAATATATGTCTCATTCTCAACTCCTTAGTACTAACTAGCAGGAGTTTCCCAAAATGATGTTATTGGTTTACCCTCGCAAACCCGTCTTTCTTATCAATTGTAATCTCTATATCCACGATGTCCTTAAGAGAATCAACGTGTGAGATCAATATGACGGTTTTAAAATACATCTTAATTAGCTGAAGAATTCGAATGAAGCCTTCCATGTTTTCGGCGTCAAGGGCTGTGCCGGGCTCGTCCAAAATAAAGATGTTGCCCTTAGGGAGCGATGAGACCGACAGAAGCGCCAAGCGGATGGCCATGGCTGCAACAGTCTTCTCAGCACCGGATCCCATCTCAATGGGCCGGGGCTCGTGCTTGGGGTGCTTAATTAAAATATCCAGCTTGCGGCCAGACTCTTGAAAGAAAACATCAAAATCAACGATGTTAGAAAGGACCTTTGCTACCTCGGCATTAATAACTGGTAGTCGCTTCTTAATAATATCATAAGCAATCCCATTAGAGTGTGTGCAGCGCATAAATAAATCAAACGCTGCATATTCCTCTCTTATCTCGTTGAGTTCTTCTCTCTTTTGCTTGAGGTCTTCTACTTTTTGCTCCATCGAACCTAGCTGTCGGTGATGGTGATTTATAGATTCCTCGATGTCGGTCATCTCGTCTCCGAAACTCATGATTTTTCTCTCGACTGCATCGCGGGATTTAATCAAGCTTTCAATATTTTTAATTAAGTCTTTCTTTTCTTCATAGAGTTCAATCTTCTCGGTCGTTGTACGAAGGTCATCACGATAACTCTTAATTTTTGCATATTGCCTTTCAATAGAAACTTTATTGTCACGCTTCTCAATCTCAATATTGTTCTTCTTAATAATCGTATTATTATAGCGCTCAATGAATTCAATCATCTCGGCCGAGTTTACGGAAACAACCATACTCTTGTAGTCTTTGGCTTCTTCGATCTTGGTGACAATGTCTACTTCTAAAGAAGGCAACTCTACAGAGGCCAAGTGGGCATCCCGTATAAACTGGCATGTAGGGAATTTATCACCGCAAGGAACTTCGTCTAGTAAATCTAATTTTTTGCTCATGGACTTATAGTCGTTATCCAGTAGGCGTGCCTTATTAAGAGTATCGTCATATTTCTGCTTAAATTCATCAAACTCTTGTTTTTGGGCTAGCAGGTCCTCTATGTCAATGGTGGTCAAGAAGTCATCATATTCTTTTAGCTTTTTATCGTATCTTGTATTTTCTGCCTTGAGTTCTACAATGTTGATGTCAGTGGTATCAATTTTCTTTTCTAGAGAGGATCGGCTTTCCAAAAGATTTTTAATGTCCAGTCGCTCTGCCGGTATAGAATCAATCTGTACTGTTAATGCAGCGTGCTCTTGTTCAGTCAGAACTATATCTTCTCTCAATTGGTCGCATGCGGCAACCTCATTGTCCAAAGCTTTTTGGGCCTCCGAGTGCTGCACTTCTGCTAGTACTATGTCATTGGCATAATTAGTGTCTCCAATACGGCGCAAAACGCCCTTGAGGTCTCCACCATCCTCATGGGCTAGCTTAAACTTTTTCTCAAAGATATCTAAATCCAAGAACTTAGCCAGGATTTCTTTCCGTCGTGTAGAGCCCTCTTTAATAAACGATAAACTATCGAGTTGACTGGACATTGATGTGAGCAAAAAGTCCTCGATTGTACCAAATCGCTTCCGAATATGAGCGTCTGTGGTGTTGCGAGTTGTCCCGTTAAGGCTTGTTTCCTCTCCAACAACCGGGTCATGGCCGGTGAAGTCTAGAAATGTGCGCGCCTCATTTGTAACCTCTCCTTTGAGCTTCTTAACATATTTTTCAGACTTACGCTCAATCGTGTAGGTCTTGTCGCCGACCTGCAGTTCCACGCGGCCCATACAATCTTTCTTGTTCTGATTGATAATGTTATAATTTTTACGTTCGTTCTTTGATGTTGTGTTAAACATCGTATAAAGAAGTCCGTCAATAATGCTGGACTTACCCGAGAAGTTCTTTCCAAAAATGCCCACGATACCGTTCAGATTGTTAAAGTCAACGCTATTACCTTCTCCGTAATTGAAAAGGTTGTCCCACTCAAATTTGTTCAGGTTCCAGTTAACATTGCGCGCGACTTCTTCAGTCTCCTCGATCTTGGAATTATATTTCCGATTGAGTTCATACACACGCTCGAGCATTTCTTCGCTCGGCTGATACTCTACTAGGTATTCGCGAATAAGATTTTCTTGTACTCCTTTGTCTCGCAGGTTTTCAACCTTAAACCCTGCACCGATCTCAACAGTGCCGCGTTCTCCGGCGGCTCGGTTAAGGAATGTGATGCTTTCTGGGTTGAAGCGATGTTTGGCTATTTCCACAGCCTTGCGCATGACATCGAGAGGAAGATTATTATTACTCACGAGCCGCAAGCGTGAGCCGGGCGGGATCTTGGTTCCACGCGGCATGCGCCCCTTTGGTGTGAGTTCGATAGTCTTAAATGGCTTGGGGTTAAGAAGCGTGTGGTGCTTAACCGTAAACGTGTCCTTATCTTCAATATCCCATATCAAAAAGCCCTTGTCATTTGTCTCACCATGGTTTTGTTGAACCGTTGAGCCGCAGTAGCGCACTCGACCTTCTGCGTCTAGGATCTGATTTGTCTTATGAATGTCACCAAGCATAGCATAGTCGTGACCGGCGAAGACGCCAATGTCGTGGTCGCCGTGATCCATCACCCAGCCAGTGTCGGTCTTAACTCCAGATACGGCGCCGTGATAAAGTGCGATGTTGATGCGTGAGTTGTCGCTCGGGGAAACCCAGTTCTCTTCATCAAACACAGATAGCACGTTGAGCGCGAGGTCCGGCTTTACGACGATTTCGCCGGCGTTCTTGAGCAGATGTAGGTCCGGTAGGTTTAAAGCCTTCACAATGGGCGACAGGGCGTCCTGACGGGTACTATTCTTTAGATTGCCGTCGTGGTTCCCCAGAATGATGTAGGTTGGTGCGATTTTCGCTAGATTTGCAAAGAAGTCGGAGCAAAGCTCAACGAACTCTGGTGAAATCTGTGTCTTGGTGTGGGCGATGTCGCCGCAGTGTACGATGTAATCTACGTTTTCTTTTCGTAGTGTTTCATATAATTGCTCGAAAACAATCTTATACTCGTAATGAAACTTTAAATTTTTTATATGCGTGTCCGCAAGGTGTGCTATTTTATACACGTAGTTATCCCCTAGTCTATGATACTAGTATACAGGATGAGTAGGTGGTGTCAAGGATTATTTTTTAAAATCCCCAGCGACCCTGGTTCGGCCTAGTTGATGCACCGGCCCGGTGATCGAGTTTTTTCATAACGTCGTCGAATCGCGTACCGTACGCATGTTCTTTATCGATTATTGCGTGCTTCTTGCGGTCCCCAGGATATCTCCTCTTAAGGGCTTCCTTGTCCCAGGGGGCTGATTCCTCCAGGCCCACCGGATCGTACATCCGGTTGTCCCGCATGGCAGCAACAACGCGGGCCGTCATTTCGTCGCGGTCGATGGCTGGGATGGCATCGGCCAATTCAGGAAAGGACGCAAACTGGTCGAGGATCTCCCGGGCCATCATTTTTGCCATCAAGGTACCTTCTGGCGTGCCGAGAAGTTCGGCAACATGAGAAAAGTCGTCTTCAACTTCGGGTTGGGGAATATCTTCAATGCCTGCACCTGGGCGTTCGGCGCCGCGCATAGCATCGTGTTCGCGATACAGCTCTTCCTTGATAATCTGTCGTAGTTTTGATTTTGAAATCTTCATTTTATCTTCCTCTGCGCGGGTCTTCGAAGACATTGGCGCGCCTAACTGCATCTAAGATCTTTTCCCAGAGAGACGGGTCTTCTGGGGTTGTCTTTAGTTCTTCGGCAGCGTTGGCTCGAAATGCGAGCCATTCTTCTTTTGTCATCTCCAAGGTGCTTTCTTCATCGGGGTCGCTTGGATCAAACCGATCGAGATTGGTTGTGCTAGCATCGGTTTCAGGCCGACCTGTTTCCCTTCGGGACATCGCCATCTCTTTGGCTCTTCGGGCGAACTCATTGTTGCGCACGGCGGCGTCGAGGGCGCCGTCACCGTCGAGGGTTTCTCGCAACTCTTCCTTGATAATCTCTTTAAGTCTTTGTTTGGTGATTTTCATTTTATTACTCTTTTATGTTTCCGGATGCATCAACCTTTGGTCCATATTCGTGCCCAAGAACAGCACCACTATATGGAGTTAATCCTAATTGTTCTTTTCTTCTACCCAGACTAGTCCATAAAAAACTTCTTTCGTGGGCATAAAGAGCGACCTGTTGAAGGTCAGTGTGAATTTTTTCAAAATCTTGTTCTGTCTTAGCGGCGTGTATCGTATCTACAAACTCTGCCACTTCTGGGCTTTGTTCCTCTTCACTCAAAACATTCGAAAGCTCTTCCTTGATAATCTGTCTTAGTCTTTGTTTGGTGATTTTCATATTAGTTCTCTATTAGTTGTCCGACGCGTTTGCCTTCAAGTGGCAATACCCACTCACCCATGGGGCCCCATGAATTTCCGAAACTTAGGGATGCTGGGTAATCTTCTTGAAAATACATGTCGTCCTCTTCAAACCCAAGCTCTCCTAGCTTCATTTTAAGCGCCGCCACAATGCGTGTGTCTGGCGATAGCGTCTCTGGTGTATAGAGCGTTTCTATCTTTACCCTTATATCATCGGTATCCTCTTTCAAAACTCTCGAAAGCTCTTCCTTGATAATCTCTTTAAGTCTTTGTTTGGTGATTTTCATTTTCTTGCTTTTCTTGCTACGAATTTTCCTAGGTTAATATCAAAGTCTTCTTCGAGCAGGTCCAAGAGACCATAGAGTTGGCTTACCTTAGTTTTAATATGAACGAGCTCGCCCGCATCATGTTGTTCCATCAAGCGCGCAATTGCGCTCGAAAGGTCTTTGAGACCATCGTCAATTTTTCGAAGGCCCTGCTTACCTAGGACACCTAGTTCATCTACGGACATCTCAAAAGTATTAGGCTCGTCTTTGTAGCCCGGGCGTTCAGTTGCGGGGCGCGCCTCATTATGAAGCTCTTCCTTGATAATCTCTCTTAGTCTTTGTTTGGTGATTTTCATTATTCTCTCTCCCGGGTCAGGTTCTCTAGAATATCGAGCAGACTAGCGTGGAACTGAGCATCTTCCTCGCGCATTGCTCTTAGGGTTGCAGTGACCGCGCGCAGCTGCGCCGCCGTCTTGAGCTGAAGTCCTTTGGTCGCGGGGCCGTTCATCTCGGCATCGTGTTCCTCCCGCCAGTCGGATGCCTCGCTAACAGTTCCAAGCTCCTCCTTGATAATCTCTTTAAGTCTTTGTTTGGTGATTTTCATTTTCTAGACATCCTCATTAATACATCGCCGGCGTCATCAAATATTTTATAAAACATCTCGGCGCCTTCGGGCTCGTCATACATAACCATTGGTCTTTTGCCCTTGGACTCGGCGTCAGAGACGGCTCTTTTTGCCCTTTCAAGCTGAGCGCGGAGGGCCTTGGCCAAGTCATCTTCACCTAGACTATCCAGAGCCTTAGCAGCTTTCTCAATAGTATCGCCGTAAATGTTAACAACATCCATCATCCTTATTACAGCATGCTGACCTTCACCGGGGCCGGCTGCGTGCATGGTGTCCATCTGTATGCTTCTGAGTTCCGCGCCGAGATCGTAAGCTGACATGCCTTCTTGTTCGACTAATGTATTAGTAAGCTCTTCCTTGATAATCTCTTTGAGTCTTTGTTTGGTGATTTTCATCTTGTTTATACTCCTTGCCGAGCTTGGGATTGCTGCGCTGCTTGTTCTTTTTTCTTTGTATGCTCTGCCTCAGAGGCGATATGTCGTTGCTGAAGACTTTTCATGGCAGCTTGCACCACCGTGACACGTTGTCTCATACCGCTAAAATCTTCAGCATTGTGGGGAGCCGCAGCGAGGAGGTCGTAAATCTCCATCACCTTGTTCAATTGTTCATTAACGGAAGTAAGAATGTTAACGCTTTCTTCTATTAGTTGATCCGTATCATATAACTGCATCTCTCTCTCGATAGTGCCCTCGGCTAACTCTTCCTTGATAATCTGTCTTAGTCTTTGTTTGGTGATTTTCATTTGGTTGCTTCCTTTTTCTTAGGAGCTTCTTTTTTCTCTTCAGTCTCGCGATGAAACTCTCGATAAAAGAGGACCTCTTTGATAATTTGTTTTAGGGGGGCGGTTGAAATTTTCATTATTCTTTTAAGTCCGCGATCTGTGCGGTTATGTCCTCTTCGTCGGAGCGGCCTTCGGTCTCGTCATACACAAGGCCCAAGTATTCTTTTTCCAGATCGCTGGTGGTTACGAAGCGGGTCTGTGCCATATGACGGTTCGGACTTGTGTCCGCGTGAGAGCCGGCTAGCCTAAGCTTGATATTATGAATAGCCTTTCGAGTTGGCTCGTGCTGCTTAAGTATGTTAAGGATTTGTTCCGCGATCTCGGGATTAACATCAATGTCTAGATCCATCATTATTCGGCCTCGGGCGGCTTTAAGTCCCTCAAGAGGGGCGCTCAGTCCCCTCACAACGCGAGGTGCAGCGTGTACCAAACTGATGAGATGTTTATCATCTTTACTCTGTAACAGATCGCGTAACACAATTTGAGCAGCTTCGAGAGATCGAGCGCGTTGATCCGGATCGCCGGCCGGAATGCCCGGTAATTCAAGTTGTTCATCTTCTTTTAGAAACTTCTTCCAGTTTTCCATTATCAATTTCATAGCGGGCTCCTAGACGGACATTGCAAGCGTCAACAATAAATAGTTGTCTGGAGTGATAAGCGTCGCATTTTCCAGGCATTTCTGGAATTGGTCCTTTTTCATCGAGCCAACATCTTCGTTGTCGCCGATATTTACCTTCCAAACCTCAATATCAAAATCCAATAAAGTCTTTATAATCTCAAGCTCTTTCTTTGTGGCGTCGGGGTCGAGGGCCACATACACTCCCGCATCCTCTTTTACGATCTTGCGAAGCAGGATGGAGTTCTGATTTAGCGTAGAGCCGAGAATAGGGACCGCGTTACGGCCTGCATTAATCGCATCAAAAATCCCTTCGACCAGGATAATGTCCGAACTCCAATCCACAAACAAGTCGTTAAATATAATATTACGGCTAGCCG
>Ga0080013_1002484_pt1 | contig 21629 bp, 28 predicted proteins | sample ETNvirenome_6_85_FD_69236 | JGI IMG/M metagenome (GOLD analysis project Ga0080013, IMG submission 69236) | Marine viral communities from the Pacific Ocean - ETNP_6_85 (SPADES assembly) (version 2) | ecosystem: Environmental > Aquatic > Marine > Oceanic | place: Pacific Ocean | collected 2013-06-19 | reverse complement strand
TCTTCGCCAGGGTCTGGGTCTGGAATGGCCTGAGCCATGCAACCCCCCAGTAGTCCATGTCTAAAAAGAAAACGTTAGCAGCAACCGAACCCGGTCCATCTTTGGACAAGTTCCTATCTGGGATAATCTTGAAAGACCCAAAATCGGAAACATAGATGTCCACAGCCGCAATAGCTGTAGCGCCACCCTTGCCAGAGACTTGGTTCCGAGGCGGAATACCAAACGCTGTCGAACCAGAACCTACTGAAGCCAATCCTGAGATCGTCTGCTTTACGGCAGACGGGACTAGCATTATGTCTGGCTGACCACCCGCATCATAGCATTCCTTAATGGTTGCTTTGATGTTGGCTTCACTACAGGCAGCGGTCGATGTATTATTGACCAAAGCCGTAGTACCGAGGCTACCGGCAGAAGCCGAACCACCAGACCCACCTGCCACATGGGCAGTGTTTAACCATGCAGGAATACCTGCGGTTGCTCTACCATTTGTAGAATCACCTGCGGCTTTTACGATATTCTGAGTGAGCATGACTTCCATGTCTCTCTTCATACGCTTTCCGAGTTTAGCTAACTGGTAGGCTTGATGTTTGCCGTGTCCGGCGTAATCGACCGCATCATCCGTTCCGGATGTTTGGGCGATATAACGACTTATCTGGGTGTAATTATCGAGTCGCGTTGGAAGTGACCTTGCCGTAGCATCAGGTGAGTCATCGCCTTCTAACTGGCGATTAGCAGCACCTGCTGTTATCGAATCTACTTGCCACTCAAATTTTGTGTTGTCAGCACTCATTTTGGCGCAACCAGACAGGAAGGGTGTATCCATTGGAGCGATATTATAAATCACATCAGACAAGTCTTCGCGTATCGCCACTGAACTATAAGTCAGTGACGTATTTGTAGCAATTGCCATTTTATTTTTCTCCTATTAGGAATTAAACATATCTTCTAACAAAGAGGCTGCGTCATCGACGTGGCCTGATTGTTGTAGACGCTTCATTTTTGTTTTACGCTGAGAACGGGACTCCTGTGAACGGCTTGTGCCAGAACCTGCCCGAATAACTCTCGGTTTGTTTTTCAGTTTCTTTGCACGAACATCAGAATTGCTCATATCGTCGTATTTTTTGGCTTTCAAAAGAACTAGAATGGATCGGTGGTCTACAAGACCCTTCACCTCTTCTAGGTCAAAACCCTGAGACAGTGCGTAATCACGCACTTGCCCCGCGATTTTGCGTCTTTCTTCTTTTGACTTGTTCCACTCGGGTAACTTTTCGCCTAAAGCAGCATGTTCTGTAGCCACTAACTTCTTGTGGGCTATCTTATTCTCATACTCCTGACGTTGAAACGCCTCTGCCTGCTCTTTTTGCAGTCCTTGTATCTTATCCTGCTTCTCTCGCCACTCTTCCTTTTTTGTAACAAACTCTATTGGATCATCCCTTTTGAGTTCTTCCCAATTTATATTGGAATACTCGTCGAGTGCTCCCATAGAAGTTTCTATTAAGGATTGGAGGGCTTGTACGTAGTGAGTACGCTCGGCTTGAATCTGTCCAATTTCAGAGTTGTAGTTGCCCTCAAGGGTCGCTACTTTCTTACGTTCTTCAGAAATTTCCTGCGTCTTCTTCGTGTAATCTGATTGCCGCGAATACCCCTTCAGAAGTTCGTCGAGGGGTACCGTATGCTCTTCACCATTTACGGTGACAGCGTACAAATCCTCTCCTTCTTCTGCGCGATTATCAGCGCCTTCGTCGTCTAACTCTTCAGACTCTTCAGGCTCCTCTTCCAATGATTCGTCTTCCTCTTCGGGTTGAGACTCTTCCTCTTCCGTAGGTTCGGCTTCCTCAGATTCTGGTGTTTCCGTTTCCGGGACCAGCATCTTCAGGATTGCCTCTTCTGCTTCCTGCATACTACTATCATCGCTTACTACATGCGGGGCTTCGCCGTAACCGCTCTTCACTACAGCACTTTGCGTATCCGCCATTTTTTGTTCCTCCTTAAATGAATGGGTGTTGCTTTTCCAGAACCTTATTCATGTGCCCAGTTTCAACTATGGACTGTACATGTAAATAAAGTTTGTCAAGCAGTCTCATGGCAAGCCAGATAGCTTCCCTGGCCTCCAGTTCATTTGTACCGCTGTTGTCCCAGCGGTCCATTAAATCCTTCCTTAGTACTTCAAACGCTTCCGCGAAAAGCGGGTCATTGAGAAGGCGTTTTGCGCTTACTTCCCTTTCTTGGTCGTTCATTGTCTTCCTATAGCTACTGCCCTATCCTGCTGGGCCTCCAGGTTAAGTTCTGCGCTCTTCAAACGGGCTTCCACCTGATCGTTTTGCGCTTCTAGTTGAAGTTTCTGTGCTTTTATTTGGACATCGGCCGCCTTTATATCTAGTTCCTTGTTCTTTAACTGCACCTCAGCCTGTTTCTGTTGCTCCTCTGGAGAAGGGCCAGGAGGAGGAACTGTGTCTGGGTCAGTCAGATAGTCCTGTACATTCGGGAACCCCATGTTTTTAAGCATTGCCGCGCCCATGTTGTACATGTTCTTCTGCGATACTATTCTTAGGCCTCCAGCCATTGTCTCAGAAGCAAATTGAATCATTGCAGTGAGATGCATTAGCTGTTGATCCCTGTTGCCGCTTCCAATGCCTACCGATACAGTGCAATCGAGCCCTTGCCGCCAACTGAAGGGCCTTACAGGAATCCATTCTCCGCGCAACTCGATCACGGTCTCAGTATCCTGATACCGCTGTAACAGGTTGTAAATGGTCCTCATAAGCTGTTTTACACCTGTCTCTGCGAAGTTACGGGCAATCAGTTCCACGCGAGACTGGGCCGCCGTCATAACTGCGTTCACGGCAGTAGCAGTAGTATGGGAGGTTAATGCGTTTTCATTCATCCCTTGCGAGTACTTGTTAACCCCGGCTCTGGACTCTCGAACCCCGTCAAGGTATTCAAGCATCTCAAAAGAGTATTGCTCTAAAGGGGGCGTAGCAAGCGGGGTGATCGCGTTAGGTGATTTGACTCTAACCACTCCGCCTGGACGTTGCGTAAGTAGGTCATCAAGATTCGCTTGCCCTTCAAGAACAGCGTACCTACCAAAGTTCTGGTTGTACATGTTGTCCATGAGATTTCGCATCAGAGTGCTCTTAATCAGCTGGAGAGATTCGACCAAGTCCGCTACTGACAGGCCAAAGAATTTATGGGGTATAGTGATCGGGGTGATAGATACGAACGGGATGTAGTCAACTTCCTCGTTCTCAAAAACGTGGTCCCCTACAATACAGACTTTCCGTAATTCCGCTATGCCATCCCCGTCGTAATCTGTCTTTATGTAGTTCTCGTGCAGGTAGTATGTCTGCAACGCCTCTTCTGTGCTTGATATCCCCAGCCCACTAAAGTCAGAGGTGTTGTCAAAAGAGTAACGGGCCTCTCTTTCAGAGGAAAACGTGAAAGAGTCACTATTCGCCTCGCTTCCCCCAAGGTCTTCCGGGTCAACGTCACCGTACAGTTCCCTCAAATCAGAAAGAGTCTTTCTAACTCGGTGACACACAAATCTTGATTCTTCAATTGTCTTGGATTCCCTGGCGATAAGGAACTCGTCAGGGGGAACGTTCTCTACACGTACCTGCCCCTTGGAGATGGTCCTTTTCACTATGATGTCGTGAAGAGGCTCTCCCATATCGTTAGGACCGTCTGCAATCTTCTCGGTATGCTCAATAACATCCACGCTCCCCTCGGAAAGAAGGTTGTTCAACTCCTCCTCTGTCAGGTCGTAGTATTCTTCACGAGTCTCTTCCTCCTGGTCATCCCACCACACTTTAACAATGCCGTTCTTCTGCAGAAGAGCGTCCGTGAACCAAGTGTAGAGTATCGACCATCCCGGATTCAATTTAGTGAAAACGTAGTTCACATAGTCCGTGGCTTGCTTAGCCATAGGCACATCTTCCGGGCCCACCGGATTAAACTTGACCATCTCATCGCCAGCAGCAAAGACACGCATCAAAGAGGGTTTTATCCATTCTATGGTGTCAGCCACAGTAGAATCTACAAACTGACTTCTTCCCTCTACTTCGTTGCCAAACGGGCGACCAAGGTAGTAGTCCATTGCAATCTCTCTCTGCCGCGACAACGTATCGCCGTAGCCCAGAGAATCCTCTATCTCTGCCTGTATACGGGCCCGTAGTTCGTCTTCTGTCATTCGTTCTTTTGCCACTAAGTTCCGTCCTCTGGTTCTTCAAATAATTCATCAGCGATTACTAAACCACCGCCCAGCATTGTGAAAGGCCCCATTGAGTACACTGCAGGTATGTCCCCTCTCAACCACTTCTTAAACCATATGTTGGGTTTCATGCCGGAAACGCCCGCATTAAATTTGATCCGCTCTTCCATAAGCTGTAGGAAGGGCCTCGCGTCCGCAACGCCGGTTCCGCCGCCTACCCAAGTGGCTGATTGATACATCGCGCCGGGCACTCCTAGCTGCTCAGCAATTTCCTGCTGCGGGAGTTCTGCGTACCTGTACCGCATGTCGTCTAAAGGTGTTGGGCGTCCTTTAGGAAGGTCGGTAAGCATCCTTACGTTATGGGTGTCTACCGTTATGGGAACTAGGTTCCCCAACAGGTTCTGGTGAAACCTGTTCGTTTTTGTGCGCGGATACTTGCCATAAGGATCGGCGAAATAACCCGACCCAGGAGACACGTCTGAGGCGTTTATAACGTCCCGCATGGTATTGCCGTGTGTTTTTTGCAACAGCATCTTCACACCAGCAAAGGAAACGGTCGAGCCAGACTGCTGAGCGCGGGCCATTCGCCCGTATACTTCCATAGCGATGCGGATGTCCTCTTTAACAGTAGTCTGCGAACTGGCAGCTGCAACCAGACCCATAAACCGGGAAAACTGATTGTTGCCTATCTCGGGGCCAAACTCTTCTATAAAGCGCAGCCTCAATGGTTCTGTGTTGTACCAGGAGAGTCCCCCGGCCTTGGCACCGCGATCAAACGCCTCCACCACTCTTCTTACATTATCGGGCTTACTGACAAAGGCCCATTTTCGCTCATACTCCTTTATCAGGTCAGGGCTCTTGTGTACATTGTGGGGTATGGCGAACTGGGGGTAGTCCCTAAAAGCCTGCCTCAGATCGAACAACTCGCTCTCAAACTGCCCCACCACTGGCCTGTCGCCCCTCGAGGTAATAACGTCGTACCCCTCCCTTGTTTTAACGGGGAACACTCCGGGAGTGTTATAGAACCCTGTAGGCCTATTTTGAGCGCGTGTTACGTCCAGGGTGTTGCCTGGAAAGAACCTGCCCCCGCCTAGTTCGTCAGCGGTGTAGTACTGAACATTCCCCTTGAGATAAACGGCCTTTCCCTCAGAGATAGCGATGTCCGCGCTTTTTACGGGCATCCCGTTGGATAAATCAATGAACATGTTTCCCCCGCGGGGGTTCATGCCTACCACTACGTCCGCAGAGTTCTTTATGCGACTTATTTTAGCCGGGCTGTAGTGCGCGATATCCCCCACAACCGCCGCTGCCTTGGACTTATTTTGCCCCTGTGCAATAGCGATCCTGGTGGGTTGATGCACCGTGAATTCAATGTTTGTCAGGGGGACCGCATTACTGTGGCCTATATGCTGCCCTATCCGGTTCACGCTCTGGGTCGTCTCGTCCCAGACGTGTATGGCCTGCAGTTGAGCGCCCTTGCCCAGCCTGTCAGTTGCTTCTAAGTTCAAACGAACGGCTGCCCTCGTGCCCTCGGGAATATCAGCGTACCCCCACACCATAGGCTTGCCACTGGTCGTTAATAGGTCGAGGTTTGACCACCTGTCCACTTCCACATCGCTGTACTTGTTTGACTTCTGGCCCTTACGAGTACGTGCAAGCGCCTTAGCCGCCTTGCCCACCGTGCTTATCCTTGTCAGCCCATATCCGGGGATCATCCCCGTAGCAGCCAGACCCAGAAGGTCTGCCGTTCCCTCGCTCACGTCTGCGTCTAACCGCAGCTTGTCAGAGACGGGTTCCTCCACTAGAGCCGTCGCAGGGCCCGTAGCTGGCGCTAAAAGGGTGGTTAAAAAGCCTAATGCCTTCCTTCCGGCAGCCGTCATTACCGGGCCAGGGGGAACAGCCATTGGGAACCTAAGATCAGACCTATTTCCCTCTGTGAGAGCCTCTATATTCTCCACTAGGGGGTGCCTGTCAAAGACCGACTTCTCTTCGGGTTCGTCCATCAAAAGGCCCAAACCGGCCTCTATATGCTCCCCTACACGTTCTCCTATGTTCAGGAACCGCTGAAACCCTGATTTCTCTGGTCCTAGCTGCGGACCAGACTCCCATGCCGTCATTAGATCGTGGGAAGGATAATACCCGTAGCGTTCCTTATACGCTTCCGGGGACATAACCCATTTGTTTTGCGTGTCAAACGATGCCATAGTTCTTGTACTCAATGTTCCCTGTCCATGTCGGGTCCTTTCCCGATACAGCGAACCGGTTTGACATAGCGGCGTAGCGCGTCGCGCTCATCAGGTCGTCGTGGAAGGGCACTACTTTCCCGTCTTTCCTGTGGTACATACGGAATTCCTGCCACCAATCGCTTAAAGTAGCGAAAACATGGAACTTATCGTTCTCCATCTTCTGTAAAATAGCCATTATCCCCTCTTCAATCGAGTTGCCTCCCTTCTTTTCCCCTAATGCAGGAGGATTCTCGAAATGAAAAGCGAGCATATTGCATCCCAGCTGCCTGTACTGCTCAGCCAAGCCGGGATTCCCCATAGAATCTCGTCTATTGCCGTCATGGGGCCAAGCAATGGGGATAAAGTGAGGTCTAGTCCGTATAATACCCGCATGGACGGATGGCGACGCTTTTGATTGCCTGTAGCAGTCGTATACATACCATTTGTCCTCTTCCCTATCGAAAGCCATCCAGACACAGGCTGTTGGATGGTCAAAGCCAAAATCTATACCGCATATACGGGGCCAGTGGTCCGGGATAGTGATCGGGTCGATCATTATCTTCTCTTCATTGATCGGATAGACCAATCCCGATCCAATGGAGGGCCTTCCGTAGCGGCGCATCTCCCTTTCGTGAGGGCTGTAGCTTGAGAGAATTTGTTCCATGACAGCTTCGCCGAGATGGCCTCTTTCCCCCTTCATGGAGAAAATGCGCTCAGAAGCGTCGTCCCAGGTAGCGTTATTGATGGCCTGCCCAGTTTGGAGGTTGTTCATAAAAGACGCTACGGTCTCGGTCATGCCGTTCTCAGGGGTAAAGGTCATATAAACCATACCCTTACGGTCTAAAGTTCGAGTAACAGCTTGGGAGTATATGTCCCTGCTCGGCTCCTCGTCTAACCAAATGCAGTCAACAGACCGACCCTGCCACTTCTCTACGCCCATCTCATACGCTTTGAAGAATAAAGATGAGTTCCCCCCGGACACATGTCGTATAAGGGCAACGCTTTTAGCGTTTGGTACGCCCGGCTTCCTTTCGGTTTTTATTATGTGTTTTCTCGGTATAGTACCGGAACCGAAGGCCTCCGGGTCGTCGGGGGAACCCAGTAATTCAAATTGAACGATGTCTCTTGTTGTTTCGTTAGAAACACCCCCAGCCCATCCCACAATAGGCTGCGTGTATCTTCTCCCCTTCCACCAAGCGGGGTATAATCCCGTTAAATGGTAGGACATTTCCATGCTCCCGCAGTAGGATTTTCCTATGCGGTTGGCGGCCATTAAAAGGCGCTGGTTGCAGACGTTTCCCGTTTCGTGGAAGGCTAACTGGTAAGGGTACGGGTCGTAGGAGTCGATTCTGTTGTATCGCTCCCTTTGGCGTATCTCCTTAGCTATGTCTACGGCTTTTTCTAGTTCCGCCCTTGTAGCCGCTTGCATATATAGCCCTCATCTGTTTTCTAGCGCCTTCCTTGGTGCTGTAGCATGTACCGGACTTTCCCCACTTCCAGCCCTTCTTACCGCCCTTTAACTCGCATCTCTGTAGGGGCATTAGTCCCTACCGCCGTTAGTGCCGTCCTCGTCATCGCGTACAATATACAGGTCAGGCTTTCCTGTAGGCCTCTTGGGGCCTATGTATTCTTCCAGTAGTCCTAACAACTCGTCGTCTGTGAGCCCGGCGGTGGGGTCCCTGTCTATGATGTCTTCTTCGTCAATAAGCCCGCGCTCCAGCATCTTGTAATGGTCCTCAACCCCCAGAATCTCAGACCAGTCTGTGCCTTCGGCCCAGTTCGTAGGATCGTCGAGCCATTGCCTGTAGGCCTCCTCATCAAAGTCAACCACGTTCTTCGTAATGTCCGTTACCGTGGCCTTTTTTCCAGGGGACAGTACCTTATTGGGATCGTAGCCCTTGGCCTTCATCTGCTCCCTGAGTATGTCCATCTGAGTTTTTTGCGGGTTCGGGTTCAGCAGGGACCTTATGGCCGAATAGAGCCCGTAAGCGCCTCTAACAGCGGGAGGCACTGGCGCTGCCCAGAAAACATCCCCGCTGGTTATCGAGGGAGCGTTTAGCCCCCAACCCCCCATAGCATGGGTGGGGTCCTCCATTCCTGGGTATGGGTCAATGTAGCCAACCATCAGTTCACCAGTTCCGGTACTTTCTCGGGGTCTGAGGAACCCGTCAGGGCCTCTAGTTCCCTCTTGAGTTCGTCTGTGGTCTTGTCTGCGTGGGTGATGGTCTGCTCGACTCTCTCCGCTGGCTTGTAACCGGCCCTGTCCAGGATGTCCTTGATAGCGCCTAACTTCACAGCCTCGCTAATGGCTTCAGTGGAAAGGGTCTTCAGGTTAGACAAAGCGCCAGGAACCGAGTCCTGAAGCATCTTCTTGGTGCGCTCCTCTATCTCCTTCGAGAACTGCTCCTTTAGCTTGTAACCGCGCTGTTTGGCCACGTTCGAGGAATAACCGGCCTTGGTGGCCGCCTTGGCGGCGTTTCCCGTAAGGCAGTACTCTTCGATGAAGACCTCCTGCTTAAAGGTCCTGGGTCTCATGCAAGCAGTCCCGGAGAGCCCATACCAGGAGCCTCCATCTGATCCATATTCTGCAGAGCGGTCATGAGTTGCGCCTTCTCCTGCTCGAGTTCCTGCAGCCTTCCTACGATGGCTTCCTTCATTCCAGGCGCTGCTCCCGCAGCCAAGTCAGGCGGCGGCATCGGGGGGCCTTGGGGAGGCATGTCCGGCCCTGGACCCATTCCCATAGTAGCGGGGCCTGCTCCTGGAGCCACAGGCATGTCGGGCCCTGGGCCTCCGCCCATAGCCGGTCCCGGATAGGGTAGTCTTTCTCCGTTTGGTCCTATTGGCATAACTCTCTTCTCCTTCTGTTCAATGGGGTCTAACAGGCCAGGACGAATGGGTGGCGCGTAGGGACCCCTGTAAGTTTCGGGTATAGGGGATTGCCAGAACAAATCCTCTACCCGTATTTTTTGATCCTGGGCCATCCTTCTCCGCTCCTCTATAAGTGGCTACAACTCTCTCTATAGGAGGCAGTAACGCTTCCAATAACGTCTACAACTCCTCTCAAGAGGACGTAAGATTGTAAGTGCTTGATATTCAAGCGTTTTATTATGAATGCTTTTTACCCCCTCTAGTGAGTGGGGATAATGTCCTAGACCGAGTCTGCCCGCCGGGGGGTGGGGCACCCCTCTGTTGCGTCACCGCAACACTCGTGTGTTGTTTTTTTGCAACATGTTGCGCCGCTACCACAGTGGATAACTTGCGATGCAGCGACTTATCCACAGGGGCATATTAGTATTTGTTAATATACCGGTATTCGCATATAAGTATCCGCTTCTATACTGATTGTGGATAACCAGTTCTGTACCAGTGAAATGTGGATAACTCATTAAGGAAACGCTTATATACTATAGTTATCAGATAGTTAGGCCATTTCGGGGTATCCCCAGCTGGTCCTTGAAAGGAAATGTGCTTTAATTACATGTACTTACGAGTAACCTACTGTTTCAGTAAGTATTTAAGCTGGCGGGCCCTGTTTTGGCCGTGTGGGCGAGGGCCTGGGATATCAATACAGCGCACGCTCGAGTACTCCCCTGGACAGTTAATGTGATCTCTTAACCCGTGCATCCTGGTAGCACTTACAGGTAGGTAACCAGGACAACCGAAGATTGTTTTTCGGGCGGCTCGAGTACGTTAAAAATTGACGTGCTCAGCTGGTGAGCTAGACATCCTGTAGAATCCGTATCTGCTCTACATAAGTAGAGTGCAACAGCAACGCATGGGAGAACACTATGCATAAAGCAACAGTAACTCTGAACGCAGCGCAGATAGCCATCCTGGCTAATCACATTCGGGTGACAGACGAGGCCCTGAGCGCAGCCGACGATATGGTCCGGTCGGCATATGCTCGAGGTCGTCCTTACAAGAAAGGTAAGGCTGACATCCTGCGTGAGACCTACCGCAATGCCAGGCTTCACGCCCTGGCCTCGAGGGAGTACCTCAAGTCACTGGTCGAGGTGTGCGGCAATGGGTCCTGACATTCAATCCATCTGCAGTACCCTGGGGCAGCTGACAGCTGACCTGGACTGCTACCGCGACACTGCTGATATTTACGCCACGCTGGACTTGATCGAGAAGATCGCAAAGGTCCACAAAGCAGATATGCGGGCAGTGATCTCGAGTACTGAGCAAGCTATGTTTTATGGTCAGCGACACGCTGTGAACGTCGTTCGGCGGCAGACTCCGACGACGCGCTACAGTGAGGTAGTCAAAGACCTGAAGATGCACGTAGCACCCAACACATTCGCTGACGCTATGGCTAGCCATACGCGCTACGGTGAACGTGTAACCCTACTGGTCAGCAAACTGTCCGGTTAACTTCTCGGGGCCCGGTCTAGCCTAACAAGCGCGGGCCCCATCACTTAGGAAACAAATATGAAACAAGCTAGAACTAAAGAATCGTTGTACGAAGCGGCAACTATGTTGAAGCGCAACGCGCTCGACATTGTCGCCCCCCTGGACCAGCTGGTGATGAGTCGCGACATGCGAACGTTGACCGCTGGTGACCATGTCGGAAACCTGACGCCGCATGCGTTCGCGCAGCTGTGTCGACACGTCGACGTGCCGGTCGATTACGCCGTGCGCTGCCGGGACTCCGAGTACACCCAGGGGGCCGAAAACTCCACGTTTTCTCGAGCGCCTTTGATGGCGCAGCAGATCGCGAACTGGCTCGAGCACCCGGTAAAAAACTCCATGCGACTCATGCGTGGAATTGATCCTGGTGAGGGTCGACCAGTCGACTGGCGGGCCTTTCTAAGCAATCGTTACTTCCCGCTTGATTCGTTCGATCTGCTGGCAATGGTTCTCAAGTGTTGCCAGGACGTCGAGCACCGGTTCGGCAAGGTCGAATGGGCCAGCGGTGATATCAATCAAAACGAGATGTTTGTGAAACTTGTTTTTCCAGGACTGCGCCGCGAGGTAAAACGTAGTGCTCGAGTCGGTGATGTTGTGCAATGGGGACTGTACGTTGAGAACAACGAGATCGGACTCGGTCGCTGGAAGTTGAAAGGGTTTGTTGAATTCCTGGTCTGCACTAACGGCATGGTGAGCAGCCGTGTGGTAACTGACCGGGAAGGTAACCCCCTGGTGACTGACAAGCGGCATGTTGGCGCTACGCTGCCCCTGGAAGTCGACTCGGGCATCCAATGGGGCGACGAAGTCTACGCCGCCGCGAAGCAGCTGCAGATGAATATGATCGAAGACACAATCGGTCATCTGTTGCAACCCGACAAACTCGAGGCCGAGATCGCAGTGTTCGATCGAGCAGCTGGCTCGACTCAGTCGTCTAACCTCGAGGTGACGGTCCAGCGTCTGGCCGAGACCACCAAGAAAACTATCGGCATGTCCGACTTCGAACAGCGGCTGGTCTTCAACAAGTTTTTCAGCGACGGTGATCGTTCGCAGTTTGGATTGTCCCAGGCGATCTGTTCCCAGGAAGTCGCGAGGGGCCTGGACTACGCTCGAGCCACTCAATTCGAGCAGCTGGCCTACAACGTGATCGCGCTGCCTGAGCGGCAGTGGTCCACGCTGGCGGTAGCGGCTTGAGTGTCGGTCCTGACACACGTCTGGCACTGGGCCCTGGTGATGCTTTTCCTGGTCCTGGGACTGTTCGTCCTGGTCCTGATTCTGGGCTCGCTGCTGGTGGACTGGCTCAACGATAGATAGATAAAAATCCTCCGATTGTGGCCCCCGCCCTGGGGGCCTTTTTTTTGCCTGGACCCCGGTCCCTGGGAGGTTCCTGGCCTGGGCTCGAGTCGCCCTGGACGCCATGCTCGAGGCCCTGTATTGCCCGTGACGGGCCGTTTAGGTAACCCGGTACCCTACCCTACCTTGTACCCTTTGCGGGCCGTGGCGGCGATTCTGCGCGGTCGTATGGTAACCCAGTAAAGCAGTAGGTATCTGTGGATAAGTCGAGATATTTTTTTTATCCACAGGCATATTAGAATTTGCTTATATACGAATATTAGGGCGCTCTAATATTGTGAAATACTTATTCTGTGGATAACTTTTTTTGGATCAAAACCTGTGGATAACTTTGTTGCAGAAAAACAACACTACTTTTTGTGCTGTTGTTTTTTTACAACACCCCGCCGCCCATATAGGGTGACTCCGATAGCCACGGCAAAAAAGGCCGCGTCACGACTCGTTTCGGAAAAAAACCCTGCGTCACGAGAGAGTTAAGGACTAGAGTCAACGGGATCGAAATCCGACCAATCGCGATTTCTCTTTCTCGAGTAGTCTTTTGCGGTTTTGTGTACCCCTCCGCGATGCTTGTTGTCCTTAGCTACTAAATTTCGTGCTCTCTTCTTTGCCCTTCGCAGCTTCTTTTCTTGAAATTCTTCCATAGTTGTCTTTTTGACCCCCTCTGTGAAGGGGGCCGCTAACCTATGCAGCCTTGGTACTCAGACTCAGTATTCCAGCGTAGCGTTATGACAGCCTCTGGGCCCTACGGATGCCCTTCCCTTCACATTAACCTGGATTTGTCCTCGGGGTCATGCAGTCGAGTCGAGTAGCACCTTTACAACCTGATCCATCCAGCGCCGAGGATGATATTGACTGTCAGGAAACAGTCCCTCTTACTATATAAGAATCGGGGCGTAAGTCCTTGATTTATATAAGGAACTGCGCCACTAAATTTTTAGGCCTAAAACTGGCCTATATAAGCATTCTCTTATGCTATACTCAGAGGGAGTTCCTAGTATACAAAAGAAGAGGGCAATATGCAAAAAAGAAAAACAACTCGGGCATGGCGGATACTCCAGAAGGTACAAACTATAGAGAGAGAGGCCACCACTTCATTTCTAAAGACAGGCTCAGTCCCTAAAGAAAAGCTGCTCAACAGGTGCCTCAAGTACATTGAGGAGATTCAGAATCTACCACATCGGACTGCTCGTTCTAAAGAAAGGGTGCTAAAACAGGCGTGGAACATCTACCTTAAACTAACGGAACTCGAGGGGCCGGAAAGGCTTGACTACAACGCCACACGTACTGTATCCTTGGAAACCCTAAGTGAAGAGCAGATCGTTGAAACACGCTTACCCAACATACGCACCGGAGGACTCGGCTACGCTCAGCGTCGTCTGGGGGCCTCTTTTGGCATTGGGAGCACTACTACGAAGCAGCCTTGGGGAAACCAGTATTGGCAGCCTGAACGGGCCAAGAAGGCTCGTCCTATGAAGAGTTCGGACTTCTGGTTCGGACGCAAAGACGAATAAACCGTCCTTATGAGGGATACTAGCAATGACTATTTTTAAGGAAGAAACCAGGGGTAACTTTAAGCCCCACACCGTAGAAGAGATGGAGCGTTCCCTTGAGAACATCAAGAGCGAATGCGAAGACATCATTGACGAGGTCAGCGCCGCGCAAGCCGGTAATTTCACGGCTATGGAGGATGTCGAGTCCTTTGTGAAGGCCAGTTACAGCTACATGGGGACTCAGATTGAACGACTGGAGAACGCCATGTCCCAGCTGTCGGACCAGAAAGGCGACAACTGATGGAGGGACTCACCCCTGAAATCCTCGCTCCCTACCTTAAAATAGAGGAAGAGAGGTCCATAAAACCAGCTAATGAATTTACCAAGGAAGTCCTCGACCACTACCTAGTAGGCGATCTTGTCACTGGCGTCACTCTCCCGTGGGGAGACCCCAAGAAGTTCAGATTACGCGAGGGAGAATGCACAATCGTCGGAGGCATAAATTCATCCGGAAAATCCCTCGTATGCGGCCAAATACTTCTAAATGCTATGGAACAAGGGGAAAGGTGTCTCAGTTGCTCGCTCGAGATGAGCCCAAAATCACAACTAGCCAGGATGTGGAGACAAGCCTCCTTGATGGTCGAACCTACCATCGACTTCGGTCTTGGGTTTAACTCTTGGGCTAGAGACAAGCTGTACTTTTTTGACAAGCAGGGCAGCGTTGATCTTAACACCCTCATGGCAGTCATACGCTACAGCATAGACCATTATGGCACCCGTATGATACTGGTGGATTCTCTTATGACGATTGGCGGAATCGCTAATGATGACTATACCGCCCAGAAAAACGTGGTTTGCCGCTTGGCAGATGCTTGCAGGGAAATGGACTGCCACATCATCCTGGTGTGCCATGCTCGAAAGAGTTTGAGCATTAGGGATAGGATAGACCGCTTTTCGATCAGAGGCGCAGGCGAGTTGACGGACCGGGTAGATAATGTTATTCTCCTCGGTAGGTATTACAGTGAAAATCCGGAAGACGCAGACGCATACCTCGCTATCTCTAAAGCAAGGCACTGGGATATGGCAGAGTGTGAGTTCGATCTACACATGGACCTAGAATCCTTGAATCTCCTTTCCGAGGGCCAATCCCCCCGAAAAATAGAGATGGACGACGAGGAACTAGACTCGTGAAAAGGCGTGGGCAGTCAGTAACCCTGACTAACAAGAAGACTGGGGAAGAGCGGAAGGTCGTGGTTGTTTTGGCGGACAGCAAAATGGGTTACCTCGCCGCTGATCCAAACAATGTTTCCCCTTTGGTCCTACGCCTCATGGACGACAGGGAGTGGGGTTGGTACCATCCTGACGAGTGGGCTGAATTATGAGGGGCGGAATATCTGAAGAAAGCTACCTAGTCTTTATGGAGCAAGGACAGAGCGCCCCATGTAATAGGTGTGAACACGAGAACTTCTGCCGTTCGGGCTATACTTGCCAAATGTACAGGAAGTGGGAGATGACGAGATCGGCCCTGTGGAAAAAGGACCCTAAACAGTACAGCCAAGTGCCTGATAAGGCCCTCCCAGCCGAATAACCCGACATATAGAAGAATGGACGCTACCTGGAAAGCCTTTGAAAGGCGCGTTGCCAAGCGCACTGGGGGGGAGCGAATCCCTGTCGCAGACAGACGCTCTCACCTTGACGTTCTCCATCCCTATCTAGGGATAGAGTGCAAGTACCGGCAGAAGGTTTCAAAGTTCCTCAAGGACGCTCTTGCTCAAGCAGAAGCAGGGTCCGAGGAAGAGAGCCTGATACCCACAGTGGTGCTAGGGGAAAAGCACAGCAGTAAGATGTATGCTTTTGTAAACCTGGATAGCCTGATAAAGCTGTTGGATATTATGCACGTTTTGCTAAACGAAGACCCCATGATTGTAGTAGGGGAAGGAGGAAGTGACTATGAGTAGACTAACCAGGATAGACAACCCCATTTCCCTGTTTGAGGAAATCCTACAACCTTTCAAGGGAGGATACGGTATGACCCCCCGGACTTGGGAAGTTGGGACTAGAGAAAAGCCCACTATTGTGGTTCGCAGGGAGTTGGTAGAGAAGAAGTACAAGGCATGGCAAGATGCTGATGGGTCTTACCATGAAGAGTTGGTCACCGACGAGAAGGATGTCAAAAACTACGGCGGAACTGACCCCAAATGAGTGTTTACGAGGACTACATAGCCGTGTCCAGGTATGCTCGTTTCCTTCCCGAGGAAGGGCGCAGGGAAACATGGTTTGAGACGGTGGATAGGTATATCTCTTTCTTTGAGGAAAGGACAGGGCAAGACCTAAAGATGGCTAGGCAGGCCATGCGTCTAAAGGAAGTCCTCCCGTCAATGAGGGCGGTTATGACCAGCGGCAAGGCTCTGGAAAGGGACCATGTTGCTGGCTATAACTGCGCTTACGTTGCTGTGGACCACATAAGGGTCTTTGACGAGGCTCTGTATATCATGCTGTGCGGGACAGGGCTCGGGTTCTCAGTCGAGCGTCAGCACATAGCCAAGCTGCCCGAGGTGGCTGAAAGTTTCTACAATACAGACACCACCATTGTGGTGCCGGACTCCAAACTCGGGTGGGCCAAGGCGTTAAGAGAATTGGTCCACCTGCTCTACGGTGGGCAGGTGCCCAAGATAGACACTTCTAATGTGAGGCCCGCAGGCGCTCCCCTCAAGACATTCGGCGGAAGGGCGTCCGGTAGTGAGCCGTTAGAAAGGATGTTTCGCCACTTTATCCGCATATTTCAGGGCGCTATGGGCCGTAAACTGACCTCTATAGAGATACACGACCTTATCTGCCATGAAGGAGAGGCGGTTCTCGTAGGCGGTGTGCGTAGAACTGCGCTCATAAGCCTCTCGAATCACTCTGATGAACGGATGCGTAAGGCCAAGAGCGGGCAGTGGTACATTGAGAACCCCCAACGAGCCCTGGCTAACAACTCCATCTGCTACACTGATAGGCCCGACGTAGGGGCCTATATGAGAGAGTGGCAATCCATCCATGAGAGTCACTCGGGGGAGCGGGGTATCTTCAACAGGCAGGCGTGTACCAACATGACTCCTGATCGAAGGGATTCTGAGCATGACTTCGGCACAAATCCATGCAGCGAAATCGTACTTCGAAGTGCAGAATTCTGCAATTTATCAGAAGTGGTGTGTCGCCCTGAAGATACTCTGAAAACCATAGCGGCTAAGGTCCGTATAGCCACTATCCTGGGCACTGTGCAGTCTACCCTAACAGACTTCCGATATCTCCGCTCCATTTGGAAAAAGAACTGTGACGAGGAAAGGCTATTAGGGGTTTCTCTCACGGGTATCTTTGACTGCCCTGCAATTCTTAATGCAAAGCCAGCCGAATTAGTCAGCCTGCGAATCACTGCCGTCGATACCAACAAGAGTTGGGCCGCAAAGCTAGGCATCACACAATCGGCTGCAGTTACCTGTGTCAAGCCCTCTGGCACCGTTAGCCAACTTGCGTCTTGCAGTTCCGGCATACATCCTGCCTATAACGACTACTACCGCAGGGCTGTGCGTAACGATAAGAAAGACCCTATAGCCCAGATTATGATTGATGCAGGCGTTCCTTACGAAGAAGACAAGGCCAATTCAGAGGCCTGGGTGTTCTACTTCCCTATGAAATCATCGGGTCTTACCCGGAAATCAGTGGGCCCGCTGCGTCAGCTAGATGTCTGGCATAAGTTTGCTGTGCATTGGTGTGAACACAAGCCTAGCATGACCTGCTATGTGGGGGAATACGACTGGCCTGCTGTAGGGTCGTGGGTATGGGACAATTTTGATATGTTGAACGGCGTCTCTTTCTTGCCCTCGGCGGATGATGGGCACATATACGAACAGGCTCCTTATGAGGATATCACTAAGAAGGAGTACCTAGCCATGTGCAAGAAGATGCCCAAAGAAATAGACTTTAAGTTTGATGAGTCTACAGACAACACTACAAGCAGCCAGGAACTGGCCTGTACAGCTGATGCCTGCGAAATCTAACGACTGGCCTGAAGAACTCAAGGGCCCCGACAGGAGGCACATGTACCCACCGGGCTCCCTCCCAAAAAACAAAAGGTGGTTAAGTAAGGACTACCTAAAGTTTGTTTCGGAACTCCCCTGCGTAGCTTGCCATCTGAAGAACGATACCATAGTAGCGCACCACCTCAAGGGGAGAGGGGCTCCTCTCTCAGGAGGGGCAGGGAGAAAGGCTAATGACCTGTTTACGATGCCTTTGTGTTACGAGTGTCACGCTAGTATGCACAACGGAGACACGGACCTTCTCAACAACCAGTTTTTCTTTATTCTCCTCACGGTTGACAAGGCCCTGAAAGCTGGTGTAATATCTGCCGAGTACGTGCCTTACGAGACTTACGCGCTATGACCCATGTAGACTTAGGGGGAGGTTCCAGAAAGAACCTAAAGCTGAAGGAGTACAAAAAGGTGTGCTGGTCCAGGAAACCTAAACAGGGTTCTCCTCACCTTCATATTATAACCACCTACGGGCATAATGACTTGGCTGATGAGTTGTTCTGTTTCTGGGCTACCGGGTGGAGGCAGCTAGTGTATAAACGTGACACTTTTGACTTTAGCTTTAGGGTTGTGAACGCTAAAGAGGATTCGAACGGGGAGCCCTGGAAAGTGGTAGACTTAGGCACCCTGGTGGTGAGAAACTCTAAAGGGGAGAAAATCAAGCGCGGGTTAGGCCGCGTATTGCCGGGGGTAAAGTATGGCTCCTCGAGAAAGAGAAAGGCGCACCCACAAAATGATAGATGAAATATCAGCAGAAAAGGCCCGAGACTGGATGCGTGATAATGCCAACGTTCATGGGCAGGCCCTATCCGACAAACTACATCTCGAGGACTTCAAGAAGGTCAAGTTCTCCATCCTATTCAACGAGGCTCCTGAAGAGACAGTTGCCGCGAAAGAAGCGTGGGCCTACGCCCATCCTGACTATAGGGAACTGTTGGAAGGGCTCAAAGCGGCGAGAGAGAAGGAAATCACCCTCCGCCACAAATACACAGCAGCAGAGGCGACGATAGCAGTATGGCAAACAACGTCAGCGAACAATCGAAAAGTGGGGTTCTGATGGACGCAGAAGAAGTAGCGACCTGGAGAGCCGATTTCGAGAACGCCCAAGGATGGGCACACGAAGATCAACTCAATCAACTTAAACGGCAAGAAGAGGAAAAGCCAATGACAGACGAACAGTTTAACAACCGTATCTCCTTGTGGCCCCAGGAAAAGAAGCACGAGAATGGCCCCGACCTCAAGGGTAAGGGCCTTATCAACGGGAAGGAGATGTCGGTGAGCGCGTGGAAAAACACCTCCAAGACGGGCAAGAAATACTTGGGCCTAAGGTTCGAGGAGCCGCAGGACCGGGCTAAGCCCTACACTCCAAAGCCCCAAGACGACAACTGGGACTTCTGATGAAGGGAGAACACGGGACCAACCCTCGGGAGCATCATTTAGAATACCATGATGGAAGTGTGGTTTTGCTAAACTTCGACCCGAAAAAGCACTACTATACTGTCGATGGAAAATATGCTCCCTCTGTGACTACTATCCTAGACTCCATAGCAAAGCCTGCTCTGATGCCTTGGGCGGTGAAGATGGGGGCGGATTGGTTTGTGGAAAACTGCGAAGCGTTTGAGCAAGCTGAACTGTCTGTAGAAGACATGGTGAAGGGCATCAAGGGGGCGTACAGGAGGACCTCAAAGAAAGCCCTGGACATAGGCATGATGGTGCATCAGTGGTGTGAAGAGGCCATTCTCTGCAAGCTAGGAGCCGGTCCTCCGCCTGAAGATGTGGTTGGGGAAGAGGCCATCAACTCTGTAAATGCTTTCAGAGCGTGGGTAAGGGAGAACGATGTGGAGTGGCATACTGTGGAGCAAAAGGTCTACCACAGAGGGCATAAGTACGCCGGAACTGTCGATGCTACTGCCACTATAAACGACGAGTACTGCGTGATAGACTTCAAAACATCCAAGGCTATCTACGCTCCTTACCACCTGCAGTGCGCTGCCTACGCCAAGGCTATCCAGGACATGACCGGCAACGAGGTAGACAAGGCTTACGTGCTGCGGTTCGATAAGGCTACGGGGAAATTCGAGGCAGCGTCTTCCTCAGAGATACAGGAGAACTACATAGGGTTCTTGGGGTTTCTCGAGGGCTACCTACGCCTCAAACAGCTAGAGAATCGAACGTGACGCCTAAAGAGGTCGAGGAACTGACGGGCACTATGGTCTTTCATGTAAGCGCGGCTGTTGTGCTTGCACGTAACCTGTCCAGGGCTCTGGGCCCCTCCGGGGTGGTGCTAATGAATGCGTTACTTTCTGACACTATCAAGGACGCTGACTCCGCGCATGAGGAGGCTTTCTGGCTGTCTCTGCGGGACTTCTTTGACCCGGATATCAACCCTGAATTGAGCGAGGGTCCCGAGGACCCCGGTGACGGGGATAACAACCTGTTGCACTACAGAATGAAAGTTCACTAACATGAATCTACTGATAATTGGAGACCCACACGCTCACCCTAGCTACGACAATAGCAGGTTTACTGCGTTAGGTAGGTTCATAGCTAAAGAAAAGCCCCACGCTATTGTGTGTATAGGGGACATGGCCGATATGCCTAGCCTGTCCTCTTACGACCGGGGGACTAAAGGGTTTGAAGGGCGCAGATATCAGAAGGATATTGCTGCTACCATAGACGCCCAAGAGAAGTTGTTAGCGCCTGTGAGAAGAGTAAGAGGCTACAGGCCTAAACTCTACATGACCTTGGGGAACCACGAGGATAGGATAACAAGGGCTGTTAACGCTAACCCGGAGTTGGAAGGCTCCATTGACCTGGAAGATTTAAGGTACAAGGAGTTTGGTTGGAAGGTGACTCCGTTCAAGAAGTCGGTGACTATCAAGGGAATAACCTTTAGCCACTATTTTTCTTCTGGCGTAGCGGGAAGGCCTATTAGTTCAGTGCATATAGGCTACGCTATGGTGTCCAAGCTGCATTGCTCTACTGTTCAAGGCCACTCCCACCTGTATAACCATGCTGAACAGACAAGGCCAGACAGCCAGAAGATATTTGGCCTAGCGGCGGGTTGCTACTCCCATCCTGATTACACTGAGTCCTGGTGCCAGGACACTGAATATCAGTGGTGGAGGGGGGTCATCATGTTAGAGGGGCTAGACGGCGAAGGCTACTACAACGGGATACGCGCTATCACTCAGCGGAGTCTTCGATAACCCTTATCCTGCGTACGTTCTTTGAGGGGATGTACCAGAGATTTCCCCAGTATCCCTTTTCCTGGGTCATTGCCAGGGTGGTCCACTCCCTTGTCTTGTCAACCAAGAGCCCGTAGGTCTTTGTTTCTACAGTCTCCGGCTTATACTCTGCCCAACTGGCCTCGGTATAGGAGTCGATCCAACTGACCTCGACCAGCTTTAGTCCCTTCTCTTTTTCTTTTCGAGTGGTCCGGGGAGTACCCAACCGATCACCATCGGAACGAGTAGAAGGAGCAGCAAGAACCAACCCCCCATCTCCACGATTTGTCCTAGTAATGTCCAAAAGTTATCTCCCGCGCATTCATTCATAGCTTTCTTTCCTGTCGCTCCAATTGGAATTGCTTCTGTCACCGCATCCACCACAAAGGCAGTCGTTGTGGCTCCCAGTATCGGAGCAGCTACACCCGAACTCAATACAGTCCCCGCAGTTGCACCTATTCCCGCTGCCATTCCCACTAGGGAGGCTTTCTTTATCGTCGTGCATCCTACGAGACTACAGGCTCCGAGGACCACCATCCAGTTAATTGGCCTATAGCGGCTAATACTAAAAAACCGACGATGACAAATAGGATCACCTTTCTCTTTGCCGACCACTCCGTTACGTTTTTCCACATATTATTCTCCTAAAA
>Ga0080013_1002483_pt1 | contig 21630 bp, 37 predicted proteins | sample ETNvirenome_6_85_FD_69236 | JGI IMG/M metagenome (GOLD analysis project Ga0080013, IMG submission 69236) | Marine viral communities from the Pacific Ocean - ETNP_6_85 (SPADES assembly) (version 2) | ecosystem: Environmental > Aquatic > Marine > Oceanic | place: Pacific Ocean | collected 2013-06-19 | reverse complement strand
CTAGCTTGTCCCTTAACTCCATCCCAGAATGCTTTTGATTCTAATTTAGCAGTCTCTTCTATCTCTGTTTCTTTATCCCGCACTGCCAGTTCAGCGGCTATTTGATTAATAGCGGCTTGAGCATCTATAGAGACAGCCATTATTGATTCGCCTCTAAAATAGCCTGAATCTTATTTAAGATACTATTTGGATCACTTAGATCAAATTTATCCGACCATGTGGCAGGTTCGTTAATCAAACCTTTGTAACCTGCCATTCCACTAAGAAACCTAGCAGAGTCTCCGGGAAGTGTTGCAGATTTTCCATACAGCGTATCCATAACTCTCATTAATGCTTCTGTATTAGAATGTTTCCTTGATTTTAACATTCCAAAAGTTCGGGGTAGGTAACTTAACTGAGGCCCGGAAAATATTTTCTGTAACTCATAATCTATTGGTGCGGTATAGGTTCGGCTCAAAAAATCCACAGCCTTATTATATAGACCTCTATCTGATTTTTCCCTGAGAATATCCATTCCTTGATGGCGATACTCATGACGCCATAAATCGTTTAGATACTCCCTGTCTTTTACAGGACGTTTACTTTCAAAAGGCCATATGGTTGGTAGATCAAATTCGGTTTTCGAAATAGCAGTATACGGAGTTGTAGAAAATGGATAATTTGAATGTTTAGTTATAGACTCTCCCTGAGCACTTATTTTAGCCATCTCACTTTGAGGAATAGTCTTGGCTATACTTGCCCCGAATTCTCTCAGAGCGGCCCTGAGTAGTGGATCAGATATTCCGTACATCCCTATCTCATGAACAAATTCCTGATCACCAAACTGGGTACTGGGAGAAGAAAATCCTATTACAGGATCAGGGGATGCTTCGGCACGATATCCATCTACCCCCCTATCTAAATCTCTGGCTATCTCATTAATAGCGGCTTGAGCATCTATAGAAACAGCCATCAGTCTATCAACCTCAACGTCATCCGTCTTGCAAGGTTTATTGCTTCTTCTCTAGTTAAATCTTCAGTAAGTCTAGCCCACTCCCCATGTGTTACCTTATCAGGTTTAAAGGCCATCTTTTCAGCAACAGCTATAGGATCGACAGGTACTTCTTCTGTAACTATTTTAAAATCAGCAATATCATCTTTCCATGCAATATCACTCTTAAATTGTTTCTCTGTCATCGTCGAGGTATAACCAGTTTTCAAATCCCGAGTTCTAACAAACTCTTTATTTTTCTCAAATACCGTAACTGTTAATGCATCTGAATTCTGTTCCAGACCAGTCACAAATTCTTTTCTAGCACCCTTACCCCAGAAATGATCAAGAATATTATCGGGATTAGTAATCCCCTGCGCCCTCATTATATCCTGTTGTTTAGCACTGACTTTTCCGTGTGCTATCCCCAAAGTTTCATCAGAAAGATTATCCCACTCTCGCCATGTCATATCTTGTATGGGTTTTGCTACTCCTAATTGAGTAACATTTTCTGGCAATTCAGTAGTTGTTTTTTTAAGTGTTGCCCAGTCTTTTAAATTATCGTCCATCGATTTCTTGAAGCCGGGAAGCCAATCATCCACAATTTCTTGTGTCTCTGTAATTGCGTCTAATGTTAATTCGAGTGCCTCACTCGCAGTCTTTCCTTCCTTCATATGGAACTCGTACAAAGCCCTTTCAGTGTCTGAAAATAACGCCACATCATCAATTTGTTTTTGTACTAGGTCAATACCAAGAGCATCAGACACTTGTTTTTTCTCTGCGTCGTCCCATGCCTGATTAAACTTTTGTCGGAATGCTTTTGTTTTTGCATCCTCTAAAGGAACTACTCCCTGTTTTTGTAGTTCTAAGTCCTTTAGGGCTTTACTTCTCATTGCTTGCATTTCTTCTGGAGATTTACCTAGACTAACACCCAGATCATCCCACATCTGCTTGCTTGAGTCCTCCATCTTCCCCTTCATGACAGCTAGGTCTGTCCTAAACGAATCTGCCCAATCTTTAAACTCTGCCGAATCATCAGACAACCTTGTATAAAAATCAATTTCGTATTTATCAGCCCGTGCCTTATTTTGCATTCCTCTCAGTGCAGTTGCTATACTAGTTTGACTATTTTCTAGCCATCCTTGTATTGCTTTTTTAGTTGCAACACCAATCGGGCTTCTAACTACGGCGGGGCCAACAACAGGAACCGCGGATAATGCTAGATTAGCGTAATCCCAGCCACTTGGTTTCCCCCCTCTTTGCAACATTCCTTTGGCGTCTACAAATATATTTGCTAGAGGGTCTTCTCCAAGATATTCGGAGACGGGATTGGAATATGTAGAACGAATCCCCCAACCCGGATCAGTTCCCCATGCTGATGTGAGACCTTCTCCAGTCAGCCAATCAGCTTGAGTGCCATAGGTCTCATCTTCCCCATAGAACCCAACAGGAGTTACATCATCCCTTGATCTTTCCGCCCTTTCTAAATCTCTAGCTATCTCATTTATAGCGGCTTGGGCGTCAATGGAGACAGCCATCTCAATTACCTTCCATTTGCGTTATTTGTTGTAGTAAGTCAAGCCATGCAGAATTGGAATCAGACTGAGGAGGTGGACTACCAATATCCCACATCCCATAGGCACTTAATATACCCTGTATATTACTTACGGCCTGATTAGCGCCAGAAGTAATCCCTCCCCATATGTCTCCTTGGTCTATGGCATTAGTTATCATTTGATAGGGGCCAGCCGTCAACATACCCAACATAGGATTAAGTCCTTGTTGTGCTATATCCTTTCCTTTTAACTGATCAGCATATTTGGCAGAAATATTTCCTAGCTTGACTTGGTTTTCAATAATCTGTGAATTTGGAAAATGACCCGTAGCGCCCCACAAATTAGCGGGCTTTGCTGGACTTCCCACAACATTTTCATAAATTTTCTGGATTACAGTTTTTTTAGGCGTAGGAACTTGTTTAGGAGTTGGAGCAACTTGAGATTTTGTAGTAGTCATATCAGGAGTTTTAGTACGTATCTCATTATATGCTTTTTGAACGGGCGTCTTAGGAGTAGGAAGTGGGGCGCTATAAGTTCTGAAGCGCATTCTATCTTGAGATGGCCCCTTTGTAGAAACTTGTTTAGGAGTTGGAGCAACCCGAACCCAATCATAACCCTCCCTATCATTTCCAATAAGCCTAAAAGAATCTACTTGGCTTTGAACATCATCTCGTCCTCGCTGGCGATCCTCAATGGCGCTTTCACGGCCTCTTGGGTCTCCTGCATAACCTCCGTATCCCATTTATCAACCTTGTGGGCCACCAAGCCCACCGGGCTGAACATCAGAGATATCTATTACTGTATCTCTCCAGCCGCTCTTATCAATTACTCCTTCTCCAAAGGTATCAACCTGTGGTTGAAGTTCTGGGAAGGTGTCAATCTGATCCTCCATATCAACAACCTGATCGAATGGTGAAAGTTCCTCAAATTCATCCACCTGTCCCAATCCTATGGGTGTATTATTACCCAGAGCGATGTCAGCACCAGCCGCAAACGCTTGTTCCAGAGTAGCATTAGGATTTGACGCCGCCCATTCTAAATACATCTGGGCAATATCTGTAGTTTCATTAGGAGTAGTAGCAGTAGGGGTAGTAGTACCTCCTCCACTAGGCCCAACATCTGATCCTGTTGGTGGTAATAGTCCGGCTGGCATAATTTATTCCTGTTGGCACATCCTGATTAAGTATATTATAACATACGTGTCAACCCCTAGATAAGAATATACTTATATGGAGTCCCATTTATCCTCTGGACACTTCATTTTCTTCTCACTGACTACCAATACCATAGTCTTATGGCATTTTGTACAGAGTCCCAGACTATAATCAGGACAAATCCTACAAATTTTTATACGATCCCTACCTAAATCAGTAACTTCCATGCTTTTGCAGAAGGTAACCTCATTAACTTTCCACCTAGCAAACAACTTATCGTACCTTTGTTTCAAAAAAAAGCTCAAAATTTTTATAGGATTCCTGATTATTGGGTAAATGTCGGATGTGTGAGAACAGGTGTTTTTTTCCGCGCTCTACGGGGGACGCATAGTTCCACTATTTGGGGGGTTTTGTCCCCTGTGCTGGATAGAGTCCCACGCCATTCGTATAATGATTAGAGCAGGGATTTGGCCCTGTTTGGGGTGAAAGTGCACCGATGCACATTCGCCAAGTGTTTGTAAAACCGTGGACGTTCATTAAAAGAAAGCGTCTACATTGCAATGAGGAAGTAATTATGGCAATGAAAGTATCATTGAAGATGTTCGGAGACCGTGAGCACGCCTGTGCAGTTCGCTTTGCGTCTAAGCAGATGGGTTCGATGGCAGAAGTGTTTGACATCATAGTAACCTACCGTCCGAAGTTTGACGATGAGGACTGGTATGGGCACAAAGGTGAATCCATCTCTGGCACACGTGCAAATGAGGTCATAGCCCTGTTGAGAAGCAAGGGCGGTTACATCTCTATCAAGACCGTTGGAAAAGTCCACAAGCAAGTTGAGAAGCTCGTGGGTGGAAAGGACGAGATCGAGATCGATATGACTGGGGCAAAGGCCATGCTCAAGAAGATCAATGCGGGTGATGTTCTTATCTCTCATCTGATCAATGGTGTTCCGCCCCGAAACGGTGCGAGTGCTCAACGTGGCCCTTCCGTCTCAAGGTGCATGAAACTGGCCCTAGAAATGAAGGACAAGACACCAGAGCAGATACTCTCAATGAACGGAGCATCTGATCTGTTTAACCAGTTGAAACGTGCCTTCCCTAAGTAGGTAGAGCGCAAGCCCCTTGGTGAGAGCAGGGGGTTTGCCTGTACCGACTTGGTACTAATCGAATGTGCATCCATGCGCATTCACAATAGGACTATGATATGAACCAAACCATAGTAGTAGATGTAATTGAACCATGGCACACCATTAGCAGAACGACTGTCGAGCCTACAATGTGGCAAGTCACCGCACATGGTGATAATGGATTCGAACAGCTTATCGACTTGTACGATACTCTGGATGAAGCAGAGAAAGAGTATCCAGAAGCCGTAACGCTTCCAAAGACTAGTTGATAGGACTCAGGGGTTGGGCGACTAGCCCCTGACTCGTATCAATTCCGATACGGCAACGAAAGTGCATCTATGCACATTCACAACTATGGAGTAGTAACTATGAATAGAACGCCACTACGGCAGTCGGAGTATGAAACGAGTGTTGCGTCATCAGCATCACGTATGCCTGTCATCGATAGGGCAGTCGGTCAACTCCAAGTGCAGATGGAAGAAGTTATTGCTCGTCAGGCCCGATTTGACAGGGTCATGGATGAGTTACACACTGCTCTTCAAGCCATCCTGCGTGATCTGAATGAGATCGAGGAGTCTGATGATGAGTAAGACTGTAAATGAGCACCTGCTCAGTAATATACGCAGTATGAAGGAGGTACATGGGGCGTATGCAACCGATCGATGGAGCACCGTCCCTAAGTACAGACGTTTCAACAAGCGTATCAACTTCCTGCTACGTATTCACAGGACACGTGGTCGAGATCACCGCCTGAACATGGGTGAGGTTCTTAACCTTCGACTCGATCCTGAGAGAACAGCACCCTAACGATTAAGGAGCAAAGCAATGAGTCTTAACTGGGTCGAAAAACACAGCACAAACTGCAAGCATTGCGGTCATTTAGTGGACGAGCGCGAGTGTGTTCCCGAAGATGATGGTGATATTTGTCAGGACTGCTACAACATTCTGGAAAATGAACGAAAGGAGCAAAGCAATGACTGACCTAGAGTGATAGCGGTGATGCACCTTGGCAACAGGGTGCATACCAGTATCACTCGATACTAATGTGCAATGTTGCACATTTAACTGGAGAGTAAATATGGAACAGAAGTTAATCTACTGTTGTATTTGTCGTGGCCCCATTGACTGGCACACTACACCAGAAGGTAAGGTGTACTGGACGCAGGGACACAATGCGTTGCCTGTTAAGGACGGACGCTGTTGTACTCAGTGTAATGAGAGCAAAGTTCTTCCTGCTAGGCTTGGCATGACTGACGCTCGTTTGTGTAGCTTGTTCCTTAACAAGGAGTAACCTATGCCGGGAATATCGTATGGCATGTCTACCCCTTGTCCTTGTGATGACTGTGAGTATCATGATACCTGCATGAAGCGCGGTTTATCCTGTAAGGTATCGAGACACTGGGAGCAAGGCGGTCGGCCCCTGATGAAGAGGGGTATTGCTGTAGACAAAGTACCAGACCGAGACGATGTAAAGCCGATGCGACTGCGGGTTATCTACCCACAGTTTTAACACTTTACCTCTATGCCTATCTGGATGGTAGGCATTAGGGTACAGTGTTGTACCAATGTGCAGTGATGCACATTCAATCGTTGTTCTATATAGGAAATTTAATTATGCAAACAATGTTTAATTCGTATCAGGACTTAGTAGGTGAAGTTAACCGACTGGAGAACATGAAACGCGACTTCATTCTTCCATCCACCTATGCAGAGGTTCAAGACGATGGTCGTACCATCTACCTAGAGTCTAAGGATGAGTGCTACAGGGGCCAGATGAGTGAGAGATTCATCAAGCAACTGTGTGGTCATCACAAAGTACCTTACACGTACTACCAGACCATGGCAGATCGTAACCAACCAGAGTTGATTCAATCGAACCTCAATACATGGCTGAAGAATCCTGTGAAGGGTGCAAAGAATCGCCTGTTCAGAACCTATGATAATCAAACGTGGAAGGACAACACGTTTAGAAGCTATCACTCAAATAGGTTCCTGACATTCGATTACTTTCACCTCATGCAGGGACTAATGCCTGTACTGGATAGGCTAAATGAAGAGGTGAACGGCATTCAGTTCGTATCCATGGGCCTGACTGATAACAAACTCTATCTCAAGATCATCTTCCCTAACGTGGAGGCTGAGATCAAGAGCAAAGAGGTTGGTGACATCGTTAAGAGCGGTGTCATTATCAGTAACAGTGAGGTCGGTATGGGTTCCATTATGGTCAGCCCATTCGTCTATCGCCTGATCTGCCTTAATGGTATGACAGTGAACGATGCCAACTTTCGGCGAGTTCACTTAGGTAAGGCACAGGGTGAGGGTGAACTCATCTACAAAGCAGACACTCAAGAGGCCATGCACGAGGCGTTACAGAAGCAACTGCGTGACCACGTTGAAGAGTGTACTGACCCTGCCAAGTTCCGCTTGACTGTCGATAAGATCAACGAGTCGGCACAAGAGCAGGACATGCGTGATCCTGAGAATGTAATCGAAGGTCTTGGTAAGAGGTTCAGCCTAGCTGAAGCAGAAGTTAAGACAGCTAGACGATCTCTTTTAGAGGGCAGAGACTACTCTCGTTGGGGTTTCGCTAATGCCATCACCAATGTAGCTAATGGTACTGATAACTATGACCGTGCCACTGAGTTACAGGAGTTGGGCGGTAATGTTATTCAGTTACCCAAATCAGAGTGGGCATCCTTGGCAATTGCCGCATAAGTAGCTTGTATCTAGATGGGGGTTGGCTCCGGTCAGCCCCTATCAGGATGCATTCTGCATCAAAGTGCACTCATGCACATTCAAATTCATAGGAGTAAACTATGATCATTGAGAAACGCTGGACTCGTGACAAACGTCACTATACCTACAACTCATCCGAACCCTTTAAGTTTCAACTGAAGGATGAGATAACCTTGACGCCCCATAGACGGTGGATAACTAAGACTAAGGATGGCAGGTCTTATGATGTGTACCGTACCGATGGGTGGGTCATTGATGACCCTGATGCGAAACTTAGGTTCAGTAGGTATGACCAAAGGTTCACGCTGTTACACGAGGCGCAACTGTTTGTTCAACGGTACGCTCTTCCAATCGTGAAGCAACTGGGGCGTTAACCTGAATCTTGACAGCGGGGGGTGTGAAAGCCCCCCAATGTTAAGGCTCTACATTCGTAGGAAAAAGACGTATGATAGAAGCATACAAGTTGTTCACGGTGAGAAAAGATGGTACTCTTGGTTCACTGTTTATCAACCGCCGAAGACGCATACCAATAGGGGTATGGTTGGAAGCGGAAAGCTACCCGACTAAGGGGTATAAACTTAGACCATACTGGCATTGCACTTCTCAGCCTAACGCACCGCACCTTTCCTTGCAAGGAAGGGAGTGGTACAAGGTTCTGATTAAAGAGGTAACTGAGATGCAACGTCCTATAAATCAGGGGGGTACATGGTATCTCGCTGGTCAACTTAAAGTCATAGATAGTTAGTTTCCTATGACCTCAATCGGAGATTTAAATATGTTATATGCTGACTTTGTAAACCCTGACCACCCCTCTAAGGGAGTCGCTATCTATTGGGACAAAGATAAAAGCCCCGATGATAGGGTTCAACAAGATTCTCCATTAGTAATGGCTGATTGGGACGAGTGGCATCGTCTCATCATGGAGATTCAATCCTTGAGGGATCAAAGGGATGTTCTTCTCAGACGAGCTTCTCTTCAGCTTGTTCCTGACATCATGGATATGGCAACTGCACGTGATGAGATGCCCACCACCATGGAAGAGTACAGGATAATGTTCGACAAGGAGAACAACGATGAGTAGCCCTGATCCTATCTTAGAGAAGGGGTACTGGCTTCAAGACAACCTCTCTACTTGGCTCTGGAATGCGGATCGTCAAGCATTAGCTGACTTTGTTTATAAGTTAATGCCTCACATCTCAGGCCAAGGGTTGTCGGATATATATCCGCTGGTATCGGAGACATATCCTGAACGCTCGTTGCCCATGTTTCACACACCGCCCATCGATGATGATGACGAGGTGATTAACTATGGGGGTACTAAATGAATCGATTAATCGTTGGTAGCCCCGAAGCAATGAGCAAGGAGCCATGTCTGGAACATCCAGATTCCCTTCCTCTTCCGAAGCCTAAGAAGAGTTGGAAGGATATGGAAATTCCTCCAGAACTCCGTGCTCTACATGAGGAGAACATGAGAAGGTTCTTCTCGAAGAAGGAGAAGTAATCCAACCACTCCACATATAGGAGATTCATATGCAAAAGAAAACGCTAGTTGATGCCCTTACGGATATCACTGGTGGCCTGTCGAACCCTAATAAGATGCCTGAGTTTGCATTCTCAACACCTGCTATCAAATGCAAGGTAGGTAGCAAGTTGAGAGTAGTAGAGGGTTCCGCATGCCATGAGTGTTACGCTTTGAAAGGCAACTACAATTGGCCCAACGTCAAGAACGCCCTCATGAGAAGGTACAATAGTTTGTATCATCCTATGTGGGTAACAGCCATGACCATGCTGATACGTATCAAGGTCAAGAAACGCTTTCGTTGGTTCGACAGCGGTGACGTTGACAGTGTGGAATGCCTACGGAATATCATTGGTGTATGCAATGGTACTCCCATCATAAAGCACTGGCTCGTAACCAAGGAGAAGCGCACGGTGCGTAAATTCCTTGACGAGGGTGGTACAATTCCAGATAACTTAGTAATCCAGATGTCTGGTTACATGTTAGATGGAGATATAGTGAAGGGGTTTGAGGATTGTAATCAAATCTCCCATCACTTAGTTCATACCGACAGAGACAAGGCACGTGGTTACATATGCCCTGTTGAAGACGGTAATGGGGTCTCATCATGCAAGCAAGCTAACTGCTATGCATGTTGGGACAATGGTGTTAACGTAGTATCAAGCGGTCTACACTAGACCAAGGAGTCACAATGAAACGATGAACTTCAAGCGACAACGACCACGTGTAAACTATCCCATCATGAAGAAGGGTGGTAAGCACATGGTATCTAGGAAGAAGCCTAGAATAGACGGTAAGAAAGAAACCAATAATCAACTCGAAGAGGTATCTTATGTTGACACCGAAAAAGAGAGGCGCGATTGTGCGCCTCAAACCCACATCCTTTAGTGGGGATGTAGTAAAAATCAAGGTAGTTCAGTATGATTCTATACAAGGCTACCTCGGTATGCTTCCAGATTATAAAAAGGGCTGTGAGTGGAAGTGGTTTAATTCTAAAGACTGGGAGGAAATCAGATGAGAGATTTCCAAGTCTCTAAGGTCTACCGATGGGAGCAGTCAGTCCTATGGGGAGACCCTCACAACTGGAAGCTAGATACTCTCGATGAGTGTCGTATTCTGGTAGAGAAGATATGGTTGCGTGAAGGTGTACGTAAACCATATCCTAAAGTTGGTGATGGTCGAGGCCGTCGATCAGCCGCATCATTCGGCGGAGAGATCAGGCTACCAAGGTGCGGGAAGATAGATGACCCGTACTACTTGAGAACCGCTGTTGTTATATGCCATGAGATCAGTCATGAGATGTTGCATGACCGTATCCCTAGGGTTAAACACACAGAGGATTTCGTCTCTACTTTCATTACCGTTCTTCACAATAATCTTGGCATATCCAAGGACGCCTTAATCGAGTCGGCCATGGATTTTAAAGTTAAGATGAATCACGATCTCTTATAGGTGAAACATGGAAGACTTTGAAAGGTTGTATCATGATGCTGATTTAGATTATCAAGTAGCCGATGCCCTTGGCATTGACGTTGATGATCTGGAACGGTGTCCTAAGAAGGTGTATGACGCCTTGCTAAGGTACTTTGACTACCACATGCGCGGGAAGGTAGACCGCTAAGAATTGGGGGCTTCGGCCCCCTTTTTTTGTCTCGATACGTTTCCTTACCCCTATATTATACCATACGTGTCAAGCCCTACCTCAGTATGATCCCCCCTCTGCTCGAACTATCTAGCTTTATTAGGTATGAATCCTTAGCATTTCCTCGCTTATCTTTGACTCGTTTCTGGTACGTGTGCAAGGGTGCTTGTTTAATCTGCTCTCCCAACTCATCAAGAGAGAAAATCCACACCCCATTTTGGGCATCCACATTCACACCATACCTTGATTGCTTATCCCACTGTACCCAGAATACCACAAAGATGTCAGGGTATAACCTCTTGTACCTCTCGTAATCCTTCCGATTGAAAGACACTGTATTCCTAGGGTTGAGATCATATCTTGTAGCCATGAAGAATGGAGTGCCTTGATGTTTTAAGTCTGCTCTTTTCGTTCCATCCAGAATAAGATCATGGGCATACTTATTTGTTTTCTTCTCAGGATTTATGATGACATCTAGCCCAATGGATGGGGCAACGGTAGAAACAAAATGATTCTCCATCTTCTCCCCGTGCTTGTACCATACTTCCTTGTCCTCTGTGCTATACCTCACAGCCTCTCCCTCAAGGCCGTATAAAATTCCCCCTCGTAAGCGTCTAATCTCCCCATCATAGCGTTCAGTAGCAGTTTCTTACCGTGTCTCTTGTACCACGTGAGGTCGAGGTCTAACCTGTCGGCTACTTGCTTGTCTCCCAGTGAATGTTTTGACCCCGTCCCATAACAGGAGAAGCAATCAATTCTCTTGATGCCAGTATCAATCCACCCCTTCCCGTTGCACGTCCTGCATAAACCATGTCCCAGCCCCTCATCTACTGCTATCTCAGCCATCTTTACCAGTAGCCAAGGGTTAGCCGCCAGCCCACCTAATCTTTTCTTCTGTTTTCTGTACACCCTTCTTGCTAAGGAGTCCACCACGTGTGTCCTCTGCTGGTACTCCCCTGCATACTTCAGCCTCAAATACCTCGATGCATCCTTACTTACCCCGGCTAATACATAGCACACTGTTAGTGAACTGATGCGTGACCTAAGATTTAGATGGCTATACGGTGTCAGAGAGCATAAATCTTCTGCTGATATCCTCATACGATTGTTGTTGTTCCTTTATGTTGTTGTCCATAACTTCTGACATGAAGGCAATCGCTTTCTGAGTGGTAACATCCTGCGTAGTGAATCTGAAAACCAACCATCCATGCAACGTGGCGAGATTGTACTTCTCTAGGTCACGGGTATACCCGGCCCCTCTGGTGTGTCTCCCGCCTGAAAACACACCTCCTTCAATCTCCACAGCTATCATTCTATCGGGCCATGCAAAATCAAATCTAAATCTTCTGTTCTTTAGAAACTTATACTCCGCCTTGGGTATATCCAATTGATTCTCCATCAACTGGTGCATAAACAGTTCCTCTCCCTTACTCGACACGTAATCGTTCCGTGATCTCAGCCTGTAGTCTCATGCGGTAGGCGGGGTATGACTCGCCCTTCTTGGCTATGGTCAGGCCATACACCGATGCGTGATTCGGTAGCTTGTCATCATCTCTTGGAAGGTTAGCCCACGGTGGACGCCCATTGCTGAACTTACGCTCACCTACCTTTGGCTCACGCCTCACCCAGTTACGCCATGTGGCTAACCAGTTTCTCTTTATGCCACGCACACCACCCACTGAAATCCAGTGATCCCTAAAGCATGACGCCACTGTATCTAGGTGCAGGTCAGGCCGTGTCTCTTTAGCCCACGCTCTCCATTCATTAGGCAGTACCCAGTCTTCCTCTAATCTAGTACCTCGCGTCTCGCTGTGTTTCTTTTGATGGTTACTTATTACGGTTCTGCTATGCTCTGGTGACACAGGCTCCTGTGCTCCCACACCACAGGGGCTATGCTCTGATGACTTACCCCCCCCTATGTCATTCATGTTCAGGCGATACCTATTAGAGCGACGCCCCCCGTCATCACGATACTGGGGTATGATATCAACAAGACCCACGGTTTCGAGCCTCTTAATGACTCGATTAACGGTACTAAGGGAGAGGCCAGACCTCTTGGCTAGGTATGACTGGCTTGGAAAGCAGTCTCCTGTTTCGTCGTTTGCATTATTGGCTAACAAGATAAGGATCAATTTGTCCGATGGGGACAAGTCCAAATCGATTGCCGCACTAATCATGCGGATTGACATACGTTAATCCTCTAAAATATAGTCATTCATACACGTAGTATACCACATCTGTGTTATAATAACCTTATGAAGGCCGCTGAGAGAAGATACCTTGAGTGGGTATCCAGCCTACCCTGCTCCCACTGTGGTACAATGCCAGTACAGGCTCACCATCTGAGGGACATAGCACTGGGGGCTGGACAAGGCAGAAAGGTGGCGCACCATTTAACAATGCCAGTTTGCTATCAATGCCATACCGATTGTCACGATGGAATTTACGATAAGGAAACACAATTTAGATGGGCGTTGAAAACGATAAGCAAAGCATTCGAGCAACAACTTATAAAGATGTTATAGTCACCCTACGTGTGACCGCTACAGAAATTCCTAAAGACATAGTGAAAGCAATCATACTCAATGACATAGACGAGGTGGCCTACAAGGTAGATGGCGTAGAGTATGAATTCAAAGTGCAGGATATAACCTTTGTTGAGAACCTGAACTAGTGGAAATTAAAACGGACGATCCGCAAGCGGTTGAAGAAATCATGAAAGGGTTTGAAGAGATATGGCCTAAGATAATCTTCTTTGACCCAGACGTAAAGCCATTCTATAACCTTCTACAAAATGTATATGCTCAAGGGATGATGGAGACGTTTAAGTACATAAGGGTGCAGATAGACAATGAGTCTGATTCTCCAGATGAGACGCTCCACTAATGACTACACAAAGATACATCCTTAAAAATCGCGCTTTCCAAGTAAGGTGGCGTGTAATAGAACAGATAGAGGCGCTCGATCTAGAGGGAGACACTCCCTATGAGGTGATTGTGCGTCCATATAAGTCAAGCCGTAGCGTTGAACAGAATAATTTGCTACACTCGTGGATACGAGAGATCGCTAGGGAAACAGGACATACAGTGGAAGAAATCAAAGACCATATCTGCTCTGAATTCCTTGGCTCTAAAGACTACGTTGGATTAGATGGTGAACCTAGAAGTAGAGTGATCGCAACATCTGAACTCAGCGTAGAAGAAATGTCAGCCTTGATTGAAAGGGTGACGGAACTAGGTGCGCTAGTAGGCGCACAACTACCGGAGTTAAAATATGGGTGACGGAACAGAGTTCCTGCGTACTGAAGAAGAGTATCAGGAAGATCAACAGAGATTCGAGGCTGAAGTTCAACAGCAACAGCAACAAGAGCACGAGGAAACTATGACCACGAACAAAAAAGATTTCTTAAACGAACTCGTTAAGAAGAATCATCTCAACATAAATGAAGATATCTTTAGGAAGGCTATACGTGGAAAGGAAATGGCCTTCATAAAGCGCAGTGGAATCGAGAAGATTCAATTCACTAACGATATCCGTGTAAAGTATGAAGTAATCGTAATGCAACCAGACTATGTGGTTGTAAAAGCAATTGCTACCAAAGGTGACATGGTTGTTGAATCTTTTGGAGAAGCAACGCCAGAGAATACCAATCAAAAACCACCATACTATTCTGCTATGGCAGAGAAACGTGGGTTATCACGGGTTGTGCTTAAAATGGTAGGCGCATACAAATACAATGTCTATGGTGAGGATGAAGCTGACGACTTCAAGCAACCAGTCCCTAGTAATACTTTTAGTAAGGACATAAAGGGGCCAGACACTCAGAGGAAAGTAGCATGACTGACTTTCCTGTACGCATTCAGGAGTGGCCCCTTCAGGAGAAGGATATAACTGAAGAGGTTTGCAAGTCATGTGGTATATGTTGCGAGATAGAACTCAAGCCTAGCTGGAAAAAGCCCAGACAATTTGAATGGCTCCATGCAATTGTTGAGAATCACGACAACATCGAAACAACTGAAAAGGGAATACGAATTCGTTGCTCTCATCTCAGGAAAACAAACCCACATGCTACTCATCCGTATTGGGAATGTGGCATCTATGAAGATAGACCCCAGCTATGTAGAGATTTTAATTGTGTAAGCTGGGCCAAATATACTGACGAACTGGAGCAATACAACAGGGTCTTAAAAAAACAAGGAATATCTATATGAGTCACTGGTACGACAAGGACGGTTCCCCCCGTTACGAGATAGAGGGCAAGAATGGACTGCGCCCTACAACCCTGCGTGATGCTCGTAAACACGGGTGGGTTCCGTCCGTGTCTACTGTTTGGAAAGATGTGGTTGCCGCACCGGGCCTAGTAAGGTGGTCACAAGGGCAGTTGTTCGATGCTCAAGTGAATAACAACCCTAGACCTGATGAAGATATCAAGGACTACAAGGATAGAGTATTCTCTATCTACCGCAAAGAAAGCACGAAAGCCGCAGAGCGTGGCACTATGATTCATGGGATACTGGAGAATTATTTTGTCAACGGGATAGGAGAACCCGGATACGGTTCGCTTATCAGTGGGACTGAGGCTAAACTCTTAGAAGTATGCGGCAAACAGGATTGGAAAATAGAACACTCATTCGCTCATGACCTAGGATATGGTGGTAAAATAGATATCCACTCCGATGAATGGATGGTGGACTTCAAGACAAAAGAGTTAGATGAGGGCAAGAAGCCAGATGTATACGATGCATACGGTGTGCAACTGGCGGCTTACGATCACGGAATGGGTGGTGGTAGAAAACTACTTAACCTATTCATATCAGTTTCTTCTCCCGGTTATGTGTACCCATACCAATGGGAAGAAAAAGAGAGGCTGTTTAGTATGTTCAGTACAGCCTTACAACTATGGAAATTAATCAAGAGGTATGAACCTTAATGGCTAGTGTAAACAAAGCAATACTCGTGGGTCACGTTGGCAAAGACCCAGAAATTCGTACCACCGCCAGCGGAGATACAGTATCATCATTCTCCCTCGCAACCAACAGTGGGTATGGTGATAACAAAACCACTGATTGGCACAACGTAATCTTCTTTGGAAAGACTGCCGACTTCATCAAGGACTATATTAAGAAAGGTTCTCAGATATACGTTGAAGGACGCATTGCCAACCGAAATTATGTAGACAAGAACGGTGTTAAGAAGTACGTCACAGAGATAAAGGGCTACTCAGTACAGGCTCTACAACGAGCAGATAGTAACGAAAGAGACAGCAGTCCCGCACTGGAAAATGACGACTCGATACCCTTCTAGTGGACGTATACCAGCAATGGATTCACAAGACTAGGTATGCCCGTTACCTAGAGGAACTCCAAAGACGAGAGAACTGGGGAGAAACCGTAAGAAGATATACTGGTTTCTTTGAAGACAGGCTCGACTTAAAACTTACTGAGTTTGGACGGGCCATCCTTGACCTCGATGTCATGCCCAGTATGCGCTGTCTAATGACAGCGGGTAAAGCATTAGAGCGTGACGCTTGCGCTGGTTACAACTGTAGCTACCTACCCATTGACTCACCCCGTGCGTTCGATGAGATCATGTACGTCCTCATGTGTGGGACAGGGGTAGGGTTCAGCGTCGAGAGACAGTACATCAACCAGCTACCTGAAGTGTCTGAAGAATTCAGCGACACTGACACGGTCATCGTTGTAAGAGACTCAAAGATCGGGTGGGCAACAGCGGTTAAAGAACTAATCAGTCTGCTCTACAGTGGGCGAGTACCCAAGTGGGACTTGTCTAGGGTCAGGCCAGTCGGGTCACGGCTCAAAACTTTTGGGGGAAGAGCGAGTGGCAGTGAGCCACTAGATAAGCTGTTCAAGCATGTGATATCTATATTCACCCACGCCAAAGGACGTAAGTTGAATAGTATAGAATGTCACGATCTTGTTTGTTACGAGGGTGAGGCGGTGGTAGTGGGCGGTGTTAGGCGTTCCGCTACCATCTCCTTATCCAACCTCACTGATGATCGTATGCGTCATGCCAAGTCAGGCCAGTGGTATATAGAGAATGGTCAGAGATCACTGGCTAATAACAGCGTAGCCTACACTGAGATGCCTGACACTGGCGCTTTCCTGAGAGAGTGGACATCACTCTATGAAAGCAAGAGTGGTGAGCGTGGCATCTTCAACAGGCAAGCGGCAAAGGATATGGTTCCAGAGCGCAGAGATAACAGCTATGAGTTCGGGGTAAATCCCTGTTCTGAAATTCTGCTTCGCCCTAGAGAATTTTGCAACCTCTCTGAGGTAGTGTGCCGTCCTGATGACACGCTGGCTACCATTCGTAAGAAGGTTACCCAAGCCACATGGATTGGCACTATACAGTCCACGCTAACAGACTTTCGTTACCTGTCTGCACCTTGGAAGAGGAACACAGAGGAAGAGAGGCTGTTAGGTGTGTCTCTCACTGGGATCATGGATTGTCCCGCTATCCTTGGGGCAAGCGACAAGGAACTACAGGGGCTGAGAGATCACGCTAGAAAGGAGAACATCTCTGCCGCCAAGCTGTTAGGTATACCTGAGTCAGCCGCCATCACTTGTGTTAAGCCGTCAGGGACGGTGAGCCAGCTTGTTAATTCATCCAGCGGCATACATCCGCGCCACAATTCACATTTCATTCGGCGCGTTCGCAACGATAAGAAAGACCCCATCTCACAGGCTATGATAGATGCAGGGGTTCCTTATCACAGTGACCCACGCAACGATGGAGCATGGGTGTTTGAGTTTGGTATGAAGTCTCCCAAGGGGGCCATCACTCGCCATGACATCACCGCCCTTCAGCATCTGGATATCTGGAAAAGGTTTGCCCTCAACTGGTGTGAACACAAGCCCTCTATCACTGTCTCTGTCAGAGAGAGCGAGTGGGTAGAGGTAGGCGCATGGGTACATAAGAACTTTAACATCCTGTCTGGTGTTAGCTTCCTTCCCCACGCAGATGATGACCACAGCTATGAGTTGGCTCCCTACGAGGACTGTTCTCCTGAGACATACAGGAAACTAGCCAAGACCCTACCCGCTGAGATAGATTGGGATGCGGTCAAGGAAGAGGAAGACCAGACTACTAGCAGTCAGGAGTTAGCTTGTATGGCAGGGGCATGTGAAATATGAAGCCCTTTGACAATAGTTTTTACACCATAAAACAAACTGCTGACCTATTCAGTGTATCAACAAAAACAATTCAGAGACTTATCCACTCTGGGGAACTTCCATGCGTTAGGGTTGGTAAGTGTGTTCGCCTATCACACAAACAGCTTCATGAGTGGGTAGAAAAAAATACTTTTTATACTGCCGGGAAAACTTGATAGAGCAATATGAATTTACTTATAATACCCGATGCCCATGCCGCACCGGGCTATGACAACGAGAGGTTTACGGCGGTAGGTCAGTTCGTTATGGAAGAACGTCCTGAGTACGTGGTATGCTTGGGGGATTGGGCTGACCTGCCGTCACTATCTTCTTACGACAAGGGAACGAGAGGCTTTGAGGGTAGGCGTTACCGCAATGATGTGGAAAGCGCAATAGATGCCCAAGATAAATTCTTTGCTCCCATTAAAAAATTTAATGATCAGAAGAGAAAGAACAAGGAGAAGCAGTACAAGCCTAAACTTATTATGTGCCTTGGCAACCATGAAGACAGGATTACCAGAGCCACACAGTTCGCACCCGAATTACACGGTGCTATAGGCATTGATGATTTACTGTACAAAAAGTATGGTTGGAAGACCGTTGACTTCAAGCGCTCCATCACCCTGTTTGGTATCACGTTCAGCCATTACTTCACATCTGGAATAGCGGGAAGACCCATCAGTAGCGTTCATTTGGGCCACACGCTCGTGTCTAAGCTACACTGCTCTGCTGTACAGGGTCACACCCATCTGTACAACCACGCGGAACACACGCGGCCTGACGGGCAAAAGATATTCGGCCTGAGCGCTGGATGTTTCAGCCATCCTGACTACACGGAGAACTGGTGCAGGGATACAGAGCACCAATGGTGGAGAGGGGTAATTGTTCTCAGGGAACTAGATGGTGATGGGTACTACGATGAGATCAGAGCCGTCACCCTTCGTAAACTTACTAGAGATTATCTTTGATCTCTCTAATAGAAACCACACATCCAGCAGGGAAAGCGTGGAATGCATAGTATTCTTTCTTGTCATCCTTAGTGTTGGCTACTTTGATTACTCTCCTGTCCTTTTGCACGAGGTATCCTACCGTCCATAGACGTTGAGGCTCTACCTCGTCCTTTTTTTCCCATCCCGATGTGGCATAGATATCTAACCATTCTACTGAGCAAAGGACGCCCAGCTTCATAGGTTACTCGCTTCTCCAACTCCTATCCTACCTGCGCTAAACTCTTTGCGCTTGCGTCGAGCCTCGTCAACCTTATCTCGCAGGAAATTAATCTTCCTTGCTTCTTGTTTATCAGAGAGAGACTTATCATTTCGAGCACGGGTGATGTCTCTTTGAAAGCGGTTAATTTTAGATTCATACCTACGTAGTTCCCTTCGTTTGGCATCAGGTGCTATTGGGTATATACCAAGCCCCGCCGCTGAGGCAATAGACGACCATATGTCCCTCTTTGGATCACCATAGCGACCAACCTTTCCCATGGCGGCGTCGGCTAACTTCCCTTCGAGTTCACCGGGATCAAGCCTGACCACTGCTTCTAACACACTAGGCATATTCACTAAGCCAGAGCGGGTGATGATACTAGGCATCGTCATTCCCCACATCCAGTTGAACGTATCCATCGCCTTGTCTGCGGCGGTTCCGTTGGGATCAACGATCTGTGCACCACGCCATGTGTCCTTGTTCTGCATGAGGGCAACCGCTAACTGCCAACCCGGAGCAATGAGGCCAAACTCCTGCGCCCCCTGCTTTAGTTCCAATCTCCTGATGTTTCCTTGCAACTCCCATATACCTGACCAAGGGAAATAGTAGGACAAGTCAGCAACCTGTAGGTTACCGTTCGCATCCTTCCATGGCATCAGCATTCCATGCCCACTCTGCCTGATCCACTCTGGTGCAAGGCGCATAAACTCATCCCAGTCATCATCCATGAACGGCATACTACCGAACGCCGCTTGCGCTCCTGCAAACATCATAACGTAGGGAAGGAATCTCCACGGCTCATTGAGCGCTGTCTTTAGAAGTTGTGGTATGACTTTGGTTTGGTAGGTAATGAACGGCGCACCAAAGAATGAAGAGCGCAGTCCTCTAACTGTGGGAGATACCTCACTGTAATCAAACAGTACCTCGTTGGCTCGTAGGATGGCGGCTTGTTCAATAGTGATGGTGGGTTTCCCATCTGGCCCAGCACTCTCCTGACGCACCTCTTCCAGATGTGCTCTCTGGTGTGTTAAAGCGTCTGCTATATAGACGCTCTTGCCTAACACCTCTAGGTTCTGGTACATATTTCCAGACCAGTTCGCCGCCTTCTTCCAATACTTTTGAGCGTTCATTGTGAAGGACAATATGCCGTCCCTCTCTACACTCAATAGGATATCCTCAAACTCACGTATTTCTGAGGCTATCATAGTAGATGCCTTTAAACCATAGTGTTGTGCTAACTCATATGCAGTGTACTCTTTACCTAATTCGTAATTGTTTGCAACATCTGAGTTCTTAAATATTTTACCCCTTTCTCCTTTCCAAATCTCACGAATGTTTTCTTTAAACAATCCCGGTTGCCTATGAAAGGGAACCTTACCAAACAAATTCAACAGCATTGTGTTGTTCACAAAGTTACGTGAAACTGTGGGTGGATTCATGGGAACCTTAAGGGTTTTCCATATGCCCACTAGCTTTGCATGTTTACCATGGGGGCTGAACATCTTGGAGAATAGGTTCTGCTCTCCGAATGCAGTAGAAGAGTTACCCATTATGTCTTGGTATATCTCTTTCCTTACCCACACTCCAGCCAATGACCCAAACCTTCTCCCTTTAGGCATCTGCCTAAACATCTTGGTGTCGTAATTCTTATCATAGTATGCCGCTTCGTCTAAGCCACCCATCTGATCGTAGAACTCCTTCTTAAGTTCTTCTAGTTTGGCTATTTCCGCAACTGCCTTCTTTACTACGTCTGGTTTTGTGTTGGGGTGTCCTTCTACTGCGCGTAAACCCTCAAGTTGTACATCTATTGCATGTACAGTAGTCCTTTTATTTCTTGTCTTTCCCGTAACTGGATCAGTAACTTTATAAACTATCCACTGTCCGGGCAATACCCAAGGAATACCCGCTACTACTCTCTCTCCTGCTGGAAGATTTTTCTTTTCTTCTAAGAGAGACGCTAACTCTTCCTTCCACTGCTGACGAACCTCCTCGTCCTTCTCAGTTTTAATCTTGGCTCGCGTCTCCTTGAGCCTTGCGTCTAGTTTCTTTACAGTTTCAGTAGGCTCAAAGGCTACCCTCTCAGACAACTCGTGCAGATAGTCGATGATAATCATGTCCATCTGAGGAACAGTGACTGCTCTGTATATTAGGTAGGCAGGATCGGTGACCTCTCCTAATAGTTCCTTCCGCAATTCATCCAACTCCAACCTTGTCTCTGACCAATACAGTGGGCTGGCCTTCATACCAAAAGGACTAGCACCTCTCTTCCCTGTCAACAGGTGGGCAAGAAATATCCTTGGCAGGTATTGTCCCTGCAACTCCTCGTACTGCGCTCGACTTGCTTCTGGAAATATATCTTTCTTGAATGCCTCTTCTCCAATCTCCATGATCTTGTTCTTAAACTTAACAGACGCCTCACGTAATTTGACATTGGAGATCATCTCTGGAGTAGCATCTTTGTTGGTGAAGTACTTGAACACTTCTTCTTTATCTTGTTCGGAGAGATCGCTGTATATTTTTTTAACCTCTTCTCCGTATTCCAATAC
>Ga0080013_1002482_pt1 | contig 21640 bp, 19 predicted proteins | sample ETNvirenome_6_85_FD_69236 | JGI IMG/M metagenome (GOLD analysis project Ga0080013, IMG submission 69236) | Marine viral communities from the Pacific Ocean - ETNP_6_85 (SPADES assembly) (version 2) | ecosystem: Environmental > Aquatic > Marine > Oceanic | place: Pacific Ocean | collected 2013-06-19 | reverse complement strand
AAACTCTAAGACTGCGTCTACAGCGTGTTCCAAAGTCTTCGGGCCCGCCATCTGCCCTACGGGACCTAAGCAGTTCCCGACTAAACCCGATTTTTGGGTTAGAAAACGCCCCAACTGTTGCATTTAGTGTTAATTAGCGTTAGTAACGCCCTTAATGGCCGGGCGATTCTACGAAGTCAGCGACATGAACAGGTGCGCCGCCATGACAAAGCGGAATGCGCACTGCCGCCGCCCCAAAGAATCCGGCCGGGACTTCTGCCAGCTCCACAAAGACACCTCCCAGCGCTTCGATGGAAAGGCCAACCCCCAGCCATTGGCTGACAAGGTTGTCACCACTCTCGGCGGCCAGCTCCCGGCCAACTTCACCGAGCGGGACCTGGGGCGGCTGAGCGGACAGGCGGCGATCATGGTGATGGAGGGGCGCATCTCCCCGAGCCAAGCGGACGCAGTCTCGAAGCTCGTGACCTCCGGTCTCAAGGCCATCAAAGAGCAGCGAGACGACGATGAGGCGGCCGGAGGCGCCGAGCCGGTATCCGAGGACCCCTACGGCGAGGCACCCCAGCCGGCCGAGGGAGGAGGAGCGGGATGAGCCTCCTAGCCCTCGCCCCCGTCATCCGCCCTTACGATCCCGAGATCGATGAAGCCCTGGTGATGGACAGCTGGTGCAAGGCGATCACCCTCAAGTGGGTAAAGCCCCGGGCCGGCGCCGGCAAGCCGATCAAGATCCGCCCCTTCACCAACGCCCAGCGGCAGCACAAGGAAGTCCACCGCGGCATGATAGAGCTCCTCATTAACCGCTTCCCGCCCCTGATAGCTCATCCCAAGGGTTACCCCGATCAGATCTACGGCTACGCCTGCGGCGGCGTGGTCGGCCCTATCAGGGTGCTCCACATGGCCTATACTCGGTTTCCCTTCCGCAAGAAGGGGATCATGGCCGCCCTGCTCCAGGAGATCTGGAGAGAGCACCAAGGCCCCGGGTTTTTCACCTACGAGACCCGCCTCAAACGAAATAACGACTTATGGGCTCATCTGTGCAAAAAGCACAACGTGGCCTGGAATCCCTATGTAGTGGCTTTTTCCGGAGGCTGAACCGATGACCGACCTGAAGCTAAAGATCGCCCCCTCGGGCTCCAACGTCCTGATCCGCACCATGCGGAGAAAGGGTGAGACGATTGCCGAAGGCACAGAGGACATCGAGGGGACCGACGCCGAGGGAAACAAAACCTTCGGCCTGGCCATCCCGGAAAAGCACGCCCGGCAATATCAGATGAGCCTGTGCAAGGTGGAAGCCGTGGGCCCAGGGCGCCTGCTCCCCTCCGGCGAGCTCGCCCCCATGAGTTGCAAGCCTGGAGACGTGGTGATCGTAGGCGCCGAGCCGATGCACCTGCCCAACGAGATTGATCAGGAGTTGATGGCCATCGTGGATGACTCTCAGATCCGAGGCGCGATCACCGGCGGCCTGGACGAGGAAAACTACACGGTTGGGATCACGCTGTATGAGGAATACCAAAACGCCATGGCAGCGAAGGCCGAGCAAGAGGCCGCCATGGGTGGAAACCAGATCTACCAGGCATAGAGGAGAGCCATGGCACCCCCGAAGACAAAGAAAACGATCCAGTTGGCCAGGATGCAGCCCGGCACCGGAAACGAGGTATTCAACGAGAGCATCAAGCTGCATCTGGAGCGCACCGCGCACGGCCTGGAAGTCCATGACCTGCAAGCGGGCATTATGGACTTCTACCCAATGCACATGATCAAGGTGATCCGCTACATCTCCCCCACGCCGGCCCCCGAGCCAAAGACTGGCAAAAACCAGTCACCGGGCCAGGAGCCGCTCCCCTCCTAGTTGCGCCCTTGGTCCGCGGCAGCCCGCAAGAGGGTAGCGGCTCGAATCGTTACCCTCTTTTTTGCTAACCAGCTAGCGGCAGCTGCGGACAAAAACCGCCGCAAGTGCCTCTGGACCACCCGCCGAGCGGGTAAGACCTTTACGATCATTGCAGACATGATGGTCAAGGCGCTGTACGCCCCCCACAGCATGAGTGTCTTTGTCTCGCTCACCTTTGATGCCGCTGAGTCTATCGCATGGCCGATCCTAAAAAAGATCTGCCGCATCGTGGGCCTTGAAGAGGGCCGAGACGTCCGATTCCAGGAGCAGAAGCTGAGAATCACCCTCCCGGGCGGTGGAACCATCCAGCTCTACGGCGCCAACAGGCTGGCGGCTATTTACAAGCTCTACGGCCGCGCGATTCTCTCTGCCGCGGTAGATGAGGCCGCTTTTATGCCGGCTGTCTGCTCTGACTTGGTGGATGACGTGCTCTACCCGGGCACCCTGGACCATGACAACGGCACGATGTGGATCGCCAGCATCCCGGGCAAAATCTCGATGGGTCTTCACTACGAATTGACGCATCAATTCAACTATGAGGACATCTTCAGCGGCCGCCGCCCCCATGCCACCCTCAACGCCCCCGAGGCCGAGCTGTGGAGCGTTCATACCTGGACCACGGCCCAGAATCCGCACATGTCGCGCCAGTTCGCGGCCGAGATAGACGAAAAGAAGCGGGTCAACAAGAGCTATATGAAGGACCCCAACACCCTGCGAAATTATTTCAAGGCATGGGTGCAGGAGCTCGGAGAGAAGGTCTATCGCTTCGAGCCATACGGGATTAACAAATATCCGCACGTCTGGAGCCCTCACCCGGCTGATAATTACGTGCTGGGGGTTGATACCGGCTGGAACGATGCCAAGGCGTTGAGCTTGAACGGATGGCGCGAGAATAACCCTCACCTGGTGGAGGTCTGGTCCTGGAAAAAGAGCTTTTTACTCCTAAAGGACTTCGCCGCAGAGATCCGGGAGGTCCAGGCGGCCTATCCGGTGGACGATTCCGAGGGAGGCCGGTTTCAGATCGTAGGGGACGCCTCCAATCGCGAGGTGTTCGAGGAGCTGCGCAGGGCCCACAACATACCCATGATGGAGGCTGAGAGGTGGGACAAAAGGGCCTGGATCGACATTTTTAACAGCGAGGCCGCTTCTGGGAACATCTTGGTTCAAAAGCCGGAGAAGAGCCCCTCGGTTCACGAGACCCTCAAGCTGGTTAAAAAATTCCGCCCTGACGGTACGTGGATCGAACAGCCCGGAATGCCCAATGACTGCTGTGATGCCCGGCTTGTGGCCTTTCGGCATGCAAGGCACTATCTGCGGGGCGAAGTCGAGCCTGATACAGTGCTCACACAGAGAGAGCTTCACGCCATCGAGACGAAGAAGCTTAAGCAGGAGTACTTAGACAGCCAGGAGCAGGGCCAGGAGGCATGGAATGAGTTCTAACGACGGCATTGATATCACCCCGGCTGATGAGGATTTCCATTGGTGGGAGACGGAGGAGCCCCACTCCCAGGTCCTAAACACCCTGGCGGTGCTCTCCGGGGAGACCGATCAGAGAAATCGCAAGTTTAGAAGGTTTATTAGCACCTACCTCAACAAGGATTGCGCGGGCTGGGGCCCCGGAGCGGAGATCACCGAGAGCCAGACATGGCGCAATGATCTGCTAGGTGAAAAGTTCCTCTTTTTGAACCCGGCTCGAAACGTGGCCGAGACCCTCGGCGCCCGCATCTCCACTCAGAAGATCACGCCTACCTTCCTTACCAGCATCTCAGACCCGAAAGCCTACAAGCTGCAGCGCCAGGCCAAGCTCCTCCAAAAGGCAGTAGAGGCCGAGTGGTATTCCGCGAAGCTTTATAGGATCGCCAGGCGCGTGTTTAACGATGCCTCGGTGCTCGGCTTTGGCGTTATGGCGGTGTTCGTCAAGGATGACAAGGTGTGCTTTGAGCGCGTGTTCCCGGGTAACATCATCGTTCCAGAGCGCGACTACCTCACCAGCGAGCTCCCCCGGACACTGTATCAAAAGGCCTATGTCTCGGCCCAGGTCCTGCTCGCCCAGTATCCCAAAAAGGAAGATGCGATCAAGCTCGCCATCGGCAACTTTACCTCAGAGTCCTCCGTTACCGACCTGGTTGAGGTCACCGAGGCGTGGCACCTCAAGAGCGGTCCCAAGGCAAAAGACGGAAAGCACGCCTGCATCATCGAGGGCGCGACCCTCTTTGATGAAGAGTACTCACGGGATCACTTTCCCTTCGCCTTTTTCAAGTGGTCAGATCCCGTTCTCGGCTTTTACCCCCAGGGTGTGATGGAACAGACCGAGCCCCTGCAGAAGGAGCTCAATAAGCTCCTCAAGCGCCTCCAGCGGGCCGTTCACCTCTACAGCGTGGCCAAAACGTATGCGCCCAAGGGGACTGTTAACGAGGATATGCTCCGCAACGTCTCGGGCGATCTTGTGGAGTATGAGGGCAATGTGCCCCCTAAGGAGTTGATGCCCAACGCGATCAGCTCCGAGGTCTTCCGTCTCCTCAGCCTCTTGCGCGGCTGGATATTCGAAGATCAAGGTGTCTCTCAGATGAGCGCCACCAGTGTTAAGCCTCCCGGCGTAGAGTCCGGCCGGGCCCTGATGCACCTCGGCGAGATGGAGACCGGCCGCCATGCGCTGCTCTCTACGAGCTGGGAGGATATGTTTTGCGACGTGGCAGATCTTACGGTTGAGTGTTGCCATGACATCCCCAACCACAAGAGCCGGTTCCGCACCTCGGCCGGCTTCGAGGAGATCGACTGGGGCATCATAGATAAGGGTCTATCCTATGAGCTCAAGGTTTTTCCAACGTCCTACCTCCCCATCACCCCGACTGGGCGCCTGGAGACGGTTCAGCAGCTCCTGGACGCGGGCCTTATCACCGACGAGCAAGAGGCCCGCAAGCTGTTGGCCTTCCCGGACCTGGAGCAGAGCGACAGCCTCGCAACGGCTGCCATTGATGACGTGGATCGCCAGGTGGACAAGATGCTCTCGGGCGAGGAGCAGAGCCCAGAGCCCTACATGGTGATGCAGCAAGGGATCATCGACCGCGTGAGCGCGGCCCTGTTCCGGGCGAAGCAGTTTCATTACCCAGAGGACGAGCTCGGGTATATGCAGGCGTGGATCGATGAGGCCCAGGCCATGCTCGAAGAAGAGGTAGCGAAGCGGCAACAGCAGATCGAGATCATGCAAATGGCAGAACAAGCACCCGCGGGGGCAGCCGAAGCGGTGCCCCCTGCGCTCCCGGTAGAGGTCCCCCCGGAGATCCTGCCGCCAACCCCAGAGATGGGCGTTTGAGGAGAGTGATATGAGTGACGAGATCACAGAAGCGGTTGACGTTAACGGAATACCCCCGGTTCAAGATGTCGCTCTGGACGACTCAGAGCCCGGCCTCGCGCCTCCCGGAGAGCCCGAGGCAGAGGCCGCACCTGAGACCCCTGAGACGCCCGAGGAGGCCCCAGAAACACCCCCCGCCGATGACCCCATGGCCGCGGCCCAGGCCGAGCTAGAGCGCAAGGACCGCGAGCTCTTGATCCGCCAGAGTGCGGTAAAGGCCCAGGAGGATAAGCTCCGGCAGCACGATCAGCTCATGCAGATGGCAAGGACCGATCCGGGAGCAGTCCTTAAGCTGTTGAACCTCGACCCCATGACGGCGGCCGAGCTCGCCCTCTCTGGAGAAAAGCCGGCAGGGCCTACCGCCGAGGAGCGGCTGGCCGCCCTGGAAAAGCGCAACCAGGACAAGGCTCAAGCCGAGCAAGAGGCGTCCGATGTCGCCTCTGTTACCGCCGAAAAACACCGTCTGGGAGCCCTTATCCAGGAGAGCAAGGAGCAGTTTCCAACCCTTGCACAGTGGGGCGCCAAGGGTGCAGAGCGCCTACATGGAGCGATCCTCAAGAAGATCTCACCCCTGGTAGGCGCCGGCATCGATCTCGAGGCAGCGGTTGAGCAAGTGATGCCCCAGGTCCCCCAGATCGCGGCAGCCCTGGAAACAGAGGTTTCCGGAAATGTCTTGACAAATATTGGAAGCCTTCTAGAAAATAAAAACCTGAGAGACAAATTAAGGGCCGAGCTGGATAAAGCAGATGGAGCCGCACCCCCCACGCCGGGCGAAGTAACACCGCCCCCCGCGGCACCCAGCAAGGGCATCACCAACTCAATGGAGGGCGAGCATCATGCAACCGAAGAGGCGCTCACCCCGGAGGAAGCAGACGAACGCGGGTTAGATATCCTTTCGAAGGCCATAGAGGCCGGGACTCTCTAGCCCCCACAACTGAATATGCCGCGCAGGGTCTAACGACCTAACGCCTGTTTCGCCCCCTCCTCCCGCCCACGCCAGTAGCGGGGGACTCCTAAGCGGCTCAAGGAAAGGAGACCCCCTTAAATGGCAATTACAACCTATGCACTCTGGGACGCCCTTAAACACATGTACGCGCCGTGGCGCCTGGAAAGCTCCGTTGCAGACTACAATCCGGCTTGGATGAGGACCTCCAAGGCCACTGACGGCGGCGGCGAGGATTACTCCTTCTATGTGGAGTATGACATTCCCGGCCGCTCGGCGACCTTCACCCAGGCCCAGGCCAACGCCGGCCGCGTGGTGCATGCCAAGTTCGCCATGACCTTCGCCGATGACGTGGGCGTGGTGCAGATCGGCGAGAAGCTGCTCGCCGGCTCCAACACATCCGCCAAGGCCATCCGCAACACGATGAAGGCCCAGACGGACGGCATCTTGACCGCCCTGCGCAACAGCGCCGGCCAGCACATGTTTGGCAACGGCTCCGGTCAGATGGGCACCATATCCGCGGGCACCAACCTTGCAACCACCACCCTGGGCCTCACCCAGGCGCTGGACGTGGTCAACTTTCACCAGGGGCAGGCCATCGTCTTTGCGGCCACCGATTCAGCGGCTCTGAGGACCGCAACGGCGCTGACCATCACCGCGGTGGATGAGATCGCGGGCTCGGTGACCCTCTCTGCAACCCCCAACTCCCTGGGCGCTGGTATCCAAGCCGCGGACGCCATCTTCACCGAGGGCGACTATGTTAACCTTTCGGATCGGCTCTCCTTTCTGGGCTTCGATGCCTGGATCCCCACCACCACGTCCTTTGCCGCGGCCCCAACCCTGTTTGGGTTCAACCGCTCGGTAAACCGTACCGGCCTGGCGGGATACGCCTTCGCCGACTCCACCGCGGCCTATGCCGGCTTCAACGAGGATGATGCCCTGCAACTGCTCGGCGAGTATATCTCTCGCGGCGGCGGCAAGATGGACACCTGTTACATGAACCCCTTTCGGGTGCGCCGGCTGATCAACGCCGTGGGCTCTGTGGAGCGGTATTACAAGCAGGTCCCATGGAAAGGCAAGGATGGAAAGATCCTCGCTCAGCTGGGCTATGATGTGATCAAGGTCTGCACCCCCGCCGGCAACATCGAGGTGATCGGGGACCGTAACTGCCCCCGAGATACCATCTACGCCGGGGATCAGGCATGCCTGCAGATCATCTCCATCGGAGGCTGCCCGCACTGGGTTGGTCCGATGGCCAAGGAAGGCCGACCCATGGAGAGCGCCCTCGCTCGTGAGTTCCGCCTCGCCGCGTGGCCTCAGATGGCCATCAAGCGCCCACGCTCCTGGGGCCGGTTCGACTGGACCTAAACCCTCTACCGGGGGCCTGGCCTCGGCCGGGCCCCCGCCCTTAAAGGAGGGCCTAAAGCCATGGGAATCGGAAACCGCCGATACTACGATGCGAAAAACAGCAACCGCCCCTCGACCACGGTAGTTGAGGGCACCATGACCCTGGACGGCGCCGGGAACGTCACCGCGAAGGACTTCAACGGCATGGAGTCCCTCATTGCGTCGATCCATACCGGCCTGGGCGAGTATACCCTGGACCTGCAAGACAGCTGGATCAAGCTGGTGAGGGTTAACGTGAGCATACTCAAGGCCACCGACCCCGGCGTGCGCTGGTATACCAAGAGCTTTGCCTCGACCGTGTCTGGTCTGGGCGGCTCCCGGTTGGTGCTACAGTTCACCAACCTGTCAAGCCCGGCAGGCGCCACCAACCCGACCAGCTGCGACATGCACGTTGAGCTGGAGTTTGACGGCAAGTCCACCACGTAGACCCATAAGGAGGGCCGCCAGATGCCCCGCACTCAGACGTTCCTCCAGCTGCAAAACCGCGCCTATGAGGAAGCGGACATCCGCATCCCTACGGGTGAGACTGACGGCTACATCATCCGGCCCGAGATGCGGCGGTTCATCAACAGCGGGATCGCCCTCTTTTACCGCACCCTGGTGCGGGCTAATAAAGACTGGGCCACCAAAGACGCCCCGATCACCCTCCCCATCGTCTCGGGTACGGCCACCTATGCCCTGGAGCCTGATTTCTGGCTGATCACCGATGTGGAGATCTCCTATCAGGGCCGATGGATTTTGATGCGCCGTTTCATGCCCAAGGAAAAAAGGCAGCTTCAGACCGCGCGCCAGCTGACAGATTGGAGGTATCGGCTTGTGGATAGCGGGATCCGCGTGGCCGGCGCCGCTGCTCTGAATATCAGGCCCACCCCCAACACTGCGGCCACCCTGCGATATTACTACGTCCCAAACCCTCCCCGCATGGAGACCGATGGGACTGACGATGCGGTAGAGTTGGACTATGTAGCCGGCTGGGAGGATGCCGTGGTTTGGCATGCGGTGATCAAGATACAGGACAAGCAAGAGGAGGACTCCAGCGCGAAGAGCGCCGACCTGGCCGCTCTGCTTAACCAGGTGGAAAAGGATGCAGCGGATCGAGACGAGGGAGAGCCGAAGAGGGTACGCGACGTCGAGCTGGAGTTCGGATAGTGGCAGAGATTCCCCGCAGGGTCCGCTCAGAGCTCACAGAGGTCAACCAGCTATGGGAGGCCATGGAGTTGGTTGAGCGCCGCTTAGAGGGCCAATCTCTCGGGCGCTGGAGCAATAAGATCGAGGGCGTGGAACTTGTTGCGGCCACCCCCCTGGTCATCAACCACCTCCTCACCCGACAGCCCTCGGAATGGGAGATCACCGATATCGACGCCGCCGTTGCATCGATTCACCGCGCCGACTGGAACGCCGATACCATCACCCTGGAAGCCTCGGCAAATTGCACGGTTACCGTCCGGGTCTACGAATAGTGGCCACCTACAACAAAAAGCGCGGTCTGATCAAAAAGGTTGTCTCGCTCAAGGCAGCTGACGCCGGCCTGGACACCGGGAACAACCCCCAGCTGACCGATCAGGCATGGCTCAAGCTTGAAAATGCTCGCTGGACCAGAAAGGGCGCCATCCAGAAGCGCTTCGGCTTCGGCGAGCTCCCGAGCACCTACACCGACAAGCACGCGGCGGTGTATAAGGGCGATCTGCTCATCATGGACCGCTCGGTTAAGGGCTTCGAGGGCGGCAGCTTCGTGACCGGCATCATGCAGCAAATGGATGTTTTCGCCCTTTGGAATATCGACCAGACCCGACACCAGGTAAAGCAGGGCGGCATCACCGACCAGCCCAATACAGCGCGCCTGGAGGCCGTCGCCCTCGAGGTTAGGGCCGGCCTTGAGGTCAATAACATCGTGGCGCCGGTCACCCGTCAGGCCACCATCAGGAGCTACGACACCACCAGCGGGCGCCTGATACAGCAGGCTGACATCACCAGCTCGGTGGCGGCGTTTCACACCCGGCTCATTGTGGATGCTGCCAACAGTATGATTTGGTGTTTTTATGTCGAGACCGCGGGGGGCGCAACCGTGCGCTACCGCTCCATTGACTCCGCAGGGGTTATCAGTGCCGAGGTGGATACAGGGCTTGATGGTTCGGTGAATTTCCCCTTGGACGTGGTCCAGGTGCTCTCTGCTCCGGATCGCGTCTTCATGGGGCTGATCAGAAATGCAGCCGGTAACGCGGTGAGGATCTGCCGGATCGACGTGGACACCCCGGCATATACCACCGTGACAATAGCGGCGGCCAATGTAGACGCCGTGGGGTGCTGGCTTCAGGATCCGGACGTCCTTTTATGGGTCGGCGCCTACTTCGACCACGCAACCCTGAGCCTTCGGATCGTGGGCTATAACACAAGCACCTTTGCCCAGATCTTCGCGCCTATCGTGGTGGGACACGCCCCTTTTCCGGCCAGCACTGAGGCGGCCAACGTATGCGGCATTGCGCTTACCAAGACCGCCGGCCGCCTCTGGTATACCCATGTGGATAATAACGTCCCAGCCATCAAGCCCCGGGTATTTCTCGATACGATTGACTTCACGGATCCAGCTGTTCCTGTCGTGGGTGGCACCACTCAGATCCAGGGCAAAGCTCAGCTCATCTCAAAGCCATGGCTTGATCGAGGAGGCCTGTTCATAGGGGTCACCCAGCCGGACGCATTGGATTACTACGTCCTGTCGGCCGACAGCGGCGCCCTGGTCGGCAAGAGCCTGATCTTCGCCTCTGGGACCAATGCGGGCACCAACGACTGGTTTATCTCGGACACCATCACCTTGGCCGCCGGGCGCTACCTCACCTCGGCCAAGCGCATCCTGGACGCCGATGGAGACACCATAGCCGGGACCGCTCTTGAAATTATCGATCCCGATCTCGTGCTCAGCTTGGAGACCGCGCACAACCTCATCGTGGGAGGCTCTCTGCCTCAGATCTGGGACGGAGATGAAATGGTAGAGCTCGGATACTGCCTGCATCTCCCAGAGGACCTGGCCGGCGTTGCCGCGGTATCTGGCGGTGGTGCCGTAGATGCCGGAGGTCATTTTTACGTATACACCTATCAGTATTACGATGCGCAGAACCAGCTTTACGAGAGCGCTCCGAGCGAACAAATCAGCGTGACAGTGGGAGGGGCCGGCACCAACTCGGTGGATTTGACTCTCCCGTGCCTTCACAACACCAACAAGCCCAACGTGCGGATCGCCATTTATAGGACCGAGGCCGCGGCAGCTGCTACCACAACCATGTATTTCGTGGGCACTCGATCAAACAGCCGCATCCTCGACACGGTTCCTTTCACCGACCTTTTGTCCGATGCGGTGATCAGCACTCAGCGCACCCTCCCCACCACGGGAGGCGTCCTGGCTTCGCTTCAGCCAGCTCCAGGCCATATTCAGGCCCTGCACCAGGGGCGCCTGTTTGCAGTCGATGAGGAGAACCCTGAGACGGTCATCAGATACACCAAGGTAATCACCGAGGGGATCGCCCCGGAGCACAATGGGGTGCTGATCCTTCGCATTCCCTCGGACGGTGGAGATATCACCGCGCTTTATAGCTTCATGGATCGCCTGATCGTCTTCAAGACGCATCGGATTTACGCGGTGAGTGGCACAGGTCTGTCAGCTAAGGGCATAGGAACGGGATACGCGGCGCCTTATTTGATCAGCGAGGCGGTAGGCTGCACCGCCCAAAAGACCGTGATCGACATCCCAGGAGGCGTGGCCTTTTTGGCCCCCGCGGGTATTCACAACATCACCAGCAAGCTAGCCGTGGTGCCCCTCGGTGACGCCGTGCGGCACCAGACCGACAATAACACATACCGCTCAGGCGCCCTGGTCCCCTCTCAGCATGCTGCGGTGTGGGTGTCCGATGACGGTGACGCCATTGTTTATGATTACCTCTACGGGCTCTGGGCGACCTGGACCGGGGCGACCTGCAAAGACTGCGCGGTCATGGGCGAGAATCTCGCTCTTGTGGCTGCGGGCGGATCGTTTGAGAACGTGCGCGGACAGACCCCCGGCGCTTTCCTTGATGCCGGCGTTGCATTCCCCACCACCATGGAAACGGGGATCTTCTCTTTTGGTGGCCTCGGCGGTTTCGTGCGTCTTTACAGGATCTTGGTCCTTGGGCTGAATGTTCAGCCCCATGAGCTGAAGATTGCCTTTCAATACGATATGGACGCCGGGCCATGGACTGATGAGCAGACCCTAAATACGACAGTTCTGGCGCCTTTTGACATGGCCGAGTATTTGGGCGCGGGCGCAACAGATCTGACGGATGATGCCTTGATTGCTCAAGCAGACCCCTACCGGCAGCGCCTCACCTCGGTTAGGTTCCGCATCAGGGACGCCGGCCAAGGGGAAACCGGCGAGAGCTATACCCTGACGGGGATCGCGGCGGTGGTAGGATTAAAGAAGGGCGTAAAGCGGATTGGACCGCGAAGGACGGCGAGTTAATGGGCGGAAGTTCTTGGACCGGCGGATACACTAAGGGCGAGGTAGATCTCAACCTTCCGAGGCCAGATGCCCGGGACGGATATGATCCTAACCTGGGAATTCCCAAAGGATACGCAGACCGGCGCAGCTGGCTACAGAAGGAAACCGAGGCTCAAAGGACAAGGCAAAACGCCGAGCTGGATCGCCTAAGGGCATACGCCACAGGCGAAGAGTCCATGGCCAGGGATCAGGCTGGCGTTCAAAGGGCCAGGCAGGGCCGAGCATATGAGTCTCTCGGGCGAACGGCGCAGCGCGGGGGACGGAGCGCGTCTGCTCAGAGCGCAGCGGCTTATGGCGCCGATGAGAGTGCGCGGAACATTGAAGCTCAGAGCGTTATAGCTCAGCAGCTGGAGAAGCAGCGGGCGGCCCAGGCCTATTCGGCGGCGGCCGAAAGCGCCCTTAAATCCCAGATTGGCCTTGAGCAATTGGGCCGCGGGTATGCTCAGATGGGCGTACAAGACAAGGACAAGTGGAACGCCTATCGGCGCTACCTTGATAGCCTGTATCGTCAGAAGAAGGGGCTGTCAATGGGCGACAAGCTGACAGAGTCAGAGTCAGACCAAAAACTGATCACCGGCACAGTTGGCCTTGTAACGGGTCTTATTCCTAGCCTCCTTGAGGGTGCGGATTATTAGTCGTAGGAGCTGAAAAATGGGCGGATATCGAGAACTTACCCCGGAAGAGAAAGCGGCCTGGGACAAGGCCAAAAGCCAGGGGACCTATTATGGAGACCGGGACAACCTGATCTCTCAAGAGGGCTGGTACGCGGCAGATCAGGGCCTTTTGGACCATGGATCATATCGAGACCCAAGGGTCGCCGCGTATGATCCATGGGCAAAACAGGGCATGCCGGCATGGGGTGACAAAGAGCGCCTCGGAGTCATGCAGCGCACACAGGGGGCCAGGGCGAGGCAGGGCGGTGCTTTCGATATCCTCGCCGGCCAGAGTCGGGAGACGCCGGCCGCTCAGCGCATCGGGGCTTACAAGCAAGATAAGGCCCTTCAAGCCGGCGCTGGAACGGTAGGCGCGGCCGGAACCCCGGCAGAGCAGCGGGCGGCCATGCTGGGATATGGCGAGAAGGCCGGAGCGGCCGGCGGCCAGTCTATGGCAAAATCTGCCGATGAGCGAATGAGGGGCATTTCCACCACTACGCAGGCCGGCGACAGGGCCTTGAGGGGGTACACTGCCGCAGCGAAAGAGGGCATGCAATACCAAGCTCTCAGCCTTCAGGACAAATGGAACAGGATGAAAGCCCTGACGGACTACGAGAAGCAGCAGCTGCAAGTCGAGCTCATGAGGTCCAAGGCAAAGGGTCAGATCACCCAGCAAGAACTGAATATGATTCTCGGGCTTGTCGGATCTGGGAGCAGCGCGATTGGCGCGGTGGCCGCGGGGTCGTCTGGAGGGTCGAGCAGCGCAAGCTCCGGTTCCTCGGCCGGCTCGGGCGGCGGATACCAGGACATTGACGATATTGTCGATGATGTTTTTCCAGACGACGGAGAGAGGTGATTTATGCCTGACTACCCGGAAGTGCCAGCCGTCGTCAACGACATCGTTGACTGGTTTTCTGGCGCCAGTGAAGAGGAGAAGGCGGCGGCCGTAGGCGCGCCATCCCAAGAGGCCCTATTTGCGGCCCAGGCCCAAAGGGACCAGGAGGCCGCCTACATGGCAGGCGTGGCCGGCGCTCCCGTTCAAGCCGATGCGCCGATTGCCGAACCATCTATCTACATGACCCCCATGGCTCAGGCCCCCGCTCAGGAACAAGCGCCTGAAGTTGGAGCATATAGCCAGGCTCAGCTGGAAGAGCTGATCCCCGTGGGAGGCACCGGGACATCAAGATGGGGAGAGCAGAGGATACCCGGCAAGCCGATGCCTTCGGCTCCCCTCCTTGAAGAGAGGGACAAGGAAGCCGCGGCCTATCAAGAGAAGCTGGAGGCCAGAAAGCGCCAGCTCGAAGCCGGAGAGAAGGAGCAGCAAGCCAGCCGGCTTGTATATCAGTCCCTCAAGGAAAAAGAGCGGGCCAAAGGTGAGGAGGAGAGAGCCGACTACCTCGCCTCCTACGAGGCGAAGGATAAAGAGCGCGCGGTAATTCGCCAGCAGATGAGAGAGCACAAGACGGACTCAGGCCGCATTTTCAGCGGCCCCGAGGGTGTTCTAAGGAAACTCGCATTTGCAATAGCGGCAGGAGGGCAGGGCTTCGTAATGGGGATGAGGGGCCAAGCTGGCCCTAATCCGATCCTTCAGATGATGGAAGCGGCAATCAATCGAGACGTTGCGCTCCAGGAGGCCGAGTACGACAAAATGAAGGGCGATCTCGGCGAGGTTGACAATGACTTTTCGAGAATGATGAAGGTATACGGCAATACCAAAGATGCCCGGCGCGAGGTCTCCATCAAGATCCGTGAGGACTTTCAAGACCTAATGGACGGCTACAAGGCAAAGACCACGAATCAGAAGATCATCGCCAACATTGAAGACGCCCAGCATATGATCGATCAAGCTGGCATCGACAAAAAAATCGCCTGGGAACAGGAGAGCAGAGAGCGTGTGGTCAAGACCCGCGGCGGCGGCGGCACCACCCAGCGCGCTACCAGGGGGAGCCTGTTGGCGAAGGCAGCGAAGGCCAAGGGGGCGGCGGCCAAGGGGGCGAAGCCGGACAAGATGCCCAAGGATATCCTTGAACAAGTGGGGGCGACTGTTGAGTCTGCAGAAAGGGAGAAAAGGTATGCGGAGGACCTGGCGTCCTATCAGCAAGATGCGGGCATGGGCGAAACCCCCGCGTCCAGTGTCTGGCAGGCCGCGAAGCACCGCCTAAAAAGAGAGATCCCAGGGACGGAGGCAGAGCGCATCCAGGGAGAATTCAACGAACTAACCGGCTTGAGAACAAAAGTAATGAGCGGTGCGGCGGCGACGGAGATTGAGTTTGACAGGAACAAGCCAAAGACTCCGGGTCCCGGCGATCAGCCATCTCTGGTGGCAAAAAAGCGCCTATCCGGGCTGAGGGCCTCAAAGAAAAGACTGGAGACCGTGATCGGCCTCTACCCGGATGCCCCTAAAAGGTATGTCGTAGAGGGGCACCTCGACACTATCAACAAGGCAATCAAGAAGATGGAATTTGAGGCCGGCGAGTAGATGGCCCCTCCTGCCCCCAACCCCGGGGCCTACCTGGTCAACCCGGAGACCGGGACCACCCGGCTTGTCCCTGCCGAAAGGGTAAACGCCTACCTGTCGGCAGGCATGCGCCGGGCTTCGGCCTCGGAGCAGGGCCATAAGCAGGAGTCCGACCGTCTCAAGGACAAATACGGCGACAAGGCAGGGATGGCCGCCCTGGCGGGGCTCCTCCGCGGTGGCACCTTCGGTCTCTCGGATGTAGCCCTCACAAAGATGGGCATTGTTGACCCTGAGACCCTTCGTCAGCTTAAAGAGCAAAGTCCCATTGCCAGCGGCGCCGGAGATGTCGGCGGCTCCATCGGCGGCCTCTTCGTCGGCCCGGGAGCTCTGCTCCTCAAGGGTGCCGGCATGGCTGGAAAGGCCACCGCCCGAGGTGTAGCCGAGGCGGGGCAGGCCGCCCGCATGGTCGGCGGTCAAGCCTTAACCCGGGCTCAGCTGGCAACCGCTCGCGTGGGAGCCTACGGAGCCCGCCCCATAGCACGCACAGCGGCCCAGGAGTCCGCTCACCTGGCCCGCATGGCCAAAGCCCCTACCCGGGGTATCGTGGCCGATGTGGCGGGCGCAGCCGTGCAAGAGGGCATCGTAGGTGCGGCCTTCGGCGCTGGAGCAGCTGTCAGCGATATCGCCCTTTCAAAGGAGGAGATGTCAGCGGCTCAGGTAATCGAGAAGCTGGCCGAGGGCACAAAGCAGGGCGCTACCATCTTCGCCGGCATGGGCGCCGGGGCTCGCATTGTCGGCCGAGCGGCCAAGGGAGTGCAAAAATACTTCGGCAGGGGCATCGAGCGCCTTGAGTCTGCTCAGGCAGGAGCAAAGATCGCCGATGCCAACCTAGAAGCGGCCAAGGCTATTCGCGGCGATCCCATGCAGCAAACAGCGCTGAGGGTTGAGCTCAAGGCGAATCAGGAAGCCGTATCCACTGCCCAGGAAGCCCTCGGAGTGGCCCGCATGGAAGAGGCCGCCGGCCTCGGAGCAGAGCGCACCGCGGCAGCTACCAAGACCCTAAAAGAGGCCCAGGAGCGCGTGATTGTCACCGCCCAAAGGGCCCGGGAGGCGGCAAGCGCTCCAAACGTGGCCGCCGTGGGCGCAGCTGAAAAGGCAGCGATAGAAGCTCACGCCACCTTGGCCCAGGCCTCAAGCAAGTTTTCAACCCGGGTAGCAGGGCGGGCTCTGGGCGTGGGGGTGGCCTACTACATGGGCGGCGGGGTCGGCCTCCAGGCCGCTGGTTTCCTCATGGGACCTCGGATGGCTACCTACCTCGGAAAGGTGGCCAAGAGGATGCACGGCCCCATTGGCGGCACGGTCAAGGAGATGCAGGCGGCATTTAAGCCCGAAATCGTGGCCCATGCAAAGTGGCCCATTGAGCGCGCCGTTGCAGGGTATGCCACTGGTGGCCCAGCTGGAGCTGCCTTTCAGATCGGCACCGGGCGCATAGAGGAGGCCATTGGCGGCTCTCACGTCATGGCGGCCATTACCAGCATGTTCCCCCGGGCGGCTGAAAAGGGCGGCCTTGATCTGGCCCGCTGGGCATCAGTGCAGGCAGGGAAGGCGAAGGTGATGTATGCTGATGCAGAGGATTGGACTGACAAGCAAAGCCGAGCCCTGGCCGACATGGACCTCACGGGCATGGAGGCCGCGCTAATCTCCGACGTGCGCCAGGACATCCCGGCTCAGATAGCCCGGGAAGGGGTTGCCAAGGTGGTTGACACCATGGCTTACTTGCAAGAGGTCAACCCGGCAGATCGCTTTCCCTCTTCGCCGATCCCCCGAGCAGAGCTGAAGAAGTTTAGGGCCAAACTGGCCACCGTCATGACCCCGGAAGTATTCTTCAAGGCCATGGCCGATGGAAAACTTGGCCCAGGAGCTCCAGAGGTCGAGGCCATGCAGAGGGCATATCCTCAACTCCTCCAGCAGGTGCAGACCATCATGCAGGCCACGGTAGACAAGACCACCGCCCTGGGGGGGGCCGTAGACCGAAGCTATTACCGAACCCTCAACGCAATAGGAGTTCATAGTAAAAAGCAGTTCCCAGTTTATAACCCGGCCCGGACCATGTTTTTACACGATCTGGTCACCCCCCGGCAGCCGGGACCGAAACCGCGCCCCAAGTCGATTAGCGGAATAGCCGGCGCCAGCGCAACCCAAGTTCAGCGCTTGCAGAGAGGAAGATAATGAGCCCAGCCCCCGAGGGATTTCAGCCCATCAGGGAGGCGATCACGCGACCCGTTGAGATGCCTATTCGCCCCTCTGCCCCCATCGGAGAGCTCGCCATCGTTGCGCCTGGCCTTCCGCTCTGCGGTGGAGCTGAGATCATGGCAGAGCACCTTGCCAAGGCGCTGGCCGAGCGCGGTTGGGATGTCACCCTCACCGACGCCGCCGAGGATGCAGAGGGAGTTGAAACGGCGATATGGTGGGGCCGGGCATTCGAGGATCACCCGAAGCCGAAGAAGAGTATTTATGTGCTCCACGGGCCGGATGAGCAGGCGCGGCAGGACCTGGAAGCCATGGCCCACCTGGTGGATCAAGTGGTCTCGGTGAGCATCTCAGGTGCCCCGGAGGGCGCGAACTGGATCGGTAACGGGGTGCCCACCTTGGAGATGGTGCCTTCGAGTCGGCAAGAGAGCACCTTCACCGTGGGAGTGCTGGCCCGCAATGCCCGGGAAAAAGGGCGCGCTATGGCGCTGCTGGCGCTGGAGCTCCTGCCCGAGGGGTTTCGGTTTGCCCTTTTCGGGGATGCAGGCTGCAAGCCCTCGGATGAGCGCGCTACGGCGCACCCCTGGACGCCCCCCGCCGAGGCCCTCGGCATGATAGACGCCCTGCTCATCCCCTCGGACTTCGAAGGCTGCCCCCTTGCCGCCATTGATGCCGCCCTTGGGCAGGTTCCCATTATCCACTGCGGCCAGGGCGATCTCGATATCATGTTTCCTGGAAAGCATGCGGCCTGGCGTGCCGAGCTCACCCCTCAGAGCATTGCCCACACTATCGAGATGCTCAGGGCCTCCCCTTTTGAGGCCCGCAAGAGGAGCAGCAATGCCCTGGGAATGGCCCGCACCTCCAGTGCCATGGCCCGGGATTATGAGAAGCTGATCCTTGGAATGAAAATCCCCCTTCCCGAAGTAACCGCCTTTCTGATCACCAGCGGTGAGTGCTCCACCGAGGAGGCCAGAGAGCGCCTTGAGGCTCAGACCGTACAGGTTAGCGTGGTAGAGATCTCCGGTGTGACCCCGATGTCGGCGGCCTTTCAGGCCATGCTGGACCGATGCCCAACGCCCTTTTATGTCCAGGTGGACGCAGATATGCTCCTGAACCCATGGGCGATTGATCAGCTCTACGCAGGGATCACAGCGGCCGGCGATAGGTGCGCTGAATACGTGGGCTATCTCTGGGGAGATGCCGAGCAGGAGAGCCTGCAAGGCGTGAAGATCTACCGGCACGATGCGACAGTTCTGGCCCCATACCTCGATGAGCTCTCGTGTGAATGGTCTCCGATGGAGCGCCTGGGAGGCATGGGATATTTCGTGGCCACCCAGGACCCAAGGCCCGAGGAGGAGGCCGGTTGTTTCGGGGTTCATTTCTCCCTGCAGAGCGAGGAGGTAGCATTTCGCCGGGGGCGCCGGTTGATGGAGAAGCTCCGGGCCGCTCCGGACAAAATGGCCTTTTTTCATGACCTCCCTCGCAAGCTGCACCGGCAGATAAAGCGAGGAGCTTCCCGGGAGGTCACCGCCATGTATCTTGGCGCCGTGGTCGGCCTAACGGGGGAGATGCCGGAGAATCGAGAGATGGACGCGGGGGAGATCGACCCGGACCTTCGCCGGCTGAACTTCTGGCTGGGAGCTGCCGCAGATGGGCCCGCGGACGCCACCCTCTATTTGACAAACCGATGCAATCACAAGTGCCCATGGTGCAGGCGAACCAAAGAGGGGGCCGCACCCCCCCTGGATATGTCGCTTCAGATGGTGAAAAAGGTGCTCGCGGTGCATCCGACCATCCAGAGCGTTTGTCTGGCAGGGTTCGGCGAGCCCATGCTCCACCCGGAGATCGTCGAAGTAGTGCGCACCATATCGGATGCGGGCCGCTCGGTGGCCATGGTCACAAATGGATCGGCGCTCCTTGGACAGGCATTTGAACTGCTCCAGGCAGGACTGTCCGAGGTGACGGTTAGCCTAAATGGCCATGATGCAGAGAGCCATCAGAAGGCATGCGGCGCCGATACCTGGGAGGTTGTAATGGAGGGCATTAGGGGAGCTAAAAGGGCAGGGCTTCCCGTGCGCATCTCCGCCGTGGTTAGCCGATCAACCCTTTCCGGCGTGGGGCCCTTTTTGGATTTGGTGCAAGAGCTCCAGGTGCCGGCACACCTTCACAACCTGCTTCCCCATGGGGAGCCAGAGGACCCTGAGTTTTTAGCCGAGGTGCTCCGAGAGTTCCACATTCCGGCCCATCCTGCGGCTTGCCTGGTCAAGACCTGGCCCGTACCCCTCGGAGATCCCGAGACCTCTCCAAGGCTCTGCGAGAGCCCCTTTGTGAGCGTCGGGGTAGATGCCGCGGGTCATGTCACGCCATGCCGGCGCGTGCTCCCCCCCTCCCCTGAGCTCGGAGGGCTACATCGTCACACCTGGAAGAGCCGCCAGTTTGCTGATTACCGCGCCGCAATGCTCGGTGATGCCCCTTTGCCCCCCGCCTGTAAGAGGTGCTGGGGTGCGTGGAAGGAGTAGCCCCGTGCGGCTTTTTACATCCCTTGACTGGGTGCATGCCCAGGGCGCCGGCAAAGTGGAGGAGCTCTCCACTCACATGGCCTTTTGGCAGGCAGTGGACGACGGCGCCGACCTGAAAAAGACAGCCTATGCTGACTGGCTCCGGGGGCGCGGGTATTCCGAAACCCGGGTCTGGTCGATCATGGAAGTCCGGGCCATGGCCCACCGAGGCGATCTCTCCCCCGATCCCCTCCCCGTGCAACTGAACAAGCTGGGGCACTTCGAGCTGGACGACGGGCACCACCGGGCCACCCGCGCACTGTATGAAGGCCAGCCCAGGATCAGCGTTGAGGTAAAGGGGGTCAGCCCCCTATGGCAACGGCTCGTAGACGATCTTGAGAGCATTTACCCGGAGCGCGCCCGCTACCTCTATCAGTCCATCGAGCATCCCTACTTCGCCGGATGGACCACAAGCCGCAGTGATGAGCGTCTTAAGCTCGTGCGTGACGCGGTGAGCGAAGCGGGGATCACTCCCGCCGATGGGCAGTATTTCGAGGTCGGATGTTGCGCCGGGAGATTCTGCCGGGAGTTTTCCCGCCAGGGCTTTCGGGTGTTTGGCATCGACCTCGACAAAACGGTGCTCGCCGCGGCGGAACACCTTGATCTGATCATGGGGACCAGCTGCAGCTACTGGAATTGCTCCGTAGGCAGCGACCGGTTCCATGAGCTTTGGAACGGCGGCGACGGCTGGGCCCTTACGGTGTGCCTGTCGGTGCTTCACAGTCACCACACCATGGGGCACCTGGACTGGGTCGCCGAGCAGTTCAGGCTCCTCCTGGGGCGCTCCAGGGCGCTTATAACGGACGGGGATGCGCCGGGCCGAGAGTACCGCGGAGGGACGGCCCCTCCGGAGCCTGTATATTACGCCTGGCTGCAGGATGTGGCCGGCGAGCAGTGGACCGTCAAGCGGATCGGCAAGACCGAGGGCCGCATGATATACCTGTTGAGGAGGAAGTCATGAGTAGAGGAAGGTATTTCACCCTAAAGAACGACAAGATCGGAGCCGCTCTCCGGCTGGTCAGCGGAGCTGAGGCCACCCTTGACCTCCGGCCTCTGGCGACCGATCCCAGTCTGCCCACCAACCCGCCGCGCTACCCAATGACGATTGAGGTGCGCTCGGTGAGCAATGACCACTACCTACGCCAGGGCGCCAGCACGGTGGCGCTCAATGCCACGGCAACCCAGAACTATCCGCTGTCGGCGGGTAACAGCTTCGAGCTCACCGCCGAGAGTGAGGCCGAGGCCTACCTGGCGGTAGAGACCACCGACCTGGGCGGCGGCGAGCTGCTCGCCATCCGCATTGACGCGGTCAACTAAGGGAGGCCGATCATGGGACGCATACCTTCCGGAGCGCTCACTGGCGCAGCAGGCGGAGCGCTTGCCGGCACATACCCTAACCCCACCATCCCTAATGTTGACCAGGACGTAACCTCGGGCGCGGCCCCCGTGCTGGCTGTCACGAATATGACCGGGCTCGACTACCGCCCCCTCATCATCTCCCCGCTGGCCGGGACCGCACCGCAGACCGGCTCCTTTGACGAGCGCTATCTATTCGACGGCAGCGCCAACCACCTCGATGGGCGAGAGAACGGGGTTGACCTCACGCGTG
>Ga0080013_1002481_pt1 | contig 21645 bp, 17 predicted proteins | sample ETNvirenome_6_85_FD_69236 | JGI IMG/M metagenome (GOLD analysis project Ga0080013, IMG submission 69236) | Marine viral communities from the Pacific Ocean - ETNP_6_85 (SPADES assembly) (version 2) | ecosystem: Environmental > Aquatic > Marine > Oceanic | place: Pacific Ocean | collected 2013-06-19 | reverse complement strand
AGATTATAATGGTATATCATCATCTGCTTATTCAGTGCAAATGAAACATGAACCTAAAAAGGATGCTTCAATTACTGAAATGGCATGGAGAGAAGTAGGTGTAGTAGGTCATAATTATATGTTACTATCTAATGAAGAAGTAAAAGAAGCTGCTAATCAGGTAGCTCAAGAATGTAATGTAGACTTTTCATTTGATAAAACGTTCTTTAATGGCCGTAGTTATGTCTATTCAATGAAATCAGAACATACAGTAGGTGAAGTAGCACAAGGTGATGATGTAGCCTTAGGCATGCAATTTTGGAACAGTTATGATGGTTCTAAAGCATTTGGCTTTGCTATGATGCTATATCGTTTAATCTGTACTAATGGAATGATGAGTAAAGATCATTTCAATACATATAGATTTAAGCATGAACCTAAAAGTGAAGGCTGGGAAGAAAATCTAGAACAGGTAGTAACTAATATAAATAATCTAAGTAATGGATCTGATAGTTTAAATAGGTTATTAGGTAATCTTAGAGGTCTTAGTCAATTAGATGTTACTACAGACGAACTAGGTAAATTAAGACATAATTATCTAAAAGATGTTCCTGTTCAATTATGGGGCAATATTGTAGATAATTATACTGATCCTAATAATCATACCCCTCACAATGGATGGACATTACTTAATACTGCTACAGATCTATTATGGCATAAAGAGAAACCTACTATCTCTAGTTATAATCAGAATGCTATAATAGTAGATGGATTATGTAGAGCGGTAGCATAATATGATAAATTGGAAGACTAGTTACATAAATGATAAAAAGAAAAAGGCTAATTATCTTGTTAGTAATAAGATAAATTGGTTTAATAATCAATGTGGACGTCTCAATATGACTGCCAAAGATGCAGATAATTTACCTATAAAGTTTAAAACTTCTATACGTGGTAAATATTTTGTATTAAAATCATATGGTATTCCAGTTCCTAGTACTTATAATGGAGTTTGGGTACATTTAACTCATAAACAATCTTTAATTCTTGCAAGAGAATTATTAGATTATGCAGGAAAGTAACATAAATATCCTAGGTACCCCTGATTAGTCCTTTAGAGATTGATCATCTTAGAATCGCAGATAAATATCGGTTAGGGTCTGTGTAAGGGGTGTAAAATTAGAAATGTGTTGTAGATCACATGAATAAGTCGTAGATTAAAGGTACTGCAACAATGCAGAAAAAGTACTCTCCCAGAGTACATAAATAGTCAAGAAAATAATAAGGAGAACGACAATGAAAGTACTGTATTTCGATCTCGAGCGTGGTAGTCAGACGCTTGGAAGTGAAAAACATATTGCAGAGATGTTTGGATATAATGTGCTTAGACCAGGTAACTGGGATGCATTTCAACATGTAATAAGTCAGTTATATACCAAGAAGAATACTGTAGTAGATAAGAAAGTTGGTGGTTTAACTATTAAAGAGGAACAAGAAGCTGTTACTTTAAGAGAAAAAGCACCTGTTGTAGATGCACTTGTAGTAGACACATTCTCAGAACTTAGTAAAAAGTATATGAGAAGTTTAATCAAAAAAGATACTGGTAAAATGATGTTACAAGACTGGGGTAAACTCAGAAATAAACTAGATAATTGTCTAGAATTTGTAACTCGTATTCCTGGTATTGTAATTTGTAATGTGCATGGTAAACTCCAAACTATGGATGATGGTCAGAATAAAATCTTACCATATATTGATGGTTCAACTAAAGAAGATATAGCTAAGTGGTTTGATTTTGTATTCTACACTAAGACTGTATCTACTGGTGTTGGTCTTCCAGAATATCTATGGGTAACAGGTAGAACTGAAAAATATGATCATGCTAAAGATAGAACTGGTGTGTTAGATACACAAATTCCTCAAGATTTTCAGCTTGTAATTAATGCTGCTAATGAAACAGGATTTGATGGATGCAGAATCTTAGTTATAGGTTCTCCAGGATCTGGCAAGACTTATTCACTTAGAACATTGATACATCCTGCGTTAACAGTAGACATTGGTGATCCAGTTAAAACTGTTAAAACTGTAACTAAAACAACTAATGGAGTAAATGTATAATGAGAACATTAACTATAAAACAAGGTGGTTCTAGCTGGGCTACAGGGTGGCATACATTAACTGTAAGTACTGCTAAATATGGTACTTATAATGATTCTAAGTTTCTTGAATTAGGATTTACAGACTATCCAGAAAACTTTACTTTACGTATTTATGCTAAGAAAGGTAAAGATGGAGAAGAGTTTGCAATAGGTAATGTATTTCGTTTTGCTAATGCTGGTATTACAGAAGTACTTGAAGGTACAGGTGGAGATAAGGTAGTTAAAATAGATGATTCAGCTACAGAAATGGTTGGTAAAGACTTGAATATCTTCTTCTATAAAGATGGAGATTATACTCGTGCATATTCATCCGTAGCTCCTACTGTATTTGAAAATACTATCGATACATTTACAGAAACAGATGTTGAATTCTGGAAAGGTAAAGCAGAAACTAGATTCCGTAATTATACACCAGGTAATGGTACTGTAAATACAGAAAATGGTACTGCTGCTAGTAGTCTACCGCTTTCAGTTCAAGGTGGTCCTGTTGATGATACTGTAGTAAAAAGTGAAGAAATACCATTCTAATTGGGTGACTTGCTGATAAGAGCAGCAATGATCAAATAGGGGGGTCTGTCGGAAGCCATTTCATTGGCCCCCCTACAATTTCAATAAGGAGAAAGAGTGAAAAAGAAAATCATTAATTTATTAGATCAAGTAACAACATTGTTAACAAAGAAGTCTCATCTTAGAGATAATGACAGAAGATTAATATGTAATATTTGGTGGAAAGCTGCACCTCATCCTGAATTGTTAATGTTTGAAGATTTCATTAAACTTTATATAGATGGTAAGATACCAGAAAGTGATTCAATAACTAGATGTAGAAGAAAAGTTCAAGAAGAGAAAAAAGAATTAAGAGGTGAATCATGGGATAAAAGACATGGTTTAGAGAAGATAGTTCAAGCAGAAATTAAAGAAATAGGATCTACGATATGATTAAAGAGTTAGCATTTGGGCTAAATAATAGACATCATTTCGTTGATGAAGAGAAGGTATCAGATTGGATGAACATGAGCAAAGATACATTTATGTCTTTGTGGGATTATGATGAATATGTTGTAGAGTACACTAAAAAGAAACAATCTTTATCTGGATATGATGGTTTATTGTATATGCCAAATGAATTAATCTTAGATGTAGATGGAACTAATCCAGACACAGCACGTCAAAAAGTGATCGGGCTCACAATTGTACTTAAAGATTTAGAGATACCATATAATCTCTATTTCAGTGGTACAGGATTTCATGTTGGCATCCCATCAACAGCTTTTAGATGGAAACCTGATAAGAATTTACATTCTAAAGTTAAAAATGCACTTAAATCTGCAGGTATTTATGATTATGCAGATCCATCTGTAACTGATAAGACTAGACTCATTCGTGTACTTAATACTCGTAATGGTAAAAGTGGTAAATGGAAAGTTCATATTCCAGATAGTATGATTCATAAACATATAGATCATATACTAGAATATGCAGTAAAACCACAAAAGTCTATTCCTAGAGCATTAGAATGTGAACCTGTATTTGATGTACTTGCACAACATAAAACAGAAGAGAAGATATCTGCTGTTAAATCCATAGGTAGAGCTCCAGATTCAGTTAATTATCCTTGTATACAATCTATGTTAGAAGGAACAAAGTTCGGTAATAGGCATGCATATGCACTTAGGATAGTATCTCATTTTAGATGGTTATATCCTGAAACTATTGTACGAATGCTTTCTGATCATTGGAGACAATCAGTAGATACAGCTGATAAACCATTTACTGTAGAAGAGATGGATTCTATCATAGAAAGCTGTTATGAAGGTCATGATGGTGCTGGGTATAGGTATGGTTGTGATGATCCTGTAAAGGATGCATTATGTAAGAATACATGCAAACTATACAAAGCTAAGAAATCACAATCTGTAATGACAGCTCAAGATATGGATAAAGTAATGGCAGATTTCTATTCTACAGATCAACAACCTATAGATGTTGGTGCTATGTATGGACAGAAATTTCCTATCTTCCCTGGTGAAGTAGTTATATTACAAGCTCCACCTAAATCTATGAAGACTATGCTTTTACAGAACTGGGTAAATCATTGGAAGAAGCCTACATATTTTATGGAGATGGAAATGTCCCCAAGACAAATATGGAGTAGATTTGTAATGATAGAAAAGGGATGGAAAGAAGAAGAGATTGCAGAGCATTATAGAGCGATGGGAAATGGCATTACTAAAGATTTCTCTTGGCTAACTGTAGATTATGGTTCATGTTATCCTGCTGAATTACAAAAAAGGATTGCAATGTTGCCATATAAACCCGAAATTATTGTTGTAGATCACATGGGATTATTGAGATCTCAGCAAAGAGATAACAATATGAAAGTAGAAGAAGCCTCTCAAGGATTAATGGAACTCGCAGTACAAAATAATATTATAGTGTTTGCAGTATCTGAGATTACTAAACAGGCATATCATGAAGGTATGAATATGGCATCTGCTAAAGGATCATTCAGAATTGCATATAATGCTAATAAGCTAATCTCTATTAATCCAATTAAAGATACAACAGGACAGATAACACAATTGCATTTGAAATCTGAAGCAAATAGAGAACGAGAAACACTCAATGTTAAACTTTGGGTAGAAGATGTAAGAATCACAGGAACGGAGGTTTGCGCATATGAACAGATCGCTGGTTGAAATCACGCGAGATCTAGTTCTTGCAAAAAATGACTATGAAATATTCAACGAAGAAGATCTCATGGCCAGGGTGGATGAACTCTTCACGGAGTTACACCAAAAAGAAGATGGGATCTATTGGTTATATAAAGAGTCTGAGAAAGAGATTACGCTTTTTGAGGAGCAAGTCAAGAAACTAAAGAATCATACTAGTGTTATGAAGAGAGCTCAAGAACGATTAAAATCACTTATCATGGGTACTTATGCAGAAGTGCAGCAACTACCTAAACACTCAGCATTTAATCCAATTAAGGTATCAAAATCCTCTGGTGCTGTAGATATTATTGAAGAAGAAGATATTCCAGATGAATATTTTATAGAAGTAATAACCAAGAAACTAGACAAAAAAAGAATCCTCCAAGAATTAAAGGATGGTACAAGAATACCTGGTGTACGTCTTGTTGCCAATACTTATGTTCGAGGATTAAAATGATTTGCATAGACCTCACGAGTATAGAAAAGAAGTTTTCGTACCAGAATATAGAAATTTAACTATCACTTACAGAGATCGTAAGTGTGCACTTAAATCTTCTAATAAGGGTAAATGCTGGTGGGTCTATCAATTCATTTTCACTAATCCCAATAGAATGGTAGGTCGGTGGTAATACTGGACTCGTAGACAGTATACCACCCCTACCTAGAATAAGGAGTGTCATAATGGCCACAACAACAAAGACTCAAGTAACAAAGAAGCCTAATACTACAATTCGTTTACAAAAGACTGTAGAGGATTTAACAAATATAGTAGCTTCATTGGAGCATGATGTAAAGAAGATTAAGATTAGGCTAGGTATATGAGTAAGAATAAAAAGAAGCTTGGCTATACACAATATGAAAAGCTGTTAGCTGAAGCCCATCAGAAAATAGAAATCTTAGCTGAAAAAATGCATGAAATACGAACTTACTTTGTTGGCTATATAGAATTTACTGGTAAGAATGTCGAATTTCATGCATGGATGAATAAACGTCTAGAGGAGATCCAGAATGAATTACAAAAAAATGAGCAGCCTCATGAACAAGATATGGAGCCAAGTACAGCAGACGAGGGATGATGGACAGAAAGAATATGCTCATACAGAAGATAATGTTTTTGCTAATTTTGATAGGGTAGGCTCACTACTTGAGATAGGATCTGAGCGTACCTTAATGGTATATCTCTTAAAGCATATTGATGGAATAACTGCCTACCTTAATGGGCATAAATCACAAAGAGAGGACATTCGTGGTAGAATTAAGGATGCTATTGTATATTTAATGCTTCTCTGGGCAATGATAGAGGAAAAGGAGTCAAATGGGAAAAAAGTATGAAAAGGTAGGTTCTGGATTTATTAATAAGAATCCAAAGCATACTCCTAACAGCAAACAACCAATGTTTATTGGTGACATCACCATCAATGATGAGAAGTTAAACATTGCTATGTGGAGGAATATAAGTTATGGGAAGGAATCTTTCTCAATCCAGGCAACCAGGGTTACAGAAGAATGAAAAATACAAACCATATATTAAATGGAATAAAGAAACAGATGAATGGATTTGTAAAGCTATCAGAATTGATACAGATAAAGATGAAGAAATGGAAAAAACTACAGAATCAACAATCAAAGTCATAATGACTCGTAAAGAATTAGATATAATAGCTAGGCTTATAGCTTACATGTACCATGATAAGCGAGATGAATATGAAGAATTAGCTTCTGATCTACGAAAAGAACACATCTATAGAGATCTAAGATCTATAGATACATGGTTAAATAGTCAATATAAAAAATTGGAGGATGAAGATGAGCAGCCCAAGCAAGAGAAAAGGCAACACCTTTGAGCGTGAAGTAGTCAATCAAGCTAGGAAGTTTGGTTTAAAGTCAGTAAGAGCTTATGCTAGTAATGGCATATCGCTTGGAGAAGCCGAAGATGTAGATATTAAGATAGAAAGAATAAAAGGGCAGTGTAAGCGTAGAAAACGCATTGCTCAATGGATAAAACCCCCAGAATCGTGCGATATTGCCCTTGTACGGGAAGATCGTGGAGAAACCTATGTTATCATCGAATATGAAGATTTCCTCGAAATAGTGGCATATATGAAAGAATTACGCAATAATGGGGGTTCTGTTAAGAAATTCTCCATGTTTGATGATAAGTAATAAGGAGAGTTAATGGATCTTATAAATAATCCAAAATACAAAGAAGAATTTAAAAAGATTCAAAATATAGATATTCATCATCCATCATATATTCCATTTAGAAAGATGGTAATGGATATGGCGGATACAATTAATACTATCGTCGTAGAGATCCTAAAAAAAGAAAATAGAATTAATCCTGATTAATGAACTGGATGAAGAAATGAGGGTTGAGAGAAATCTTGACCCTTGTTTTGAAAATTCTATATGTAGGGTAGGGGGCCTTTTTATTTAAGTTTTCAACAGTATTTCAAGTCTGAATAACTTTTTCGTTAAAAACGATTCTATCGACCCCATTTATCAAGCACACTCAAGGATTCTAATGCTTCTGTATAATCAGGAACTGTAGGTTGTCGAAGTTTTTTAATTCTTGGCTTGTCTTGTGTAAAATATTGCCATCTTTTCTCTTCCTCAGCCTTTTGTTTAGCACTAGTAAATATACTTAGACCAGCTTTATGTGGATATAATAACATTCTTTCACGTCGTTCTTTAATATCCTTAGTGTTCCATAGTCCTAAATAATCTTGTGCTAATATAGTCATGAAACCAGTACCATCTCTTAATTTAGGAGCTGAAGAGAATATAAATTTAGATGCCTGCATGTTAAGTAGACTAACTGCATCTTGCATACGCCTATCATCTACATCTCTAGCTTTCTGTTCATAACCCTGCATGTAAGATATCATTTCATTGTCATTAAGCTTAGTAAAGCCAATAACATTACCAAGTTTAAAGAGATCATTAACAAATGGACCACCAACTGTACCTAAAATAGGTCCCTTACCAAAGAATGTTTTCTTCTTCTGCTTTTCATCACCAGTCATGAATTCAAATAACTGATACAATCTATCTGCAGTATCATGTTCTATTAAATTAGACCATTTAGCATTAGTAAGTGGTTCCATTACTGCATAAGTTAAGCCATAAAGCAGAGCTAATCTATATAGTCTAGCATTTTCAGGACTTGTCCAGTCTCCAGCAAGCATAGAATCACCAGCTTCCATTGCTATCTTTCTATTGTATTCAAAGAAGTTGATACCATAAGTAGAAAACTGACCTAAGATAGAACCAGCTGTTGTCTGTATTGCTTTAGGTTTAGCAAAGGGACTGTACTCATAATGCAATTCCTTAACCATATTAGCAGCAAAACGACTAGATCTTTTATTTATCTCATTAGCTATAGCATCTTCAATTTTCTCACCCTTAGCAATCTTACCTTCCATTCTCTTACGAATAAGCCCATGATTATTACTAAGATCTGCATGCATTTTAGAGTATGCAATCTTAAATGTAGTAGCACGATTGATTTTATTCTCCACCCATTGCATTGGCTTGCCGCTAAGTTTAGACAGCTTCTCCACAGATGATTGAAACCAGTCAGCATAGCCAGGCTCATGTCTCACTACCTTACCATCTATAAGCTGTACATTATCTAACATGTCTCCAGTGTGAGCTATCTCCTCTAAGTTCACAAAGAAAACACCATGTCTTTTCATTTCAGCTTCAATTTGAGTACCAAGTTTTTCAGATTTAATATATGTTCCTGAATCTTTCCATGCTTTAGTTCCAAAATAAACAAAATTCTGTAGTGACTGAGTAGCATTACGTGCCACAGTACCTGGACTAAACCCTAGCTTTTGAAAGAATTGCCAAGCAGTTATAGTTTTTGCTACATGTGCAAACTTGGAATTTTTATGTCTAGTACCTACAGCAGTAGAATGAGTTTCAGTAATATATCTCTGAAGGAAGTTAGTCTGTGTTTCAAGCTCAGTCCCTTCCATCTCAGTAAGATCTCTCAATGCATTCATTATACTCTTAGTAGAATGTGAAGTATAATTAAATCTAACAACATCCTTAGCGTATTGATCTAATACAGATATAACATCTTTAGATCTACGCTTGACGTCACCTTTGGATAAAAATGTATGAGGATCTAACTTTAAATCTTCTATAATAGAATCCATCATTTTATGTACGCTAGGTAATGATTGTTCTAATGCTTTACTTGTATTAGAGTCATAGATAAGTTCACCAATCTTATTCAAAGTAGGAAAGATATTTAATGCCTGAGTAGGATAGAAATTCTTTTGCTTCTGGAATTGATTTAAGATAGCATCGAGCTTAGCTTTCGTTACATCAATAGTTCCAGTCTTATTAGCATGAGCACTAAGAGCACTAGAGTATGCCTTAAGCCCGTTCTCCAGCATCGTATATAATTTATCACGCATGCCAGGTTCATTCTTGCCGCCAGTCCATAGTCTAGCTATCTGCACAGCAGCTGTACCATATTTCTTATACAAAGATCCTTCTCTACCCTTGTCAATAAATAAAGTCTTTGGATCAGTAATCATATCATACACGGCCTGAACTACCTTCAGCTCCTCAGTCTGATCTAATTTCTCAAGGTTCTTCCTATAATATCCTTCAGCTTTGCTTGTATCCTGAGTAAGAAGTGTCTCATATTCAGATTGCATTCTTGCTATCTCTTTCTGAGCACTCTTGCGATTAACATTAAAGAATCGCATGGCTCCATCCTCTCTAGCTGCAGTCTGTATCATCTTAGCCATCATATCTATATCAGATGTAAATATCTCAAGGTTGCCACGATAGAAATTGCCAGTAATAATCATATCATCAAAATATCTTTTAGTGAGGGGATTTTTGCTGAGTATATTCTCTGGAAGATATATCCATTCGGCAAGTTTACCTGGATTCTTTCTTAAATCCCTTACCATTCTATCCACCTTGCGATTTAATTTCTTGATCTCTGTCATGGATGGAAGGCTACCATAATCAAAATCCTTTTTAGTGTGCTCCTCGTAGAAGGATCTCCAATACTTTTTATCCCCCTGAGTTAATGATTTTAGTACATCACTATCAGCCCATTTATCATAAACCTTAATAAGCTCCCCAGTTCTGAGAGCTGCGTCCTTACTCTTTGGTAGACAAATTCCACCTGCCATTATTTATTCTCCTTTAACAATCAGGATTAAATCCTTGTTCTTCATGCTGTCCTTTTTCCTTTATAATCTGTCTCATATCTCCATCTGTCGTACTTCTACCATTAACTTCATTAAATGTATGCTTAATTATAGGATACTCTCTATAACCAAGAATCTTCTTATTCAATGCTTCACCTAACATTAGGTATGCTTCACCTTCTCTAGCCTTATTCCAGTCAGACCATCCTTTAATACGTGGATGTTCTCCACCCTTATAGTTAATAGGTATGTATCCTCTTGGGAATACATGATGTTGGGTACGAGCCTTAATTGCACCAGCACTCTTAGGATCAAGCATGACAAAGCCATACGAATAAGTACCGTCAGCCCCATACATATGTTTTACTATATCATTTAGTTCAACTGCCTGAGAAGGTTCCGTACCCTTCCTATCATAATCAATCAATGGAGCAGGGTTATCATATAAATCTTTACTAGCCTGGTCATACATATCCCTGTAAGTCATGCGCTCTAACATCCCCTCTTTACCACCTATCTTATTGCTATATAAGAAGTCATACCAGTCAGTATATTGTGATGTAAGTACATCAAAAAGCATTCTCTTTTTAAATGGGGATATTAGAGATCCATCAGCACTGGCAATAAATCTAAGACCAAACTTAACCATGCTCATATCACTCTCCCTGAATGCTGGAGCTAACTTACCATTAAAATATGTATACTCTCCCTGGATAGGCCTAGGCATCATTGCTTTCCATAGAAATAAGTCTCCGAGTCCTGGCTGGTAAGCTTCCCATTTCTTATAGAGACCCGTAAATTCATTAGTTAACGTATTCATTATGCGAGTTTCATTATACCATGGCTCAAAGGATTCTACTCTTTTCTTATCACCAAAGAACATCTTCCACATATCTCTACGTAAGCCATCAAATTTAAATTGATCATTGTTGAACTCTTCAAATCTTCTACCAGTTTCAACTGTAGGATCTATGAATATATTCTCATACTTACTTAACATCTCATGAAATATTAATGCATCTCTATATTCTGGAGAATTAATAGCACGATATTTAATAGGTCTTTCTGATGCCAAGTCAAATAACTTCTTTGTATTTTTATTTATCCAGTTCTTTGCATGATTAAAATCTGTAAACTTAGGAATACGACCACTCCTACTATGCTCATTGCCGCCAGGATTATTGATTATATCTCTCTTCATTCTATTGACTGCTACATTAAGCATAGTCTTTATAACACCCTCATCATTCTTTATATTCTTTTCAGCTTCCATCCTAGTACTAGTTATCTCTGCAAGCTCTTCTGTTATTCTTGCTGCCTGATTGACGAAGCCATCCTTCTTGGCATTATTTAATAGTCTAGTCTGTCGACCCTCTTGCCATCTCAGATAATTTAAAAACTTCATGTTTTTCATATCACTCTGTAATCCTTTAGCCATCTCACTATAGACTGTTGTGCGAAGCTCAGTATCAGCACCAGCACCTAGCAATCTATTATAAAAGTTATCAAACTGTGCTAAGTCATCACCCCATAAGCTCTTTGGATTATCCTGAGATAAATACTCACCCTTGGCAACTGTAGCAAGCATTCGTTCAAAGGGTAGCTTTCTTGTAGCCTCTGTATCTACTCCAGCTACCTTCTGAGTCTTCGCATTACTACCAAACTCACCTAATGGATTGAACTTTGTATCTTTAGGTTTTCCAGTAGGGTCATATCTAAAAATTTGATTTACCCTAGCCATTAAATTTTCATCAAAGCCTTCATTTTTAGGATTACCAAACTGTCGTCTCAATTTATAATAAACACGACTCGGCAGTCTGCCCATGTTGGAGTCATAAGTTTCTATTCCAGTGATAAGATCATCATATCTGGGAGACCTAGCTTCACCACCTTCATAGATACTCGTACCCAACTGAAGCAATGTTTTATAAGGAGAAATCACTGCTTTAATAATTTCTCTCTCTGCCTTGCCGAGAGTAGGTTGCTCTGCATTGTCTAACTTTGGTCCCTCGCCCCATTCCTTACTCTCAGAATCATAGAATACCTTCTTAAATAAACCATTATATCTAGAGCCACCATCTCCAAATAAAAATTTATCTAGCCAATTATTAGCATATAGTTCCTTATTGTAACCATTCTGTGAATCAATAATTCTCTGTATATCTTCAGCTAATAGATGTCTATTGCCATCTAATTTATCAAAATCAAATACTATCTTACTATCATTATTTTTAGCTGTACCTGTGGGCCTAAAGCCTCCAGATAAATCTAATGCAAACCCCTTAAATTCATCACCTGAATTATATTGAGATAAGAATTGAACTATTCTCTGAGCCTTAACTACCTGTCCTTTCATCTTCTCTGCATGTGCTAAATCAGTACTCATGTCACGCATTGATGCTGGGTTAAGCCAGTCATAATGGTTATCTAATGTAGACCTACCAGCTAGTGACTCTTCAGATACAAAAGAAGTCTTACCAGATTGATCTCTCCAAAGTTTTAATATTTCTGTAGGAGTATCCCACCAGTAATTAATCTTATCTATATCAAAGTCAGCTTCTGCTCTAGCATATGTATCCCATGCATTTAACCTTGCTTGGTTACCTTCTACTGCTTTAGTGAATCCCTTTAGTCCAACAATAATCTTATCACTTTGACGAGTACTTGGTGTCCTGTGAAATGTTACCGCTATTTCAAAATTCTTTACCTGAGTTCCTCCTGGAACTGTTCTATTATTATATCTTTTAAGAACTTCATAGACTTTACCAAGCTGAACCTTCCTAGGCAATTCATCTAATCCTAGCTCATCTTGGATTACTTTCTTAAACCCTTTATTAGTTTTGATAAATTCATTATAAGATATTAATTCATCCTTGTTCTTATTCCTATGCCATATAAAATTAAGTCTATCTAAATCAACAGTCTTCCTTATATTCTGATTTGCTATTTCAGCCTGTCCGAAAGTCCAAAGCGTTCTCTCTTTACCTTGTCCTTTGAAGGTAGTATTCCTAAGATCCTGCCAGTTCTCTCCCAGATAAGGACTCATTACACTCTGACTTCCATGCTCATTATGTAATTGCAGTAACCCATTGTCTAAATATTTTTTCTTTATTGAGTTTTTAAACATAGGCATGACCCCAGTAAAATGTACAGGTCCACCACCATTAGATGCACCTACCCACATATCCATTACAGACATTGCAGCATTATCTCCTGTACCTGGATCAGATAATGTCCTAGCAAATGCTGTAGATCCAATTGAATTTTTATTGCTGCCAAACCTAGCCATGACTTTATCATACTTCTTCACAGCATCAGAGATAAGCCAGTCATAAAATATATTAGAATGGCTGGCATCCATCTCATTTGTAAGCTGATAAGATATTGTAGCAGAATGATCACTAGCTACAGCAGTACCTAAGTTAACAGATTTCCAAGGGAGATGCACAATATAATCATTTTGATTACCAATAGCACCACTCTTTATCTGATCAAAAGTCAAGCCTGATGTATCAAATGTATTTATATTCTTACTCTTTATCTTAGCACCTGAATCCATTAAGATAGCATGAACCTTATCATTGGCTTCAAAGAACTCAGCAAATCTAGTATCAGGTAAGATAGCTGTCTTCCCAAAAAGAACAACATCTCCTGTCTTACTGATGAGAGGTTTAAGTCCCCCTGAATTACCCATGCTTCCAAAGCCTCCTATGGTCTGCAAAGCTTTAAACCACTTTAAAGGCATAAGCATTACAGAATCTGCAATACTTGCATCAGCTCTTTGTTTACCATTCTCATGCACGGCACTGCCATCAGAAGAGATATTGTCCCTGTCTCTCATAGTCATCCCTGATGCATTGTTCTCTTCATTTATCTGATCTAGAACGCCTTTAAGAGTAGAGAATAGCTTAGCAGAAGCACCTTCATCTTTAATTATAATTGTATTCAAGCCTTGATTCTTCTGTAAAGCTTTAAGGCTAACCATAGTATCCTTCTCTAATGTATTATGTGCCTCATGTAATTTAACAACTCTATCTACATGAGTATCTGATAGTTCTTTTGAACTTATATTAGACATTAGTCTAACGCGCTTAGCCCACTTAGACACAGCAGCTGAAGATTCTCTGGTATCTTTTCCAGAGGTCTCTACTAAATGGTCCCACCATAACTCACCAGCCATCTTATCCATCCACATCATGGTAGCCATTCTCTCTATATATAAACTATCTCCTTCTGAATCTGATCTTGTATAGATCTTCTTTCCTGTAGGCTTACCTTCTGCATCCAATTCATCTGTACCTTTATCAGAATAGAACTCCTTAAGCTTTTTAATTATAGGTTTATAGACTCCTTTGTAGTTCTTCTCCTTAGAAATAACGAACTCACCGAACTTATTAAATAATGATTCAGCTCTACTGTCAGGAATAGCAATGCCCCAGCTATAATCTCCAAGCCCCATGAAGATATGTCCTTCTAGTGGCTCCATTCTAATCGTAGATCCTCCTTGATCAGCTCTCATATTAACATCTTTTGCAGCTCCACCTTTCGATAGCCTATCAACAAGAGCTTTCTGAGCTTCTGAATCTACCCTAGAATCTCTAGTTCCAATACCCATCTGCACATTACGATCAACAATAGAATAGTTTCCTTCTCCAAGTATATCATCCAAGAATCTAAAGAATGGATTATTGGTTACTGCATTATCAAAATCAGCATGCACACCATATTTTTCACCTACAGTTAACCTTTTAAGAGAACGAGTTTCTCCAACATTTAATGAAAGTCTAATAATATCATCAATGAATTGTCCCTTTTCTGTAGTATTCATGTCCTCAAAAGCTCTATGATTACCAGCATCATCAACTAGATAAGGACCTTCATTCTTAAGACTAGTAAAAGGATCGTTACTATTTAGTATATTTACAAGCCATTCCTTATCTTTCGTTTCTAAATGATAATCCTTTAAGAAAGACTGGGCTGTTATAGTATTATTCTCATCTGATTCAAATAATTTCTCTTTAGATAATTCTTTTATCTTCTGTTCCATGAGTTCACTTCTTAATCTATTTGGAACATGCTGATCTAAATCCCTTAAAGCTTGCATAAATTCTTCTTTAGCACCCTTGAACTCTAAATTTAATTCAGCAGTATCTCTATTATATAGTGGTACAAAATCTCCATCCTCAGTTGTATGTCCATAGTTGGCAAGAAGAGACACTATCTTTGCAGTATCCCCAGATCTATTCCAGAAATCATTTCTAATTCTATTAAGAAAAGCTTGCTGTTCTTCTGTAAGACCCTTTTTATTAGAGTATCGTTCCACCTCACTCATTAACTCTTTATGGCTTCTCTTCATTACATTTTGGTCAACCATGTCAAGCTTAGTTACCAGCTCAGACATTGTAAGTAAATTAGCTTCAGCAACAATATCAGTTCTAAGTTCTAATATTCCCTTGCCATCCTTTGACATATATGGTTCAATATGTTCCCGATATTTACCAATAAGATCTGTAGCTATTACAGGGAATTCAACATTCATCGTCTTAGCCAATGCTTCTAAACCTATCATCATATCTTGTACTTGTTTCTGTATATCAACTGAAGCCTCAGGGAACATTCTATCTATTAAATTTCCAGTAAGAGTTAAACCTTTAGAAGAATGTGTTAGACTATAATCCATAAGCTTAGACATAATCTCAGGATCTCCAACAATAGGTATTAAAGAATCTATCTGTCTTACTATATTAATTGTCTCAAACTTCTCATTAACCAATCCAGTCTGAATAAGTGCACCAATTTTAGCTCTATCCATGCCAGTAAATGGCTTGCCATCTCTTCTAACTGCAGAAGAAAGTTTCCTATCAATTGAATATCCTATGTATTCATTTGTATATCTATATAAATCATCTCCACTAAAAGTAAATCCTCCAAGACCATTGTCCTGGAAAAGCCTTCTAAGCTCTCTCATTTCTGTAAATGATACAGTCTTCTTTCCCGCAGTTCCAAAGCCAGTTGGACTTTTATATTTACTAGAATAAGGTAGTACTTTAAGGACAGTGTTAGCAAATTCCTGAACAGCTTCATAATCTGCAGGCAATTCCCTGCCTACATCCTCACTAAGAACAACTCTTGAATGAAGTACACCAGTATCTTTATCAGTAAACAGATTGGATATTAATCTATCTACCTCCTTGCTATCATTTTTTGCTGTACGAGGATTATCTTTCCAAACAGAAGTATCACCTTCAGACTTAAGAGCTTGGAATTTTGAATAACTATCCCGAATAGACATATAGATGCCATTTCTCTGGATAACATTATTAAGGAAGTCATCTCCTATTACAGGGGCAAAGTCACCATGTACAACTTTTCCTCCATATATAAGGTGATGAAGATCATTCTCAAGTCTAGCCATGGTTTCTATGATAGTGTTCTCTGCTTCTTTAGGGACTGGCTGTGCAACTGCCTGATCTTCTACCCTTGCAACATGTATGATACCATACCTGGCAAGTAGATCTCTTATATCCTGTATCTTTTCTATAGCAGCTTGAGCTTCACTGTTAAGTTCTTTTTTCTGAGAAGCATTCATCAGGGAGACTACAAAATCCTTATCTGCATCAAGTTCAGTAGAGCCAAGCACTGCATACATATCTTTAACTGCAGTCTTATACAAAGATATAAGTTTTTGCGTATCTTCCTTACTTGATTCATAGGCAACATCTTCCATGTCTGCCAATGTTCTCAAGCCCCCGCCTCCTGGTTTAGACACTAATTCTAATTTACTAAGATCCTTTTCAATTGCATTAAGCTTCTTTAGACTTAGCTCATCTACAGCCAAGGTTCTTTTATCAGTATTAGTATGAACATAAAATCCAGACAATGCATGTATGTAATCATAGAGTTCATGATCTATTGCACTTTGAGGTTTCTTCTTTGGCTTTCTTGCTTCTTCTGCACTAACAATAACATTATGTTTCTCCAAGATATTCATAACAGCTTTCATATCTTCAGTATCACTAAGAGAAATAAAATCATCCTTTAGTTTATTCTCTCTTACCATGGAATCAAATATTAAACTAGGACTATCAGTACCAAGGATACGTAAGTACTTTTCTATATCTTTTATCTTATTATCATATGTCCATGGACGCTTAGTATGTGCCCACTGGGTACGCTTACCATTAGCATCTATGAAATCCATAGTACGTCCACGCTTAGTCATGAATGCTCCTACTAGTACATTAAATACCTTGTCTTCTAGAGGAACATCATCATTAAATATTATCTCATGATTAAATGCCATGGCTCCTGCACTCATTCTACCTAGAGAACCCCATAAATCTTTACCAGATTCCTTTATAAATTCTGGCCACCAAGTTTTTGTCCAATTCTTTTCTATCTGATGTAACCCCTCAGCCAAAAACTTAGCTTTCTTAGGATCATTTGCCATCTCCCTGATCATTTCTTTGCTTGTAATACGATCTACTCCGAGAATTTTAAATGCTTCACTAGTCTTGGAGAAAACTGCAGTATTAAATAATCCCTTATCTGCTTTATACATTGATTGAGCCGACAAATTGAGGATACTTCTAGCCTGTTCAGTGCCATAATCAAGAGATCTATAGCTCTGCTTGCCCTGAAACATCTTGGTTAAACGACTAGCAGCACTTCTGATTATTGGCTGATCCTTACCACCTGGAATAAATCTAATCAGACCAAGAGCACTACCCAATGCTACTGCATGACCCATGGCTCCTGGGATATCTGGATCCCTAAACTCATCAACTGCATTCATAATCTCCATTGGAGTTTCTACTGCAGCAAAGATGACTGCTTCTTCTATTACATGCGACGCTAGAGTAGCCATCTTACCTGCACCCGCACTACCACCTAAGCCTACAGCTATTCGTTGTTGTAGATTCCATATAGGCATAGCGGCACCTTCTGCAGAGCCCATGCCAGCCTTTATAATCTCCTCTAACCTACCAATAGTATCAGAATTAGGACTTATTTTATGCTCTTTAAGAGTCTTAGCTATTGTGGGTCTGATCTCGTTATTTAGTTTAGCAAAGAATTTTTCTCTTCGTGCTAAATCATCAATAGAGTGGCCATATTGTTTCATGGTTCCTATGAATGGTTGCCATATAGAGTCTTTAGCTTGTTGACTTAACTTTTTATAATTAGTGCTACCAAGCTCCTTGGAAGCCTTCTCTACCATCGTCTTGCCAGCTCTTCTGGTGCCATACTTACTAATACCTTTAACAGCCATTCCTGCAGCACCTTTAACAAGTCCCATTGGAACTAAGAAGCCAGCTAAACCACCAATTCCAGCACCTACTCTACCTGCAAAAGTAGTTGGACCTCCACCAGTGATAAGATTCTCTAGATAGTCCTCGTAATCTAAAGCTCCTAACGCACCGAATGTGCCTACATCAAAGGCTTCCCATACCACATTGCCTAAAAAGTCTAAAGCTGCGCTCTCAGGGGGCTTAGGGGGCTCATAAGGCCTTTCTAATGTAGCTTCAGTAAAGTCATCAGTCGTTCCTAATGCTTTCTGCTTATACGGAAGATATGACTTGGAAGATGAAGCTGTCAAGCTCATAGTTTCCATGTAATTGTCAATCTCTTCATTTGTAGGATTATAACCACGAGCCCTTAACCCTGAGATAAACTTCTGTCTATCAAATAAATTAGCCATTAAAATCCACCTTGTAGTCGTTGTATGTTATATATTGCCGCTCTTCTGCGCTCCTCTTCTATCTTTTCATCGTATGCTGCACGAACCTCCTCAACTGATTTGCCAGTTACACTAGCAGCATTCGTAATATTTTCTTCCAGAATTCTATTAAATTCAGCTATATTTTCTGCACCTACACCTTTATTCAATTCAAACTGAGCGTTACTTAAATTAGATCTTAATTCATCATATAGAACTCCACTGGTAACCCCAATAACTTCCAAAGAGCTCAATGAAGCCTTAGCAGCTTCTACAGATTGTTCTAAAGAAGCTATACTATTACGAGATGTATCTGGATCTGCAGCTTTTAAAGATTCTAGAGACCAGTCCAGATCTCGTTGCATTTTTGGAGTCATGTGTTCCTGCCTGCTAGGATAATATGTTTCTACATCTTGTAAGCCAAGCCCTTCTCTAGTTATTCTATCAGCCTCTTCAACATCAATATTTAATCTTAACGCCTGCTGATCATTGTGCATTGATACAATTGCAGATGCACGATCAAGCATTGCCATCCCCATATCATAAAGTCCAAGGTTTTTATATCCCTTCTGTTTAGCACGCAATCTTTCTATTGCTATTTTAGTAACATCTGTACTGGGTAGAGTACGGTATAGTTCGGCTGCTGTTTTATTTTCAAGAGCTGCTTCGGCTGTAATCTCGGCTTCATACTCCTTTAATAAAAGAAAGTCATCATAAGCCTGTTTTGCAAATCTTGAGACATACTCAGCATCATCTATATCTGATATTGCGGCAGTTTGTATTCCAGATAAGAATTGTTCCGCCTCATGAGCTATGTCATAATTAGCTGGATCCGATAAGAAATTACTTTTAATTTCAAGAAAATCTGAAGGCTCTGTTGCAGCAATAGTAAGAAGGCTTGGTAAATCATAAACTAATTCATCAGATACATATCTAAAACTAGACTTTACACTTAAAGCTACATTCTTATAAATCTCTCCAATCTGGCCTTCCATCTCTTCATGCTGAGCTACTGCATGAGTGAACTTCTGTTCTCTTAATGCATGTTTAGAAGTCTCGATCTGTTGTGTTAAAGTGTTCAGCTGTAGATCTATAGCTTCCAAATTCTTAGCATCTTCTATAGTTCTAAGACTGGTAAGCATTGCACGTCTATAATTAGCATCCTTAAGCTTATCTATAGTTTCAGGAGTTTGTACTTTTAGCCATTCAGCCATCTCTCCAGTACCAACAATCTCACCTTCTGGATCTACCTCTAGACCTCCTTCAAGTAAGTAATCTCTCCATACTTCATCTTCACCAGCTTTAATTAGGCCCCCATAAAGATCTGCCTGCTCTCCAGCAAAATCTTTAGCTCCCTGAATTAACGATAAGGATTGTTGTATTTGGCTTATCTTCGATGCAGTACCAGAAACCCCACTTTGATAGTCTGCTAATTTCCCACTAATTAGTTCTCCTCCTGCAGCTGTCTGTTCATATGGAAGAGTATATCCTTTCATTTCATCTTCAAGACTAAACAATCGTTGCTGTAGAGTATTATATTGATTAGCAGCTATAGTTAATTCAGTCTGACCTGACTGAAACTCTCTAGCTAAAAGGGCTTCAGATGACCTCCATGCTCTTTCATCTTGAGCAGCAACTGCCTGCTGCTGCATTTGAGAAATACCAAGAAGCATACCTGGCAACCCCTCAAAGAAAGTCTGCCATGGACTTTGTTCTACTACTATTCTAGGTCTTGGATAATAACCATTTGCCATCTTAGATCTCCTTAAGTTTCAATTAGTGCTTCTATTTCTTCTGCTTGTGTATAGTACTTATCTTCTTCTGTTTTGAAGAATTGACTTATAAATGACTCCTCACCAAGATCAATCCTTCTTCCAGTAATATCTGCACCTGCCTCAGCTATATTAAGCCTTCCCATACCAGTACTAAAAGCTGATCTTGCTCCAGTCATCTGACTAGCTAATTCTTCTTGTTGTAAATTATAATCAGCCATTACACCTTTTTGAGCTTTCCTACCAGTAGCAGCAATCGTACCAGAGAAAGCAAAACCAGATTTGGCTTGCTGCCCTTCTACCTGCTGTTTAATATCAAATAAACTCTGACCTGTCTGAAGACCAGTTCTTTCTCTACCTGTTTGATAACTAGTAGTAGCAGCTCTTAAGTTCTCAGTTACTGTCGCTCTATCATATTCAAATCCTTCTTTCTGTAATCCTAACTCTTCTCTTTGCAATCCATATTCTTGTTTTTGAAACTTTAGAGGATCACCATAGTATTCTTCAAAGTCTCCTTCTTCAAAGCCCATACCTTCTGCTAATTCCCCGAAACCTCCAGTTCTTTCTATAGATTCTTGAAACTGTGCACGAGTAGGATCAATTGTATATTCTCCTGCTTTATTACCTGTAGGAACAAGAGTAATACCTGGATACTTTTCCTTCATTGCCTTACGGCCCCCTCTATCTTCATCGAACATACCCTGCGCAAGTGCGTGAGTCTCAGCTATATATGATTTAGATATGTCTCTATCTTCTATTAAAGTACCATCAGGAGCATAGAGCATTATAGAACCATATCTATTCCCCGAAGCTGCTCCATATTTAGTAGTATACACCTCTCCTGTTCTTGGATCAGTAAAAGATTTCCCTGGATCAATCGCTAAAGCCATTGGCCCTTCATATTCAAAGCTATCCTCATGCAATGTCTCCCCATAAGAGGAAGACTCAGGATTCATATCTATTACTACTTCATTATATATTTTCATATTTTGTCCCTCCAAATAATCTTTCATGCCACTGATAACTCTTAGGAAGATTTCCTCTTCTAAAACTTGAAGGCATATCTTCCATCTGTTGCTGCATCCCCTGCAGAGGATCAGTAGTCTGAAAGTCTCCTTCTAG
>Ga0080013_1002479_pt1 | contig 21657 bp, 36 predicted proteins | sample ETNvirenome_6_85_FD_69236 | JGI IMG/M metagenome (GOLD analysis project Ga0080013, IMG submission 69236) | Marine viral communities from the Pacific Ocean - ETNP_6_85 (SPADES assembly) (version 2) | ecosystem: Environmental > Aquatic > Marine > Oceanic | place: Pacific Ocean | collected 2013-06-19 | reverse complement strand
ACGGGCGGAATCACAGATGAGGCTTCATATAGCAAGGTTCCAGTAAGTTATGTCTCTGGCGGCGGTACGATTAATGATGCTGATAATGTTTCAGTGATTTTTGCCAGGACGGGTGACAGCGGTAATGATGGTGAAGACGGGACTACTTTAGGATTAGTTTTAGCTTTAGGATAAAGGAGAATAAATTATGGCAGATACATTAACCGGCAAGGGTGCCGCACTGACGACGACCGACCAAGCATTTTTGACCGCGGGAGGTAGTGAGGTCATCACGCTAATTGGCCTGACCATTTCCAACATTCACGCTACAGATGCTTCATGGGTGACAGCAAACATCGTTCGCTCCGGCGGCGTTGATAGCGAATTAGCTCACCAAATTAATATCCCAGTGAATGATAGCTTGGACTTACTTCAGGGCAAAGTTGTGCTTAATAATTCAGATGCTCTGTGGCTCGATGCTGAGAACAATTCTAATCTGGAAGCATCGATTTCTTACTTGGTTCAGACATGAGTGGTTTTCTCAGCGGCAGGACATCCCTGACAACTGTCCAAACTGGAGACTTAGCCAACAATGCTGTCACGTCAGCTAAACTTGCAACAGCCCTAACACCCATCGGTCAGCACACGATTTGGGTTCCCGCTGGTGCTATGGAAGTAGCAGCAAGTACGGCACCGGCAGCATCCAACGTAGTTGAAATTGGAACATCCCTCTTTGCAGCAAGAACTATAGACTTCGCTACAGGCGCTGACGATTTCTGCTACTTCGGTATCCAGATGCCGAAATCTTGGGACGCCGGGACGCTGGTCTGCCAGTTCGTTTGGTCGGCAACAGGTACTACAGCAAACACCGTTCTGTGGGCAATCGCTGCTACTTCACTCGGTGATGATGAAGTTTTGACAACCGCTTTTCCGGCTCCAACTTCACCAGCAGCGGATACCAACAGCACTACGGCTGACGATCTTATGGTTTCAGCAGAAGTCACCGTAACAGTAGGCAGCACTCCAACGGCTGAAGATTATGTTGTCTTTGAAGTTTCCCGTGATGTTAGTGGTGATACGTTAGCGGAAGATGCCAGACTGCATGGTATCAAAATCCACTATACGATTGACGCAGGGAGTGATAGCTAATGGCTAATTATGTTTTACTGAATAATTCTGATGATTTGGTTATTGAGGAGGTAGATAGCTCCCGCTTTCGCAAGACAGGTAAACCTCCGATACTGAAATCTGAGAAGGGCATCAGGTGGCTAGAGCTAGTGGTGGTCAATCCTGAGATTGGTGAAGACCAAATCAAAGAAGGTCCAACCATTGCTATTTCTGACACGACTTACACCCGCACATGGACAGTCAGAGATAAAACGGCAGATGAATTAAAAACGGAAAAAACGGTCCATGCAGATGCAATAGTAAGAGGCTTTAAGCCTTTGCTTGATATATTGAATGATGGGTCATTTGTGCCGGGGTCTAATTATGCTGACGCACAAATGAAAGCCAAGATAGAGGAAAAACTATAATGTTGCGAGGAATGAATCTTATCGGTGGTGGCGCTGGCGAAGCTGGAGGCTTCCAAGTTAAAGGTGTTACACTGAATGGTTCCGACAACACCTATAGCCGGGGCGCGGCCTATACCAGTGTATCCGATACCAAAGAAATCATTTTAAGTTTTTGGTGGAAGCGAGATGTGGCTGATCAAGGTGACGATGTTTGGGGGTCTGCTACTCCCGGCTATTATGTAGCTACACCAGCACCAAACAACGGCAATAAGTTTACCTGCCGGTGGGCCAATTCCACCAACACCCAAAAGTTAGAAATGACTACAACCAACGCTTTTTCGGATACGGCGAGTTGGCACCATACTATGTATTCCGTAAATACGAATAGTGGGGTTGCGGATAGCTGGATTGCAGTTGACGGAGTTAATCAGGGGTTGGCTAGTCAATCAGTGACGACTGATGGTATTTTTGATTTAACTAATTTTACTAATTGGCATCACTTTAACGATGGCGTCACAGGTGCGTACTGGGATGGTGATGTAGCTGAGTTGTATATAAACACCGATGCGTCATTGGATTTAAGTGTGGCTGCTAATATTGAAAGGTTTCGCTCAACGGCAGGTAAGCCTGTTGATTTAGGCGTTGACGGCAGCACCCCTACAGGATCGCAACCTACCGTTTATCAATCTGTTGCGGCTGATGGTGCTGCCAGCGATTTTGCTACTAATTTAGGATATGGCGGTGGCATGACTGAAAACGGAACAACAGTTGCTCTCGCCTCAACAAGTCCGACAGATTAGGAGAAGATATGGATTATTTAATTAAGAAATCAGATGAAACGGCGGAAGGAGCATAAACTATGAGCAACTTTTTAGTACAAGGTGGTACGCCACCCGATGACAGCGTGACAACCGTCATGGTTCAGGATGATGCAATCACGGTTGGGAAACTGGCTGGTGGCACACTTGATGTTGGTTTTGACACAACGGCGGTTGCTGATGGTACGAAGACAACAGGCACCTACACCTTGGTCTACACCGGGTCGAATATGAAAACAGCTACCAACGGCGGGGCGCACACCTTGGCACCCCAAGCCAGCGATGGCACCATTGTCGTCCAATACACCAACAACGCTGCAGCGGGTGCGCTCACTACGTCTGGCTACGACACCGTGAACGGTGACGACCTAACGACAGCAGACGGGGATGACTTCATGCTGTATTCGACTGTGGTCGGGACCTTCCAACATCTTCATGTGGTGGCGCTGCAATGAGTTTAATGCCAATAATGGGTGGGTTTGGGGAACCAGGCCGGGACAAGATGATCAACGTACTAACCACGTTGAGCCTGACAGCTTCGCTCGAAATCTGTCTGGATGCGGGTGACGAGAACTCGTACACTTCTGGTGCCAAATGGCTTGATGTTTCGGGTAATGGGTACGACTTTGACTTCGGGCTAAACGCCGCTGTTGAGGGTGACGAGCCTACTTTCGTTGGTGTTGCTGGTGGGCTTTCGGCTGGCGAGTACATGGAAGCTACAAATGGCGACGAGGGGTTTGACTACGATGCTGCTGGCATCACCAACGAAACCTTTATGAATGACCAACATAAGGACGCCGCCACCTACAGTAAATTCTGTATGGTTTGGAGGGTCTCAGGTGGGCGATTACCGTTAATGGGTGGTAATCGTTGGAATGATCCCGGCGTAGGACACGACATAGGTACTTCTGGTGAATTGAGGGTTCTCTGCCGTTCCCCAGCAACTATATACGGTCATACTGGTGATACGGCGGTTGGAACAGACCAGTGGACAGCTACGGGTTTATCCGTTGATGAGGATGGCGGGAGTGTTTCATTTCTGTGGACAAACGGAGCGTATAACCAAGTGTCGGCTAGTGATTTATGGGATGCCTCGATAACAACACCTTCATCTGATGACGCTGGTGGTCACTATACTGTCATGGCTAACGGTGGCAATGGTACTAGCAACTTCAACGACCTTCCTGCCGCTGGCTCTCGTATGGCTATGGCGGTTCACTGGTCTTCCGCATTAACCAAAGCAAATTTTGATGACATATTAGCTGCCGTTGGTGGCCCTTATGGGCTTTAGGAGAAAAGCATGGATTACTTAATAAAGAAATCGGACAGTTCCATTGTAGAAAAATGGAGCAACACAGTCAAAAAACTCAAACTGCCAGAACAGACTGGCGGCGATGTCGTCTTTACTGGCGATAAACGGCCTGTTGATCTTGGCGACTATCTTTTAGTGAAAGCCAAAGAAGTTAACGAATCACTTGATGATACGAAGAAACGTGGTGAGACAACCGTGGAAGTTGATGGCGATACTGTCACAGTTACTCGCACCGCTGTTGCCAAGACTGAGGCTGAGTTAGCTAGTGCCTACAGAGATGCTCGGCGTGATGCTTACCCTCCTATTGGCGATCAACTTGACGCTCTCTGGAAAGAATTGAACTACCGCCGCTTGCAAGGTGAGAACCTCATCCAAGAGGCTGACGATATGCTGGGTGCAGTTCTCGCCGTCAAGTCCGCACATCCAAAACCAGAGTAAGGAACAGACCATGACTACAACATGCCCCGAAAACAATTGCCGAAACTTCCAGATTTTGGAACCTGGGCCAAAGAAATACTTACAATTCTTGCCTTTGGCACTGATCGTCTCAGCCGGAATTGCTGGCTGGGCGAACCTTGAAAATGATGTCGCGGCGGGTGAGAAAGAGCAACTGAAGATTGTCAAGACGGTTAAGGAAAATCAAACAACTATTCAGCAGGTGCTGACAGATGTTGCCGTTATCAAAGAAAGGCAACGTCAGCAAGCAGATACTGCCAAAGAGATCAAGGAGGATGTGAAGATGATCCTGCGTGAGATACGAAGAGAGGATGACAAATAAGTTGCTTAAATCATTTCTCCTTGCTGCCGCAATTATCCTCTGGTCGTCGCCAGCCCTGTCTGAATTAATTGTGGGGAATGTGCTGGTCAATATGGTTTGTGGTGACAATGCTGACATGAAGTCTTTCTTAGCGGAAGCAGATGCTACTCTGATGGGGCATGGGGTAGCCAACGCTGGATATGCGATTGCTATCTGGAAGTTGAACGATGGACAATTTGTAGTGGTAAACGCAGAAAAGGATAGTGCTGGTCAAGCGTGCATCACAAATATTGGCCGAGCTTGGGAAAACATTTCACCAAACCCGAAAGGCCAAGAGATTTGATGGTTCATCATCACGGGAGGTTGTAAGAAATGACTTTGACAAAAAATATGGCCATGATTGTAGTGGCGGCTATTACAGGTTTCAGCCCAATGGGCGTCATGCTGGTGCAAGACCATCTTGAACGACAAGAATTAGCAGCAGGCGAAATCAACAAAACTGTGCTATTGAATCATTCGCTTTTTACTCATGCAGACACTTGGCTGCAATTGGTTATTCCGCAACTGGATGTAACAGTAACGGCTAAGAAATTCTTAACGATTAAGTTTGCTGCTTTCCAAGACAGTCTAAAAAAACTGGTTAAGGCCACAGACTTCAATGAATTGTCGGACTCTGAAATGCATACCTTGTTATCCCACAACCTAACTGAAACGGTTACAGATTATCTTGCAGATGCAAGACGAGCGGGGATATCAAGCGCGTTCATTTCCAACTTCAACAAGTGGCATAAGCGGGTAGTGGATATTCTGGTTAGGGCGATTGAGGACAATGTCAAATCGGTAGTTCACACATCACAAAACGGTAAAATGTATGCGATTTTAACGGCTTATGACGCGGCTCTCGGTGCTACGATTGATGACGTTGAAAAGACGTTGATCCAACTGGACACAAAGGAGAAGTAGTATGCTCAGTTTGCTTGGAACACTTTTAGGTTTTGGGACTAGCTTTCTCCCCAAAGTTATGAATTTCTTCCAGGATCGTGCTGATAAGAAGCACGAATTAGCGGTGATGACTAAGGCAGCAGAAATCCAACTGGATAGGACTGCGATAGATGCTAACATTAGAGAAGTTGAGACTATACATGAACACGATGCCTCTCTTGACGGTGGGGGTTTTATCAACGCTCTCCGTGCCAGTGTGCGTCCCGTTATCACCTATCTATTTATGGCTCTATTTATAGCTGTCGAAATAACAACTTATATGCTGTTGTTGGACAAGGGTATTGATCCAGGGGATGCGTTATTAAATGTGTGGAACGATGAAGTCATAGCTATGTGGTCTGCTATTCTCGCGTTCTGGTTTGGTGGACGGCAGTTCAGGAAATGAGGAATGAAGATCAATGAAGAAGGTTTGGCAATTATTAAGCACTACGAAGGATGTAGCAATACAGTCTATCGCTGTCCTGCTGGGATACCTACTATCGGGTTTGGTTCTTGCTATGATCTTAATGGCAATCCTATTACTATGGATCACGGAGATATTACCGATGAAGAAGCCACTGCGTACTTGGTTCGCGGATTGCGCACATCTGAGAACGCAGTTGCAAGATTGGTTACAGCCCCACTAAATGCAAATCAATTTAGTTCTCTGGTTTCTTTTTGTTTTAATGTTGGTGCTGGCAATTTTCAAGCAAGCACACTCCGCATGAAATTGAATCGTTTAGATTATATTGGTGCTTCAAATGAGTTTTGGAAATGGCGCCGGGCGGCTGGTCGCATCTTACGTGGCCTAGTCAACCGGCGGTGGGAGGAGTACCTTTTGTTTTGCATGAAGTCTTAACAGACTGCATTGTCAATCCCCGATCAATCTTACGAAAAAACTCAGCGTGTAAATTATCTATTGCAGCAAAGCATTCAGAAGCGTCCTCGAAGTTGATCGTTACTTTGACCGCCCCCAAACCAATACCGACAACGATAATCAGTGTTGTAAAAGTCATTCATTCATATCCTTCATCAACCACTGACAAATACATATTGTCACCACAGCAGTGACAACCACAAAGAACAATAGGATCATAATGCAAATCACCCAATTAACCCAAGTCATTTATAGCACCCCCAGTAAAATGCGAATCACTGTGATGATTAGCTCCATCATATCAACTTTCTCTGACGCAAAACTCTCTTTGCGATATCGATGATTGACGGCCAAAAATAACGTTGGTTATAATATATGAACCACGCTACTGTAAGTTGTTTACCTGGCATGATAGATCTCCTTTCCCCCCTAAAATATTACTTCAGAGTTAATAAAAAGTAAATCCTAGTCAAATAGTTCTAACTGGTTAAAAATACAGAGATCGACGCCCTTATCGGCGTAATACTTCACCCGTGACAGGACAGCTTGCTTAGATCGTCCTTCAACGTGAGATGGTCTAACACCTGCAACAAAGTAATCCTGCATCTCATTGCAGATTTTATCGGTCATTTTGGGGCAGGCCTTAACCAGCGCGTCAAACTGCCGTGGTGTGATAGTACCGCGATACTTCTTAAGTTTAGTAACCATTAGTCTGTCTCCTCTCGTTTTTGCTGTGGACCTTGTCGTACTCTTCATCAATGTTCTCTGGCGTAACGCCGGCTGCCAGACAGATGTTAAGGGCGAAGCATAACATGTCAATAGCCTCTGACTTAATATGGTCTGTAGCCTCAAAGTCAGTTGCCCTAAGATGGTCGTACGCGGTAGTCCACGGTTTAAGCGCATCCCTGCCGCCGCCGATCTCGATCATGAGTTCGTTGACCTCTTCGATCATGAAGTCCCGGGTGTCCCGGATGTAATCCAAGACCTCCCCGGTTAATTTGTACTCTGACATCGTAGGATCTATCATGCCTGTTGAGACAGAATACTTTACCTGCATCAACTCCTGAGCTCGCATAATTCTATCCATGATGATGCACCGGATCAATGGCGTCTATTTTCTTCATAATGTCTGTCCTGATCTCCAGATATTTTTCACCGCCTGGGAACTCATCCCGGTGAATGGGGTGTAAAAACATATCCTCGTGCCAGTCAAAGTGGTCATTCTTGGCATTGGGCGGATACAGACTGGTTTTACCCTTCTTGCTCATGGTGGTGTAGTACGCGTCTGGGCGCCTGAAGTCAACGTACGGTTTTAGCCATGGGTATATCTTAAGAACTTCCAACCAGAGCTTCAACGCAACCACGTTATCGGATATAGGCTGGAGCTGCTCATCCGCCCTTGCTTTGCAGTACGCTATGAGATCCTTCAGCGGACTTCTGACCATGTAGAAATGTTCGAAGCAGCGGGGTAAGACCGTTCTTGCATCGAACAGGTTTAGCTCTCCGCTGTCCAGACTATCAATATACAGCTGCATAGCATCGTTACATAGCGTCTCGTAACGGTCGCGAAGAGCTGGGTTAGATAATATACCCGGCTTTGCAACTACGCGATCCCTACGCACGTCTCTATCTCCATGCAACTGAGCAGAGAAACTAAACGCTCTATGACGGATCAAGTGAGTAGTATCTATCATGTCCAGGCCACTGACCGTCCACGAGATGTTGATCGCTTCCTGCGGCGTAGGTAGCAGTTCACCTCTGAAGCACTCATCAATGCAGCGGTCTATTTCCGACTGCGTAAATGATTTGTGATCTGTGATGATAAAATCCCGGCAGGTGTTCAGTAAGAAGACCGCGAAGATTTTCCTGAATTGCTCGGGCTCAGGCGCGTCAGTAATGGTTATATCAATTGCATCCAGTTGGTTAACGATCTCAACCTTGTCAAACGGCTGGTGGTACTTACGCTCAGAATGCATATCCTGAACGAACAAATCACTTCTGTTTACTTTGGGCATTTCTTAATTCCTTTTCTACGAGTGTTGCGTAGCCGGCAATGTCATGCCAACTATCGATATGGTCGGGCGTAACTGCAATGCGTGAGAGTTTATTCACGATTGTTGAAATATAATATTCTAATAAGTCGGGCATGTCGATGTCTTCGTGCGTATCTCTGTATCTGCCTCTTATGGACATCATGATGCCGACATTGAGCATAGACCCACGGCCAAAGTCGCCGTAAGTTTGCGCCCGTTTGTCAAGAGTCTTTTTTATAGCCACTTAATTCCTCCTCCAGCATTCTAACTCTGTGCTCACTGTTTTGAAGTACTTGGTCCATATACCCCTCGTTGCCGAGCGATATCTCTGATCGTGCGTACTGGGAGCATTGCATAGCGTCGGCCAGATGAACGATCTTAGACTCGGTCAAGTCCTTGTCGTACGCGTTGCAGCAATTCTGAATATGCACCGGGAACGTCGAGATCACTTCGGTCTCAACCTCCTTAATCGCAGCTGCCATCTTGGGGTACTTCTTCTTGACCAGATGGTTGACATCTGAGATTTCCATCTCTGGAAGATCATGAACGATCGCAATTTTAATAGCCAAGCTGAGATTAAACTCGTAGACGTCGGCTAAGAGCATAACAGCTAAGGCTACGAAGTAGCTGTGTGATGCCACACTCTCTTGATTAATGACCGGTGACATACTGTACCGTTTCGTGTATTCCAACGAGTACGCTTTGTCGAAGAAATTACTCATATGTAATGTCCTCTCTTATTTCTCTAATATAGGTGCCCGAGATGACGAATTCCTCGATCTGGGTTTGCAGTTCACTGTACGACATACACACGGTGCCAGAGGCTCCGAGCATGAGGTTAAATTTATCACCAGGGTCGTGGTCAACCCATAGGTAAAATATGGGGATGCCGTGCCTGAAGGCGTAACCAGCCTCGAACATAGTGCCGGTGTCTTTGCCGTCGGTGATACAAACCATAATGAACGAGTCCTTGATAGCGTTTATGTTAGCCATAAGAACGTCCATTGGATTACTTGGTCCATCGAGAGTGAAGAGCATTTCATCCTTGGGGCTGTAGTACTTGATGGGAATTTGATCAATGGCTGCTTTAGTTGCTTCTAAGATCTCCATTTGCCGGTCATTAAACCACGGTCCGGCGAGGTATACCGGTTTAGTCATATCATTTCTCCAATGCTAATAAAAGTGCATTTTGTAAATTTGCTTTTCCATCTAGGATCTGCATGATGTGTTCGTCGATTGTATTTCTGCCGATGAGGTAGTGCACTGTCACCGCCCCATCGACGCCTTGCCGCCAGACGCGGCTGGTGGCCTGCTCGTGCAATTCTTGATCCCACGTGATGCTGAACCAGCAGACATCTTGGCAGCCCCCGGCTTGCAAGTTAAGCCCGTGGGCTGCTGACTGAGGATGCAGGAACAGAATAGGAACATTTCCTTTATTCCACTCTGTGATTGTCATGGCTGCATCCCGTGGTGTGATGCCACCGCCCAAATAAGGCGCTTCTGGGTAGACTGACATGAGCCTTGACAAATCATGCCTAAACTCATAGAACACCAACAAAGGACATCCCTGAAGGCTTTCTGTCAACTCCTGCAATGCTTCTATCTTGGCATCGTGGACGTAGGCAATCTCCTTGCCCTCGTCGTAGCTTGCCCCGTTCGAGATCTGTTTTAGCTTGCCCGACATCACGGCAGAATTGACCGCGGTCAGGAGCTTTTCATCGGCTATGGCCAGGAACTCGTTCTTCATTTCTCTGTAGATCTTCATTCCAGCAGGTGGTAGCTCTATTGGTATGCGGTTGACCAGGAGATCCGGCATGTCAATCTCGTCGCGGCTCTTGTGAACCACAATGTCGTCGATCTTCTTGTAGATCTCCTGGTCGGCTCCCGGTTGTAACGTATGCTCGTACCCCATGTACCCCGATGGGAAAAAGTATTTGTTCCTGAACGCGGTGATGTAGGGTCCTAGCCGCTTGCCGCCGTCTAAGATGAAGATCTGACCCCACAAGTTCTCCAACCCATTGGGCGCTGGGGTGCCTGTCATGATCACCCGTCGTTTAAACTTATTCAACCACTTCTTTAGAGTCTTGAAACGCTTAGATCTGCTATTCTTGAAGTTGGATGACTCATCTACTATAAGCATCCAATCTCCAGCAGAAAGTAGCTTTGTAACGTGGCGAGAGAACCACTTCATGCCATCGGGGTTGAGTAGATACACATCAACGTCCTCTGACAACCTTCTCTCTTTGTCCTTCCCATGGAGCACTGTAGAAGTCAGGTCATAGAAGTCAACCCACTTCTTAATCTCCTCGGGCCAGACAATATGACATACCCTGATGGGTGCTATGACTAGAACTTTATTGACTATGCCCTTGTCACGTAAGATCTTAAACGCATTGAGAGCGATTGCTGTCTTACCAAGCCCTGGGGGAAAGAATAGCCCAGCTGATGGTTTCTTCAGGAGCCACGTAATGGCTTCGACCTGATATTTATGCGGCTTGAATTTTATCAATGAACTCATCCACTTCTGCTTTGCCGTGCAGACATGTCACATTTGCGCCAAGATCGTTGATCTTATTACATGTATGTTCTTGAAGCTTTGACATCCTGCCACTTTCCTGCTTTATTTCTATGAACCACACCACGCCGCCTGGGAAAATGGCAATGCGGTCAGGGACACCGCGATGTGATGGGCTTGACCATTTATACGTCATGCCGCGTATGGCTAGCACTCTAGCCGCGAAATACCGTTCTACTACTCGTTCCAGCTCAGACATCTTGCAGTTCACATGCTTCGTGATGGTCACACCAACGGCAGCTGAGGCACGTCTTAGGCAGCCAGTGTTTTTCCTTCATGAGTTTATCCGCTCTACGCTTCCACTTGGCCACTCGTTCTTCTTGAGTATTGCGGCTGTACCCGTGCGTGACTATGTTGCCCGTCTTTGTGTACCAGAACTCAACGGTTACGTCCTCGTAGTCGGTTGTCTCCATGATCAGCGTTGCATACAAGTTACCTTGCTCCGCGTAGTACTCGTACTCTCGGCCTGTCTTAAGGTCAATGACCAAGTTGTCAAGTTTAGCATCTAGCTTGGCTCTGATCCACGCCTGTTTCGACCGCCACGGGTCCTTGACCTTGAGCGGCTTCCACTTCTTGTCCAGCACTATTTCTTCCTCGGTCTCGGCGCCTTTTTTCTTGAGGGTTTTCAGCTCCTTCTCGAACATATGAAGATCCGCCGGGATACCTGTAATATTACCCAATAGGTAATGCTCCATCAGACCGTGGATACGTAGCCCTTCCTCAAGAGCCCATGACGTGCTTCTCTCCTTGGTGCTTAAGCGGCCTAGAACGTAGTTCAATGGGCACTCTTCATACGTGTGCAGAGCAGAGAAGCTCCAAGATGTCGGCTTATACTCGTAGTTCATTTAACTCTCCATAGTTTAGGCCCCATTCACCCGAGGACCTGATAGGAACATCCCATCCTGGGATCTCATTCATGCACCATTTAAGAAGCATCATCTCTTGCTCCTTATGTTTATCGGCGATTGATACGACCAGTTCATCGTGCACCTGGATGACAAGACGTCCTTTGCGGTCAGGGTGGTTATGATACCGAACCATAGCTTCTTTGGTCATGTCAGCAGAGCTGCCTTGTATCAATACATTGACTAACTTGTAATAGAACTCCCTGAACTCGCCCCTGATGTATTTACCTGGCTCAACGTCATATAGACGGCCGCCCCAGGTACGTATTTTTACACCAGCTTTGACTTGTTGTTCTAACTCCTTAGACAGTTCCTTAAATTCTGGCAGTGCTTGGTCATAGGCCTTGAAAAACTCCCTTGCTGTATCCTCGTCTATGCCAAGCTGTACCGCTGCTGCTCGGGCACCTCCGCCGTACATCTTGAGGAAACTAATAGTCTTACTAACCCGTCGGCCAAGATCTGTCCCGGTGGTTTCTGTTATCATGTTCTGCACGAACGTATGCACATCAAGGTCCGGATCCTCGTTGTATGCATCCATGATAGATCCTTCGGCATAGTGCGCGCCAACTCTGACCTCCTGTGAGGAAAAGTCTCTCACGATCAGTACATTACCTGGGTCTGGTACGATAAGTGTCCTAAGGTTCATCAAGTCCGAATCCGGCTCCTTGGGCACCTGTTGCAGATTAGAGCTAAATCGTCCAGTGCGAGTGCCCATGCCATCATCGTTTCGCGTGGTGTTGAAGTAAGGATAGAACCTACCATACTCCGCGTATGAATTAGCCCAGGGACGTAGATACGTGCCTATCATCTTGGTCATTTTAGATCTCTTGACTAAACAGTCTACCAGTTTCTTATCCTTGACAATTCGCGGGATGAACTCCCGACCGTACCGTGGGTTACCTTTGTCGGTGTATTGGACTTCGTTCTCGTTGATCAGCTTCTGCTCTTTGAGCCGTTTAAACATATTGAGACCGCCGATCTTGACGTCTCCGATGATGCTGGTGATATACGCATCCCCTTCATCGTAGATCTTTTCCCACTTCTTAGCAACCTTCTCAATGTCACGTCTTAGACAGACGCCTGTCGACTCCATTTCTAGGACGATCGGTATCAATGCCATCTCCCGTGCGTAGGCGTCTTTCATGTTAAGCTTTTTCATTGATCACGTCCTTGTAGTGATTATATAGAGCATAGGTTCTGTCAACGTCGCCTATGGCGTATTTGCCTACTAGTTTTCCAGGGGCTTGAGCAATGTATGCGCCAGCGTTCTTTTCGGTAGCGCCTTTGACGTTTGCTACGATCCACTCGGTAAGAGCGTCCTGTTCATCGGGGGGCCAGTTAAGAACTCTGGCTGCCTGTGTCTTAAGAGCCAATGACTTAGCGTGCGGGTTGGCAAGGAACGCCATTATCATAGTGTCATCTACAACCGCCTCGGGTGTCATGTACCAATGCTGCATCATGACGCCCACGTCGAACTTGGCGTTGTGGAATATCCAATGATGCTTAGGAAGGTTCAACGCTTTGACAACAGCCGCGGCAGTAGCTTCTGTGCAGTTATTTTCTACTGGGTGACCCCAGGCATAGTACTTAGATTTGGCTTTGCCCTTTTTTACCGCGACCCCTACGGGCTTAGGCGGTGTAGGGCTACCGTTAACTATTTTCTGTGTTTCAAAATCAAATGTGATGAGCATGAAGTGTAGGGGAGGCCGAAGCCTCCCCCCTTTCTTAGGCATTGTTTAAGGCTTCAGCCAAGTCGTCGCGGTTCTCGATCTTGATCCGCTCCGGCTTAGCACCCCGGACTCCGGCGTCTTTGGCCAATTTCTCAGCCTCACCCTTTGTCCCAGCGTACTTAGTTAGACTTTCGTCTGGATCGTTCGTAGAGAACGTTATCTTCCATACGATCATGATGCTTTACTCCGTTTTTTCTTGGCGGCCGGCTTGGCAGCTGCTTCGAAGTCAGATGTGTTGAACGGCCGCAGGGCGAACGTTTCGAGTTCCTCCTGCCGTGCCATCACGTCCTGAATATCCGCGGCGTCTTCAAGGAGATCCTCAAGCTCGAACTCCAGCTGCGGGTAGTCATTATTTTCATTGAACGTGATACGAGTGATCACGGCTGACGTAGGCCGCTTGTAGCGCAACGCGATGGACTTGGCATAAGACGCCCAGTTCTTAAGACTGGTTGGCGGTGCCTTGAGTAAGGCCATTTGGGCTTCACCCAACTCCGTCGTTTCGTCGTACGCTAGAAGGACAAGACGCCGTGCGTTTTTGCACGCCTTGCCTTTGCCGTTCGTGCCGGTATCCCATTGGGCCAGAGGGCAGTCCTTGCACTCACCGTCGTGCTGAGGCACTGGTGCATCCTCATGATGGGACATCCCATCCTCAAGATCGATGGCGAAGCATGCCGGGACTGATGTATTGGCCGGATCGTATGGCCTATCATACCAGGCGTTCTCATAAGCTGCCACGCCAACCACTGCCAGAAGTACGGGGCCTTGGTCCTCTTCACCGATGCGGAATTTCTTCCCCTTGGTGCTGATGATGGCAGGTGATGGGTCAATCTCACGCGCCGCTTCTTGCGACGCCTGTTGAGCCATTAGTTCCTGAATGTTATCAGGGATTGCTAGTTCTTTACTCATCTCGCTTTCTCCTATTTCGCTTTTACACGTAAAGTGAAACGCGGCATTGCGTTTACACCAGATATTTTCTTTCCGGTCTCCACCCGGTCTCTCCACGCTGTTGACGATACACGGCGCTGGAAGAGGTCGTACGCCTTGTACTTGTGAATGTATTTGTAGAATTTGTCCCAGTCCTCAACGACGGGTATCTCGGACTCGACCATAGACAGTGTGCCTTTAGTGCCTTTGAATGTGGCAGTGCCGGCATCGGCCATCTTGTCGAGCATTGTCACCTTCAAAGCTTCGATCTCTTTCTTGGCTTTGTTGTAGGCAAACTCTGCCTTTTTGAACTTGGCATAAGATGCCATGAGCTTGTCATAATGAGACTTGATTTGTGTGGTCATAACTCAATTCCTTCCAAAGATGAGGAGGAGAGGTAAGGGGGTCGCCTCTCCTCCTCTATTGACCTAGGCTGCTAATTGCTCGTAATGGCTCTCGATAACCATTGAAGCTCTACGGCCACGGTCAAATTGCACTAGCGCGTCTTCTTTGTTGTGTGATGCGTCGTCTGTAAGTGTGTTGTATGCGGCCAAGAGGTTCCAACCCATGTCCTTGCCGTAATCGCCGAGGCTGTCCAACATGCCGTCGCGCCGTTCGGATTTGCGATCCAGAATGGCGGCTCTTTCCTCGGTGGTTTCGTACACCTTGCCGAGATAATCAAGAACCACGTTCTCGCCTTGCTCTTTATTGATCTTCTTTTTGCGGTACTCGATCCAGCGTTCGCCGGCCTGTTCGAACATGTTGATCGAATTGTCCAACCCCTCGCCAAGACCGGCGTAAGACATTGACTTCGTGTGGAATGCCTTGTACGCCGCAATGAAATCACCAATGACCTGGCCATTTGCGCAGGCCATCCGAAATCCGCCAACGTCTGCCCGGATCGGCCATGTCCCGTCGTGGCTATTACGGAGGCAGATCTGAAGGTCTGTCTTATCGTCTTTGCGCAGATCAATGGAATGTTCAGGGAACTGGAACTTGGCTATGGTCCTCACCGCATTCGGGCTGGTAGAGGACGTGACCACGAGGCCGTTGGTGTTCAGGTTGGACTCATCAATGGAATTGGCGAAGCGTTCAATGACCTCGGCGGTCTGTACGATTTTGTACCGTTCGCCAACGACCGAAACGATCTTGCCGCTGTTTGAATTGATGATGGCTTTTTTGCCGGGGACCTGAAGACCGCCTTCGAGGAAGAGGGGTTCAGAATGGACAGGATCTAGAATTTCGCTGCCGTTGAGTTGGTCTGTGATTTGATTTAATGTCTTAGTCATTTTTCAGTTCCTTTTCGCTTTCAACTTGGGATAAGAGAAAGTCTACAACATCTTGACGATGTTGTAAACCAGTTTATTTATGCGTTACCAATATTTCTCCTCGCGAATGACGCGGGCGCCATTATCGAAGAGGTTACGAATGTGAGAGGCGTATTTTGCTGCCTCTTCTTTCTCAGTGAAGGATTTGTCACGAACTTCGTTTCCTTCGGTGGTGGTGAAATATACTGAATAGACATATTTCATTTTGGGCTCCATTTTAGTTTCTAATACATATTGCATGAAATGTTGCATTAGCTGTTCATCTCCTGGTCGATGATGGTGAACTCCTCTTCTGGGTAGAGTTCCTCGATAATGTTCACGGCTGAGTTGAGGTTGTCATTGGTATTGTATGCGTTAAAGGTATATTCTTCGACGCCATCTATAATGACGTGAACTTTGGGATCTTCGATTCTGATTTGGATGGTCATTTTCTTTCTCCTCTATTTTATTTCATCCACGGGATGTCAAGCCTGATATCTTCCAGCCGCTTGACGGTTGCCCGTGCCGAGTTCTGGAGGCCGGTGGCCCCATCCATGCACCAACCTTGGCCGGTGCATTTGTTGTAATGCTTGGCGTCCGAAATCCATTCGCGGAGTTCCGAGTAGTTGACTCCGAAAGTAACAAGCCGCTTAGTGCGCTTGACTTCAGTGCCTGTGGGCAAACCACGTTCGGCATGATCGTCTGCAAATTTAATCGGGATTTGCACCTCGATCCTGTAAGCATTTTTCATGAATTGGTTGGTCATTTTCAATCTCCTCTGTGTGCGTTTCGATTATCAATCTACCATAGTATACCCTTAAAGTAAACCCTTATTAAAGGGTTTACTTTTACAGCTGCTGTGGTAGACTGATCTCGAAGGAGAACTGACATGGCATATTCAAAACAATTTTCAATTACTAACTCTACCAATCTCAAACCTCTTAAAGCTCATTTTAACTTTACCTCAATCAGCATCAAACCCATTAATCTCTCAAAATTTATTCACAAGCTCACATTCCAAACCCAAAAAGATCTTCAAAATTTTACTGCCTATTACAACGGCGATAATTCTAAATATTAACCCTTTATTAAAGGGTTTACTTTTTACAACTGCTGTGGTAGATTGATCTCGAAGGAGAATTGATATGGTAGAAAAAATTCCAGGACATCGCGACATTATATACGCCAAAAACAGAGTTGATCGTCTTATAGGTCAATACAACAAATGCATTAGGGAGGCAGGATCGGATAAAGAATTTAATCGGATCAAAGCCAATCTCAGGAAATGGCTTCGGCTGTACCCATCGATCAACCGAGATCTCTTAGCATCGATCACAAGGAAATAACATTTTACTAATTATATCCATGGATATAATATGAAAAACCCCCCGCCTGAAAGGCGAGGGGTTTTGACGCACACACATCTGAATGAAAGGAACTTCAGAATATGGGTATTCTAACCATCTTAGACGCCGAAGTAAATAGTCATGGCTGCTAGGAAGAAGAACAAATACGGCTCTGCGCAGACGACGCTGGAGTTTATCTCAACTTTCTTTAGTCACCCGAACGCTATATTTTGTATTCAAGATGCGCCCATCCCGGGAGGCGGTTGGCCGCCGTGCAATATGGCATCGTTTGTTAAGAGATACCAAGAACTATCAGACGCTGATGCATCGTTCTATGTCTCTACCATGTTCGGCTCTGACAATCATCGCAATGCCCAAGACAACTTCGAGTCACTAGCCGCGATCGTACTAGATGATATCGGCACCAAAGGTGTAAACTTGACCGATGTGCCGCTTCCACCGTCTTATGTTATAGAGAGTAGTGAGGGGAATTATCAGTGCGGATACGTCTTTGACACGCCGTTGGAGGATATTGACCTTGCTAAGATCATGGTCAAGCATATTTATGGTCTTGGCGTAGCAGACGGCGGTGGCGCCTTAGTAAACAAGTTCGTTCGTCTCCCGTGGGGCATTAATAATAAGATGCGGGGTGACGGGCATGACAAGTTCCCGTGCCGCCTTATAGAGATGTCAGGGACTCGATACACCGTTGACGAGGTGTGCCAGGCCTTCGAGGTCAATAAAACCCCACGGTACTCATCTAAGACGGAGATCAGAGACCTCGTTACAGAAGCACTTATTGAGGAAAACTGGGTCATAGGAACTAAAGGCAACGGAATTCTACTGGAGTGTCCGTGGGGAGAGAATCACACGAGTGGAAAAAACGACCACGCTATTTACTACCCCATTGGGACCGGAGACGTACCTACTCAGAGAGGTTTCAAATGTCATCACGACTCGTGCCGTGACAAGAGGGGCGACGACCTGGCGGACCACCTCAGGAGCTCGGGCTATCGGATCCCAATATCTGCAGAGATAGAATATCATCAGCAACGATACTGTCTTATAGAACAGTCCGGTCTCGTAGGAGACTTCATGTCCTCAGCATCGGAACATGATCCTACTACGAGGCTAGGAGATTTTAAGAACGCAAGAACTTATCTTATCGATACTGGTCGTCTTACTACTGGTAATAACCCTCGCCCGATTTGGAAAAAACTCGGGGATGAATGGCAAGATGGCTTTGATACAAAGAGAGTTTCATCTATCGTTTACGACCCCGTTAAGGAAGATCGTATTGTGTCTCGCAGCGGCAAGGATTATTTTAACCTATACCGACGCCCGTCTCATCTTCCGAGTACTGCAGATCCTGAGATATACTTGGCCCATATTAATCATATTATTCCTGATGAAATCGATCGGGAACTCTTTCATGATTGGGTAGCGTACAAGGTACAGAACCCTGACAAACGTAGTTATATGTATCTTATGGTCACAGACGGTGTATTCGGCATTGGGAGATCTCTTGCGGGTAAAGTCATTGCAGAAGTCTTCCAGGCCGGAGTTGTGTCGATTAACTTTAACGTATTCACCGGCAAGAGTCACCAATGGACAGATTGGAAAGATCAGTCTCAACTCGTTGTCATAGAGGAAATTAAAGATGACTCAAACAATTATACCGACGCAGTCCGCGCATACGAGGAAATCAAACTCAACGTCGATGTCAGTGTTACACAGGTGGAAATCCATAAGAAATTCCAAGCTCCGCGTCAGAGTAAGGCGTATTACAATGTACTTGGTTTTAGCAACCATGCGGACGCTATCAGAATTCCTGCAGAAGATCGACGAATATATGTTGCGAAAAATACACCAACAAAACGAACGGACGAGGAATATAGAGAAGTCAGCCAGCTCATCGGAGACGAGCAAGAAATAGCTAATCTGTATTGGTGGTTGATGAATAGAAACCTCCATAATTTTGATCCGCATAACCCACCAGAAAGTATCGCTAAGCGACAAATGATTCACCTTACTAAGACAGATAACGAGCAGATTCTTGAAGACATTGTGGCTTCAATGCCGGGTGACATGGTATTTAGACATCAATTGCGGCAAGCAGGAATAGCTCTTTTGCAGGAGAATGGGTATGATGCCAATTCCCGGGAATGGGGCTATCTCAACCGTGATATTAATGCGCTATGGAAGAAACTAGAAAAGTTAGAGCCGAAGGATAAGCATGGCGGCAGGCTTAAACTACCAGGCATGGAAAAGGGAGAGTCGGTACGCATATTACGCAATGTGAAGAAGTGGAAAGGTACTCTGAAGCCCCGGTCAAAGACCGGGAACGACCACCTGGCTGCTGAGGTGGCTAAGAACCAAGTTACTCAGAAGTAATAAGTAGTTACTCAGATAAGTTACTCAGATGTTTTTGATGGAACATCTGAGTAACTAGAGGGGGTTTACAAATGAAAGAAGTTACTCTGAGATAAGTAGTTGGTATTATTATGCTTTCTAGTCATCTGAGTAACTAGCTTAATATATATATATAAACTTGAATTTAGATTAAGATAAAATACATAGCGCAGGGTGCTGCTGCGCAAGAGTAAACCTCGGGGACGAAGGTTCCAAAAGTAGTTACTCAGATGTTTACACGGGAAGGTATATTTGGTAGAATTCTTTGCGCCTTAAGTGGCGCGCCTCCCTGTTAAACTACTGCCGGGAGTACTATGCTTTCGGCAGGTTTTTTGGAGATAATATGACAATTGAGCAGGATGCTAAAAGTCTCGAATTGGAACATATTGAGGCTCTTCGTGTATTCAAGGGTTTACTTGAGCGTAATTTCGATGTCCCACAAATCGCGGAAATTCTTGGTCAGTGTGGTTCGTTGCTAGTCGACTACGCTGCAGCTCATGCCAAAGCAGTCAAGATGTCTAAAGATACTTCGAACGTAATGAATTAATCTATTGTAGATGGTTAGATGGCAAAAGGTAAAAAGACAGGCGGCAGGAAGAAAGGTTCAGGCAACATCCTGAACGCTGACGTCAAAGCAATGGTCCTCCAAGCTCTTGACAAAGCGGGAGGTGTTGATTATTTGGTAGCTCAGGCAACAGCTAACCCAAACTCATTCTTATCACTTATTAGCCGCATTCTACCGATGCAGATGCAAGGCTCGGGTGGCGACGGTGAAATCATTGTAAACGTAAAGTTGCAGAAATGACAACGATTGACTATATTCCTCCTAAAGTGTTCAACCCTTTGTGGGAAGCAGTTAATCCGCGGTATTTGGGCGCGACAGGGGGCCGAGGTTCAGGCAAGTCCTATGACATGGCAGCGAGAGCGGTAATCGCCTGCTGCGTGCCAGGCACGAGAGGCCTCTGCGTTCGTGAGATACAGAAGTCATTGCGCGAGTCAGCGCATCGCCTTATAGGCGACACTATCAATCGACTCGGCCTAGATCACAAATTTGAAGTTCAATCAACTCAAATTAAAACCCCAGGGGACGGCGTCATATCATTTGTCGGTATGCAAGACCACACGGCTGACAGCATCAAGTCTTACGAAGGATACGATTGGGCGTGGATCGAGGAAGCTCAGGTCCTAAGCGATCGCAGCCTCGAGCTACTGCGGCCTACGATCCGGAAGCCAGGATCTCAGATATGGGCAACATGGAATGGTCGCAATGCTAGCGATGCTATAGAGTTCCTTCGTGGCATGAACCCACCTGATAACGCCGTGGTGATCAAGTCCAATTACAGTGATAACCCGTATTTTTCTGACGAGTTAGAGGCAGAGCGGGCGTTCGACAAAAAGCACAATCCGGATCGCTATGCTCATATCTGGCTCGGCGACTATGAGCCGCAGGCGATTGGCGCCATTTGGACAAGGCAGGTGATCCATGACAATCGACGAGCCGATTACCCCGACGATCTCGAACGTATACTGGTCGCCGTGGACCCGGCTGTCAGCGACACGGAACGCTCGGATGAGCATGGAATTGTGGTCGTCGGCCTTGACAACAACGGGCATGGATACCTCCTTGAAGACGCCAGCCTCCACGGAAGCCCCCATCAATGGGCAACGAGAGCTGTAGCAATGTTTGACAAATGGGAGGCTGATAGTATCATTATTGAAAAGAATCAAGGCGGCGATATGTGTCGGCACACACTTCAGACGATCCGCAAGTCCCTACCAGTTATTGAGGTACATGCTACCAGAGGCAAACACATCAGAGCGGAACCAATTTCGGCTTTGTACCCAATCGGACGCATTTCGCATGTTGGCAGCTTCCCGGAGCTTGAAGACCAGCTTTGTCTATTCACCTCTAGCGGATGGGAAGGCGATGATGGCAAGTCACCGGATCGAGCCGAGGCAATGATCTGGGGATTTACTGAGCTATTCCCGGCAATGACAACGGCGCGAGGCCGCAGCAGGCCGTCAGCACACAATTATCAAGAGGGAGGATGGCTTGGTGGATAAAATAACGGAGAACGGCTAAATGGCAAATGATAGAAATGACGGCGTAAGCGATCCGATCGTTCGAGATGCACTGGAGCAATTCGAGTACAGTGAGGAGGGGTCCGTCGAGAATCGAGAGGCTTA
>Ga0080013_1002476_pt1 | contig 21671 bp, 32 predicted proteins | sample ETNvirenome_6_85_FD_69236 | JGI IMG/M metagenome (GOLD analysis project Ga0080013, IMG submission 69236) | Marine viral communities from the Pacific Ocean - ETNP_6_85 (SPADES assembly) (version 2) | ecosystem: Environmental > Aquatic > Marine > Oceanic | place: Pacific Ocean | collected 2013-06-19 | reverse complement strand
TATGTTTAAAAGCGTATTAGAAGGTCAAGTCAAAAGATTACAGTCTGATGCGTTTGAAAACAAGGTAGCCGATGCGGTTGCAATAGCAGTTCCAGATGTTCCTGGGTTTGGTGATCCAGAGCAAAGGGTGTTAGCAAAGCAGATCGTTGATATGGTGACTGATGAGTTGGCTGAATCTTTGAATATGGATGCTGATTAATGCCAAAATAGATTTTCTAAACAACAAAAAGGAAACACCTAATGCCAGAATACGACAATAGTGGTGTTCTTTTCGTCAATGATCGGAAAGAAAAAGAAAGTCAACCTGACTATACAGGCAATGTAGTTATGGATGGAGTTAAAAAACGCCTTGCCGGGTGGAAGAAGACATCGAAGTCTGATCCTTCTAAAACATTCTTGAGTTTATCTGTTTCAGATTTCCAGGAAAAAGCACCGGAAACAGCACAGGCAGAATCGGAAGATCTACCTTTTTAAATGAAGTTTGATGATATCATTGAAAAGGTAATAGAGTCTGAAGGGGGATCCAGGATCACAAAGGATCCCCTTGACCCTGGTGGTACTACTAAATATGGTGTATCACAAAGAGCATATCCTGACCTGGATATTGAGAACCTACAGGAACAACAGGCTAAAGATATATATTACCATGACTACTGGATTCCATCCAAAGCAGATAAGGTCCCGGCACAGATCCGTGAGATCTATTTTGATATGGTGGTTAACTTTGGAAAGAGATCCGCAGTAAAGGTATTACAACGGGCCTGTAATGGTAAGAACACATTTGAGATAGCAGTAGATGGTGGTATTGGACCAGCAACACTTGGGGCCTGTAAGAACCTGGAGCCCGATAGATTACGGGCATACAGAGTATTAAAATTTGCAAATATAGTTTATAAAAAACCCAGCCAGGAGAAGTATTGGTTTGGCTGGTTCCGGAGAGCATTAAGAGTATAATGTGACGGCTAATCCGTCACACTCCCCTATAAGTTCAGCAATATCAGTAAGGTTCCAGGGCTCATAACCCAAAGGTCGGAGGTTCAAATCCTTCCCCCGCTACACTCGAGAAACCTGTCTTTTTAGACGGGTTTTTTGTTTTTATTAGGGTGTAATCTTTGTCAATCTTTGTCAACGGTGTGGTCTGGAAGCCGTCACAATTCCGTCACATTATAGTTGATCAATATATTTTGATAGTCTATGGACATTTATTTTAACGTATTGTGCAGTAACATCATTTGCCTTATGACCCAGCAAACATTTAGTATCCCACCTGGTAGCACCAAACTCTTCCAGGTGAGAAGCGAAGGAATGTCTAAACGAATGCAGATCACCCTGGGGTAATATTTCTTTTAATCGTTCCCTGGATCTCCCAACAGCACCGGGGTGCATTACATTAACAATATCCATTGTTCGTAGATCTTTATGTAATGGGATCACAACTGGGTTGCCTGTTTTAGTTTGTGTCTTACATATTAAACTGCCATTAAGGTCGCTATTTTCCAGGGTACAGGCATCAGATGACCTTAACCCTGTCTTATAAAGAATAGACCAAAAAACCTTATCCTTGTCCATCCTGGCGTTATCTATGGCTGTATACACTTCATCCCTGGTAAACGCCTGTCTTGGCCTGACCTGGATCACGGTAGGTCTAATTAAGTTCGCCATTGGATTGTCATTTAGGTATCCCATTGCCATCATCCATAAGCACCAGTTATGTATTATCTTGTGTTCTTCTTTTATTGTTTTCGGGGATCTGCCCATTATTCTACGTTTATGAAAATATTCCTGCATAAAAAAAGCAGTCATATGTTTATTGGTGATACCGGGATTAATTCTGATAAATTCATTCAAGGCTGATTTTATCCTGGTTGCCCAACCTTTTTTCTTATTCGCCATAATTTCATCTACATATAATAGGTATGGTTTATAGATCTCTATGGTTGGTATTTCTAATCCAGCATTTCTTAATGCCAGTTCCTGGTCCCACTTCTCTTGTAATCGTAATGCTACTTTTCGGTCTTTGACCTTTGTGGATTTTCTTATCCTGGCTGGATAATCCCCTGTTGAATACCACCAGTATGGGGAATTATCTCTTTTATATATACGGCTCATTAACTATAAATCTGGACATCCTTCATCACAACAAGTGATCAAGCCTATTGAAAACGTATTTCCATTCGTTCCAAACTCCTGTGCTTCAATATTCATATTGCTATATTTGGCATTAGACTTACGAACCCGTAATTGAATGTTTCGTGTGGATTTCTTCATTTCTTCAAGAGCCATCCTATGATCGTCTGGATGAATAAACTCCAAAAGACTTTTACCCAACATTTCATCTTCACTATATCCGAGAAGTTTACACAATGCTGGATTCACATTCCGAAATATTCCCTTGCGGGTACAACTCATTGGTTTGTCTGTTTTATAGAAAACCCAATTCCACCGTTTACTGGCATCGTTGAGCATATCACTAACTTCATCTAATGTTTCTGGTTTGGTTTTTGGCGGGTGTCTAATTAAAGCATTTTTTTCAGCCAGTTCCTTTTTTAGATAATCTATCTTATCTTTTTGCAGTTCTATAATGTAATTCATATCCACAGGTGAGTCTCCTTCTTCTATCTGTATGTCCTTTTTTGGTATGTTTATTATTTTTTTAGTCGGTTCTCCTTTTCCGGTTAGAAAATAATCAGGATTCAGTCCCTGCCTGGCACAAAATAATTCTACAGCATTTTTTGATATATTATCTCTTCGAAGCCATGCATACACAGTGGCTTTAGGTACGCCAAACAGTCCTGATATTTCAGTATCAAAACGAAGAGAATTGAAGTCCTTAATGCGGTTGAATATTGTGCGAGTATTGTCCATTATTATTCATTGTAATATTTATGCATAAAAAACTTGCATAGTGTGCATTGCATAATTAATTTTAGCATAAGATTAACATAGTTGTACAATAATTATCCATAATATACATATAAAAACAAAATGAGTCAAATAATACAGTATTTACGGCCATCAAAAGTGGCAGAAGAATTGGGGATTAGTTACCGGACAATGATGGCATTGATCCATTCAGGTGACATATCCGCAATAAAGGTTGGTCGGTCATACCGCATCAGCCGAAAGGCACTGGATCAATTCATAACTAACAGCACGGTCCAGGTCGCAACGCTGTAAACAAACAAAACCAGGAGACAGGACAATGAAACAAACAAAAGGAAATTGGCACACATACAGTTACACCGATCTTGATGGAATAGAAAGGCATGGAGTGACTTCAAGTAATTGCAAATATATCGGTGAAGGAATGACCGAAGCAGATGCCAAACTATTAGCATCAGCACCTGAAATGCTTGAAGCCCTGTATAATGCTCAAGATGCTCTATATAGAAGTGGTGGAGATCAAAAAGATATTCAGGCAATCTGGGCTGTTATTAATAATGCAGAAGGCGGTGAGTGAGATGAAAATATTATTAAAAAAACACGAAAGAAAAGTCGCTAAAGCATTAAATGACCTTCAAGATGTACGGGATGAACTACTTAAAAGAGAACGTGAAGATGGTTTAAAAGCACCTATGGGCAATGTCTTCAGATTCAAATTAGACTCTGTTTTAGATGAGTTTGATTTCCTTATGGAAGGATCGGGGGGTGAGTGATGAGTAAAACCAAAAGAAAAGCGAAGTGGGAAAAAGTCTTAACTCTTACTGAAATAAAGCATCTACGAGAAAACACGGATGGTACTCTGCGAAGCGTAAAAGAGAATTTCAGAAAGCAACAAGAAATGAGAGAACGGAATATTCGTGAAGGATTCCCATTTAATGAACCTTGCTGGGATTGTAAAATGATCGAAAGAAAATTGTCAGGTGGTGAGTGATGGAACCTAAAACAATCAAATCAAACCAAGTTGCTTGTGACACTCCAGCCATCGAATGTACTTGTGGCGGTCCATGTATAAATATGGATACTGGTTCATATTTGTTTGATGTCTGGGCATCTATACAATGTGAAGATTGTGGGCAAGTATGGGAATTACCAAGTGATGTTGAATTAAAAGTGGTGTTCACGAAAAAAAGAAGGGGTGAGTGATGGGATTATTTACCACTTGTAATAGCGGAAATGTACACTTTCCAACTGCGAAACAATATCGGTCTTATTACGATGTTAAAGATGAAATAAAATGTCCATGTATTAAGGGCAGTATTGTGATTGACCCGCAATTATGGGATAATAAATGTCCATATAAAATTGGTGAACATTGTAAAAAATGCGGTGCTATTTACAGACACCCTAAAAATTGGACAATGAAATGTAGTGTTTGCAAACCTAAAGGGGGTGAGTGATGCCATTCCCATTCATTAAATATTTCAGTAGAACACGCCAAAAAACCCGTCCCGGTAGTCAGACACTTGTCCTGTCTGATGTTCCAACTCCTGGTTATCCGGGGCGGGTCCTCCCATGTGAACACACACACCAGGAGTATCAACCGGAAGAGCCAGAGAATAATGCACCGGAGAGTCTGACTTGTGAAGACTGTGGTGCAGATCTGCTTTTACAGGAACCGGAGTGGGAAGATTTATAATGGACAAATTAATTGAAATATTAGAAAAGTGGATGATCAGATATATCATTATTACTGTCATCTTCATCGTGTTAATTAATGTAATCAGGAGTGCAAATTGAGAGATCCAATTAAACAGGGGCCAGACCTTGATCTGGTATTAAGACAATCCTATATCGGTTCAAGTGAGTGGGCTGTGGTAGCAGGATTATTCAATAAATATAAAAGTCTGTATGACGTATGGTATGAGAAGATTAATGGCTATGAGCCCATTGACAGCCTGCGGATGAGACATGGCCGTGATGCAGAGCCTATGATTGCCAAATGGGTGGAAGAAGACATGAACGTAACAGTGGCAAAAGATGGGTTTGTGCGGTTCCATAAGGATTATGATTTCCTGGCTACAAATTTAGATGGGATCGTCTATCACACCGATGGATCCACATCTGTCCTGGAAATTAAAACAGCATCCACAATAGCCAGGGATACCTGGGGAGCAGAACTGCCAATACAATACTATGTTCAGATACAAGGCCAGATGTTGGTAACTGGTATGAAAAAGGCTTATGTGGCTATTGAGACTTTCGGGTTTGCTGGACCGGAGAAATTTGAGATCCTGGGTCCATATGAATTTGATCCGGAGTTTGCGGAAATGGTTGTGAATAAGTGTGTTGATTTTTGGATGAATCATGTGGTCACCCAGGTTGCACCGGAGCCCATGAATGACAGTGATATTAAGCGGGTGTATCCGGAATCTAATGGTCACAGCCTGGAAGCATCTCCAGAGTTAAAGACTCAAATTGAGACTCTTAAACAATTTAAAGAGACCAAGAAAGAGATTGATCTATCCATTAAGGATCTGGAGATAGGGATCAAAAAGATCATGGGTGATGATGAGATCCTGACCTATGGTGATGATACCCTGGTGACCTGGAAGAATGGTAAGCCCAGGGAATCCTTTGATCGTAAAGCACTTGAGCAGGATGATGCACAACTCTATGAGAAGTACATCAAGCGTTCAGGTCCCATCCGAATATTTAGACTTAAATAACAAAAAAGGAGTGCAATATGCAAAATGAAAGAATAAAAGTACAGGGCGGGAAGTTATACACCAAAGTGGTGGATAGGCTTACTGCCTTTAAAGGTCGATTCCCAACGGCTCCCGATGGAGTTTTGATCCATACCCAGATACATACGCTTACTGATAATTACGTTGTATTTAAGGCGTTCATTTTAGAAGGTGAAACCGTACTGGCAACAGGTCACGGATTTAATGCCATTGCAAAGGAAAAGGCATTTGAGAAGGCTGAAACCGTTGCAGTAGGTAGAGCCCTGGCGTTCTTTGATCCAATGTATGGTGGTGAGAGTGAACTGGCATCCCAGGAAGAAATGGAAAAGTTCAAAGAACTTACTTCTGATAATACAATAACGAAGGATGATGGCAGTCATGTACCGCCCACTGAAACTAAATCCAATGGTGTATTAGACCTGGCTGAAGAAGCCAAGAAGAAAATGACCAATGGAACCAGCCCGGCAACAAGTGACGGTGTATGCAATTTTACAAAGCACAAAGGAAAAATGTGGTCAGTTGTTGCAAAAGAAGATCTTGATTACATCACCTGGATATTGAATAACGTCAAGGACCTGGATAGTGATACTGGGAAATTGCTAAACCAGTTTGTCTAAAAGGGACTATTCAGGACAAAAGAAATGGAGAGACTGCCAAGTAGCATACTCAAGATCCCAACTGGATTATCCGGAAGGGCTTGGTATCGAATTGTCCTTGCGAATAAAAAGGATGACAGTAGGTTGGCTACCACTGTGGCAAGTCTCTCCAGAAAAATTTCAATCACTAATATATAGATTAAGAAAGGAATATGGAAAACTCAAAACTAAAAGAGACCCAGGCGTACCCCATCAGGATCAATGAAATGATCATAGAACGAGTCCAGGGCAGGCTGGATCTTGGTGCAAAGAAGTACGGTGACACTATTGCATTAGATGACCGTAGAGATATGGTAGAAGAGACCCTGGAAGAAGTCCTGGATGCTATTGTTTATTCCACATCAGCCCTGATCCAGTTACAATATAAAAGGCATGAAAAAAAGGGCAATGAAATTTCAACAAAAGATTTAACAATTATTATGGAAGGGCTGGCTTTAGTTCTTCAGAAAGGACAGAAAGAAAGAGAAGCAAACAAAACCAAATATACTCAACAACTCATTGACAGGTTAACTGATTATGCTAATGAGTTCTGGAACCAACAGAAAAGGAACGCCACAGATGATATACAACCTAATACTTAATTTATGGATTTTCGCAACATCGGTAGGGATACTGGTCATTAGTTTGATCTTCCTGCCGTATGCTTATGATCAAATAAATAAACGATTTAAATAACTTTTAACACATACCAAAGTTATTATGATCGAACTCATTGTTTACGGGTCTCCTATACCCTTAAAACGTCACCGTCACACCCATAGAGGATTTACTTACGATCCTTCAAAGGCCGATAAACGGGTGTTTTTAGAAAATGTCAGAAATTTGGCTCCCAAATCTCCCTTATACGGGGCGATCTCAATGTCCATCGAGTTCTATATAGCCCGTCCAAAGGCACATTACCGGACAGGACAATATTCTAATATATTAAAAGACAGTTCACCTACCTGGCACATAAGCAGGGGAGATATTGATAATTACGTCAAGTTGGTCCTGGATGCACTCAATGGAGTATTCTACAAAGATGACAGCCAGGTGTGCATATTAGAGACTATTAAGAAATATTCATCCAATCCCAGAACGGTGGTACAGATCAAGGGTGTGGAATGAATTTTATTAGGGAAGAGTTGGCTGAATTAAACCCAGATGCAATGATCATTGATGATATGGATAATGCACTGATTGGTATAGATGAGCATTCCACCCGTGCAGTTTACAGTGTTGGGTTGATTGTAGCGGAATTAAGAAAAATTAACGAATGGGATTACGAGACTGCTATGGAGTGGTACGGATTTAATATATCTACCGCATATGTCGGTGAGTTCACTCCCATACTTGTCCACACATACAGGTAAAAAAATTAGCAAGATGCTAATAATAAAAAACAACAAAAGGAAAATACAATGCAAACAGTAAATCACGTCTTAAAGACCAATGATTATGGGTTGTTCTCATTTATCGATGGTAATCGGGATATAAACAAAAGCCAATTATCAAGACTATCACAGTCTATAAATGAAGAGTATATCCCTGTACCGATCATTGTAAACGAAAAAAAACAGATAATAGACGGGCAACACAGGTTTGAAGCGGTCAAAACACTCAACAAGCCTATCTATTATATCGAGGTTCCAGGATTAAAACTACCAGAAGTCCACAGGTTGAATAATAATTCAAAAAACTGGACGGCAACAGAGTATATGAATGGATATGCCAAGTTAGGTTATCCTGATTACATCCGATACCGGGAATTTAAAAACAAGTACAAATTCGGGCATAACGAAACAATGACTCTTTTGCTTCATAGGCGAAACAGACCATCAGATTCCTTCAGGGTTTTCCGAGAAGGCTTGTTTTCCATTGATTCATACCCTAATGCTGTAAAGAGTGCTGAAAAAATAATAGCAGTCAAACCGTATTATGATGGGTACAAAAGAAGGTCGTTTGTTTTTGCTTTGGTGCAACTATTCCAGAACGAAGAATACAACCATGCAGAGTTTTTGCATAAGTTATCATTCCAATCTGTGAAAATGGTTGATTGTACTAATACCAAGCAATATGTCTCTTTGATCGAAGATATATATAATTATAAAAGAGTCCAAAAAGTAAGGTTGTATTAGTAATTAAAAATAGGGGGCTGGGAGACTGGCCCCCGTATAGGGATTATCATGAAACTACCATTTGTAAGCAGAAAGAAATATGATAAGGCTTTTAAGCGAATCAAGGAAGTCATTAAGAAATCTGATCAGCATGAACTTGCCAATCAATTATTAGCAACCAAGTTCAAAAGGATCCAGGAAGTATGTGAAGAACATGACCAGCCACACCGTATGGGGAATGTTCGGTTTGTTTCAATCGTTAAGGATATTGTTGGAAAGTAAATAACCATTAAATAGGGGTTTGTATGAGAAAGGATGTTGCAAAGGCTCTGTGGGCAAAGGCTACGGATGTGGCTTTTAGATATAGTCAGCATGACAGGGCAAACAATTTTAATAATGAGTCTTTTAAGGTGAAAGAGATCATACCTATATCAGCACAGGGTGCTATGGTGGTGTTCAAGAAATCATCTGGAAAGTTTGCATTGGCCCATTTTATTCATGTGGACCATCCCAAGAATCCATTTTGGCAATATTACATTATGGGTAGCCAGCATTTTATTAATCTGCATATGTTAACAGAAAAGTATGCAGAAGTTGAGAACCATAATTTCAGTTTAAACTTTGAACAGACGGATGTGACCTGGCCGTGATGCATAATGGAAAAAATTAAACATACAACAAAAAGACTTGGCTGGCTGGGTGAAAATTTTGTCGCTAATTCGATCATTTCTATGGGAATGGATGTGTATCTGCCTATCGTGGATGATAAAGGCGTTGATATGATCGTAGACACGGGTAAGTCATTGAAGCGGGTCCAGGTAAAGTCCAGGAGTACCCTTAAAACATCCACATCTATTGAAATTAAATTAAAAAAATATAAGAAAGGTCAGATTGATGTAATGGCTATTCACTTTGTGCCAAAGAACATAATTGCCTACTTCCCTTATAGTGGGGAAGATGTGATTAACCTGGCACTATCTACAGCAAAAAACAACCAGGAGCAGGGCCGTAACTGGTTCTACAAATATATGGAGTTTCCATTATGAAGAATGAAGGTGGCTGGATCAGCATTCACAGAAAGATAACCAAGAACTGGATCTGGGATAATGCAGAGTATTTCCGGGCATGGATCTATCTATTGATGAAGGCTAATCACCAGGAAAAGAAATGGCATATAAATAATCGGGTGATCAATATCAAAAGGGGTGAAGTGGTCACAAGTCTACAGCATATGGCAGATGATTTAGGGTGGTCCAAGAGTAAGGTAAACCGTTACTTGAAGCGATTGGAAAACGACACGATGGTGGTCACAAAAGCGACACGGAATGCGACACACTTAAGTATCTGTCAGTACGAGACTTACCAGAATGTGCGAAACGCTAAAGAAACGGTCACGACACGGCCACGAAACGGTCACGAGTCCCTACTAAATAAAGATAATAAAGATAATAAAGAAATAACACCAATAGGCGGTGACGATTCTTTTGCAATTAAATTTTTCAAACTGTGGGTCCCGGAAGGACAACTTGTAAATCCACCAACACCGTATGAACGTAAGGATATTGTACAGCATGGTTTAAAGTATAATCCAGATATAGAGTTTTGGAAACCTTATCTGCTTGAACGACAAAAGAGAATTAAGGCGGGTGAGTTCCACCACACATCCTTGAGATCATTCTGTGGTGGTGCATTCCGAGAGTATACAGAAGAAACGAAGGTTAACACATTCAGTAAAAAGAAGCCGGAGTTTAGAAGGACCAAAACAGGACTGTTCATTGCCTACTGTCCAGTGTGCGGTAATAAACATATGCCCAATGACAAATTTCAAATAGCAGAAGGTCCGTCCTGTCACCGGGGTAGGTCTTATGTTCCTGAAAAGCCAGTGATCGAGAAGAAACACGATTCATCAAATGATAAACAAATATTAGAGAAATTAGGAGTCAGCCTATGAGCATAATGCACGATGTGATGTACCCGCCAGAACGTAGAGATTCAACCAAAATACCCATCCACAAGAAATCTAACTTTGTCCACGAAGTTGGTGAAATGTTCTACTGTGAACAGTGTGACCGTTGTTGGCAGAAACCAGTTACCAGGAATTTGGATCATAAAAACTTTGTTGACTATCTCCAGGACTTTCCAACCATCGGCAAAGAGAGAAAGGTATGTAATGAGTGTAAGAACCTACGGGTGATTTGTGATCTATGTGACAGGGATGTGCCTAAAGAAGTGGGAGATATTACTGGTGCAAAAGCGGTTATGGTTCCAAATATTACCAAACGGAATGGTATATGGATCTGTAAGCCCTGTGATAAGAAATATCCAGAGGAGGATAATAATGATAAGTGACTACATACTGCTGTTCACATTTTGGGCATTAGTTATTTGGGGATGTTCGTATCTATTAAGTTTACAATCAAAGGAAGAATAAAATGACCTACTACATCCAGACATTATTAGACTCACAGTATTTCCCATTCTACGAGTTCATGTGGCTGGGGATGTTGGGACTGTGGTGGAGTGTAATCACCAGGCTTAAGCGTATTGAAGACAACCTGGAGAAATTGGAAAATGATTTATTAACATTCATTGCGGAGAACGAATGACCAGACAGGAACGGATTGATATTCATGTTATACTACGAACATACTATAAATTAGCAAAGATTAAGAAACTACATCCACGAACTAAAAAGCGGATCCTGGAGTTAGAGAAGAGACTTATTGAAGACTAAACTATTTTTGTAACTGGCTCCATCTGTCCGTTATTGTGGTGTACTCTGTATTATACTCGCCCCAACAATGGGCGAACTATATCTATTATTACTGGTAGGGTTACTGACCTTATCATCATTTCTATTAGGGGCATGGGTTTACCATAGAGGTCAAATCGATAAGCCACCTACTCCTGTATTAAATCTAAATAAGAAAGAACCAGAAGCGGAGCCAGAATGGGATCAAATATGATCCTGGAACTGGATTATGCCTTCAGTGATATTGAAGACATTCAGATGCTATGGGCTCACCTGGCTATCAGTGCAATGAATGCTGGATACTATCCCAGGGAGATTATCATTGCCTACGCCTAAACTAACTACAAAGATGGCAATGTTCTGTAAGGAATACTTAATAGATCTCAATGCTACCCAGGCTTGTATTCGAGCAGGATACAGCGAAAAGACTGCCAACAGGATAGGAACAGAGAACTTGTCAAAACCTGTCATAAAGAAAGAAATAGACCGCTTAAAAGCCATTCGGGAGAAGAAGGTAGGACTCACAGCAGAGAAAGTATTGAATGATATTGAAAGAGTGAGACAGAAAGCGGAAGGTAGTGAGCAGTTCAATATTTCATTAAAGGCATCAGAACTCCAGGGCAAGCACCTGGCTTTATTTACAGAACGGGTGGCTCACGAAGGTGAGATCAAGTGGCCCGAAATCCATATCAGTTTAGACTCATGAATATCAAAGTAGGGAATTATGCCTGGTAAAATATTTACACCCAAGAAGAAAATTGATGCTACGGACAAGAGAACACATTGGGAGAGGCATCTTGCTTCCGGTGGTGGTAAAAGCAAATACTATAAGTCTGAAAAAGAGTTTATGACTGCCAGAAAAAAATATATAATGAAACATTCAAAAACGAATGGAAATTAAACTTAATCCTAATCAGGCAAAGTTTCTACAGTGTGAAGAGAATGTGGTTGCCTTCTTTGGTGGTATTGGTAATGGTAAAACATTTGCCGGGATCCTGAAGGGATTACTTCGTGTTATGGACAAGGATCAGAAACCGCAGTTGGGTATGATAGCCAGACAGACCTATCCGGAACTCCGAGACTCAACCCAGCGAACCTTCTTTGAGCTGGCTCACATGGTTGGGCTCATGCCTGGTGTCCATTATGATTATAAGAAGCAGGAGAACAGAGTCATATTTAAGAATGGTCACGAGATCATATTTAGATCCCTGGATGATCCGGCCAAGTTACTATCGATTAACCTGGGTTGGTTTTATATAGACCAGATGGAAGAAGTATCAGAAGAAGTATTTTTAACACTATTAGGTCGATTAAGGGCTGTATCTGATCCCCAGTGTTGGGGCACAGGCAACCCACTGGGACATAACTGGGTATGGCATCGGTTCATACATGATCCAGTACCTGGTAACATTATGTTCAGTGCCAAAACGGATGAGAATAAGAAGAACCTACCCGATGGATATATTGACAGTTTAATGAATAACTACAATGAGATCTGGGTAAACAGATATGTCTATGGATCCTGGGATGCATTTGAAGGACAGATCTATCCAGACTTTGAGCCCAGTAGTCATGTTATTAATGATTTTAATCCTGATCCGGGCTGGAGACGGTTCATTGCCATTGATCATGGCCGGACCAATCCAACTGCTGTGCTATGGGGTGCAGTAGATAATGATGACAAGATGTATATCTACCGTGAGCATTATGAAGCAGGCCAGGACGTTGATTATCACGCCAGGGCTATTAAGGCTTACTTAAATGAAGGCAGATACGAGACCTATGTTATTGATCCATCCACAGGTGCAGGCAAACAGGGAGATCCGGAAACAATAGGCAACCGTTACAGGCAGTTACATATTCCGGTTGTAGGTGCAAACAATGATGTCCAGGGCGGGATCGATAAGGTCACCCAGTACATTAAAGGACATAAGATTTATATTACCAGGTCATGCGAAAACTTGAGAAGAGAGTTAATCAATTACCAATGGGAACAGCCATCCGCATCCAGGATAGACTTGAACCAGCCGGAGAAACCTTTAAAGAAGGATGATCACGCTGTGGATGCACTCCGGTATCTGATTGGCGAAGCAGTAGACTCAAGTAAACGACCTGATCACAGAACAGAAACAGAACGATTCATTGAGACTATTGTTGTTGATGTGGATCACTCACAACCACAATGGGATAACATCTGATGGCAGGCATGGATTATTATCCAGCAATGGATCAAGCATCAGCACTGGACCAGGTAGCCGATGTAGCAGAACGTATACCGCAGATCCGGGATTGGCTGGACAGAAGCAAGAAAGCAAGAGAGAAACAGGTTAGTAGATGGCGTAAGAATGAACGCTTGTATTATGGTAACCACTGGCCCAGTCCATCTAAAGGTAGTGAGTCACAGTCCAGGATGGTATTTAACTTCCCATTGGCTGTGGTAGAAACCATACTGCCTATTGTAAATGACTTCCAGCCCACAGTAGATGTCATGCCCAGGGAGAAGAATGATATCTTCTTTGCTGAAATGATGCAGAAGAGATTCCAGCAGATTGTTGAAGAGACAGATCTATATGGTAAAATACTCCAGGCTGTTAAGGATTCACTGATCTATTCCAATGGGTTTATTCAGATACTGCCCATACTATCAGATGAAGGAGCCTTTAAGGGATTTGATATACAGGTAGTAGATCCATTTAGTGTAGTGCCCCATCCATATGCCAATGATTTAGATCTTGAAGCCGGAGAGTATTTTATGTTTGCTGTGCCGATGGAAACGTCCAGGATCTATAGAGAGTTCGGTATCAAGGTTAATGCAGATGGTAAGTTGGATGATTACCGGGCATACCAGAAGACAGATGACACGGGTGGTATTGAGAGTGCTAATGCAGACAGCGACTACGATATGGCACTGGTTATTGAGTGCTATTCCAATGAGCAGGACAAAGAGAAATATCCCAATGGCAGACATACAGTAGTTGTAGGTGATCAACTGATTGTTGATGAACCATTAGAGTTATACCGGATGCCTGTATTCATGGTGTCTAATTACAAATCTCCACACAACTTCTGGGGTATAGGTGAAACAGACCTGGTCCGCACCCAGACCAAAGCAATGAATGAAACCTTTAGTGCTATTAATGAGAATATTCGCAAGATGGGATTTCCAATCAGGAAGGTAACCCAGCGAGCAAAGGGACAACTGACCAGACCGATCACAGGGGCTCCAGGTGAAGAAATAACTGTTGTGGATCCTACTGATGTGACCTTTGAATCACCACCACCTATTCCCGGATACATCCAGAACTACATAGCCCAGGTAGGTCAGTTCATGGAATCCATTTCAGGGATCAATGATGTGACCCAGGGACGTAAGCCAGGTGGCGTTACATCAGGAAGAGCCATTGTAGCATTACAGGAAGCCAGTCAGACAAGGCAAAGATTTAAGATTAATAATGAAGTAGCCAGGATGACCAAAGAGATCGGTGAGTTTATGGTACAGATGATACTGACCTTTGATGAAGAGATCCGATCTATCCGTGAACGGGATGCTGAAGGTGAATTTGAGTTTACAGAGTATAATCCAATGGCTGTCTATGATGCTGATGGGAATGAAGAAGGTACACTTGAATTTGATCCAGGCACGGCCAAGCGACTCCAGGACAGTGAGTTTGATGTGAGTGTAACCACCGGATCCAGGTATGCACAAGGCAGGGTAGCCAATGAAGAACGTGCAATGGAATTGTATCAGGTAGGTATCTATGGCATTGAAGAAGTGGTGAATGCTTTAAACATCACCGATAAGCAGGATACGATCCAGAACTGGTACGTTAGAAACCAGATGGTTCCACCCCAGCAACAGGTGCAACAGGCCGAAGAGATGCAACAGCAGTTAGGTATGGCAGTGGCACAGGTAATGGAAGAAGGTCCTGGTGGTCCCGCAGAAGAATCACTGGCACAGATGATTATCAATAATCCCACATTAGCAGAGTCACCTGATTTTCAGCAGTTACCGGGTAACATCCAGGAAAGAATTTTAACAGTAACAGGATTGGTTGGCGGGCAGGGAGATCCAGAAATGGACCAACCCAGGGCATAAGCGGTGAACAGTTTTCTGCCCGTCACATAAAGGATATTGATGTATCACCAGATTACAGGCTTACTTACCCCTGGCGAAGCACGGAAACTGCGGAATATGGGCAAATCTAACGCTAATATTTCTGACTTTTCCAATGAATTGCTCCAAAAGGTGGCAAAACGCTACCAATCGATGGTGGATGATCAGGGGTTTATACTGGAAAAACCCAGTTACTGGCGAGTTGAGACCCGTCCAAAGGGGCACGAATGGCATTATGATGGTTGTAAACTGATTGAAGGGGAGTTGGTGGACAATCATATGGGATGGTGTGAATATGGATCTACTGTCTTGCTATCCGACCCGGATGAGTTTACAGGTGGTAGAATATTTTTTGAAATAGACGGTGAACCCAAAGAAGTAAAGGATCACTATCTTAATGGCGTTTGTTATACAGCAGGAAAATTGAATAACCCAATGAAGCACATGGTAGAGCCCCATAAAGGAAAGAGAACGGTTCTACTCATGTTTTTTGCAACTAAACCAGTGTCGCAAGACCAACTGAAAGGATAGAACAATGTCAACAGTTAACGTAGCAGGAACAACAAATTTAGAAGTCACGCCTGAATCTGAACAGATCCAGGTAGGCAATTTCAGTAACGATCCAATGGTGGGTACAGATACACCATCAACAGATAGTTACGACAACATTTCGATCCCGAATGAACTCTTTGGTGAGCAATCAGAAGGATCCAATACAGAACAGGCTGTGACCACAGAGTCAATAGAACCAGCCAAAACAGAAGCAACCGATGAACCAGATCAGGAATTATCTGATACTGTTGACGAGCAAACCGATACGGTTAGTGAATCCCCAAGTGACGATAAGTCATTTGTGTATGAAACGGAAGATGGCTCAAGATACGGTAAAGATGATATAGAATCCTGGAAAAAAGATGCTGATAACCGTCACGAATGGAACAAGTCCAATACGGAGAAGGCCCAGACAGTGGCAGATCAGCGTAGGGCAGTAGAGCCTTTGGTGCAGTTGGTTGATAAAATAAAAGAGTCGGAAGATTTCTCTGATACGCTTATGGAAGCGATTGAAGATGAACTCGGTAAAGAAGCGGGGCAACTGTTCAAACAGTCCCTACAGATGGATAATAAAGACCTTCCGAATCCCTATGAATCTGAATTGACAGAGACAAAGGAAAAACTGGCACAGATGGAAGCACAATTTGTGTTAGGGCAGAAGATGGCAGAATTGAAAACCACCTACTCGTTGGATGATAAGCAATCCCAGGAAGTCCTGGACTATGCAATTCAGAAACATGAGAAGGATGGCAGACTGCTGACCCTGGATGAAGCATACAAGGTGATGAACTTCGATAAGCCCAATGCTAAAGAAGTTACACCCAAGCCAAAACCATCTGTCCCCGTAAATGTTCAGAAGAATGTCGGTGTCAAGAGTGATAAGCAAAGTAAAATCACTTCGTATGATGACATTGATGTTGCTTCTTTTTTTAACACATAACATACCGAATAAAGGAGACATAAAATGTCTAACATAGTCGTAAGTGGAACAGGTTCCGCTTCATTAAGTGCCCTTATTCAGCAGTATTATATGCCTGTTTTGTATGATCAGATCTTTAAGAAAAGTCATCCATTATTGGCGTTGCTGAAAGCAAAGGCAAAAACATTCAACGGTAGAGATATCGTTGTTCCTGTAGAATATGCAGACGGTGGTGCAAGTGCCTGGGGAGATCAACACGGTCTTGGCAGTGCTTATACTCCAGCCATTGCTGAAATTGCAAGGACTGCATCCTACCAACCCACAATGCTTACAGGTCATTTTCTTTTAACGAAGGAAGAGACCTTGCTTATGAACAGCCCGCAGGCGGTCAAGAACATTGTAAGTGCTAAAGTGAAAAACCTTCAGAAATCTCTGGAGAAGAAAGTTGCAGAAAATCTTTTTGCTACTTCTTTGGCAACCGATGCATTTAATCCTATTGGCGTTCTCTGTGATGAAACATCCACAGTTGGTGGTCTTGCACCTGGCTCATATGCCTGGTGGAAAACTCCTGTCTTGGATGCTACTGATTTCAGTGACTCAACTGGTAACATCTCTGATGATTCACCCGATGCTGGAACAAGTGGATATATTGCACAATCCGATATGGTTGATTCTTCAAAGAATACCTACATTTTGAAGTTGTTGCAAAGGGGCGTTGCAAATGCTCGTGGTTACTCTGGTGAGAATCCTGATGTAATTGTTTGCCCACAGTCCATCTATGATCTTATTGAAAATGAGATTGACCCAAGAAAGACAGGTAGTAAAATGTCTGAACGTATGGGCTCAATGGGCTTCACTGCTCTGAACTTCAGAGGCATTGACATTATTGCTGACCAGGATATGGTCACCCAGCAAGACCTTTCTGATGATTCTGCTGATGCATTTGGTGTTGATGGTAAGATGTACTTCCTAAATACGGACTATCTCTATATGTTCTTCAACTCCGGTGCAAAATTCACCGCAGGCGATATGATCGAAGATACAAAGAGTAATACTTTCGTGCAGAAGGTTCACACTTATGGTAACCTTGCGATTACGAATCGTAGGGCTCATTGTGTGATCAGCGAATTGGAATCATCTACTACTTATGCCCCACACGGTGCAGAGTAATTAAGTAACTGATTAACCTTAAAGCCCCTGCCTTTTTGTGGTGGGGGCTTTATAGCCTGGAGACAACATGACAACAGCAACAATGCTAACCATTTTAGGGGACAGAATGGAAGATTCCGCAGGGGATCTTTTTTCTGATACCGTCAAGGAACGGTACTTGAATCGTGCCCAGGACAAGGTCATCCAGGCACTAAACCCACATTTATTAACTGACCTTCACGTTTTGGTAACTGGAATATCTATGATTACCGATAACGATGTAGATACACATTTTAAAAGTTATTTTATCCCAACCCAGGCAGGAGCCCTGGCTTCGGATCCATTTGGTGGACCACTGGGGATCCTGGGAATACGAATAGCCAGTAGTAACTTTATTCGCAAAATATCCTTCGATATGGCTAAAGATTTTACAACAGGATATGTCTCATTCAGTGGCACAGAACCTGTCTATTTTATTTTTAAAGGCAGGATATACATCTACAACAATACAGCCAATGTGGACTGCTATTATATCAAGGAACCCACTGCACTGGCATCCGGTAGCACAGGAGACTTAAATGCTATCTTCCATGATGCAATCCTGGAGTTTGCAGAAGCAGAACTATGGAGAACAGTCAACAATAGAGATAGAATGGCTACAGCACAGGCAATGGGCTATGAGTATATTGCCAAATACAACCAGAATCCTGCTACGAATGTAGTGGGTGAAGGACTGCCTTTTGATTACTCCAGTAGTAATGGACTGGTGGATCCCATCTACCCTAATTACCCGATTAGTTAATGGCCAATTTCATTAACATAAAGGACTTTGATGGCGTTCTAACCAATGCTGATATTGAAGATCTTCCAGATAATGTAGCACAGGAGATTAAGAATCTCAAGATCCAGGCAGGAAAGTTAGAAAAAACATTCGGGGCGGGAACCCCATCCGGTGTGCCGTCTATCGGTTTATCATTTGTTGATAGCGGTAATTATATAGTCTATAATGTATTCACCTTTGTCTCCGATAAGTTTGCCGGAGATACGAATGATGCGGGAGATGGATACAGATATCTATTGGTCACCGTTCATACCAGTACCCAGGCTGTTAAACTGTTCTGGTGGGACAGTGGCTTACCTGATGTGGATGACCATTTACAGATTGAAGATAATATTGTGTTGTTCACAACTGAATCAGCACATGGTATTACTGAAGATGATTATATATTGGTCCAGGACTGTAAGGATAATGCATCACCACAGGCAGATATCACTGGTGCTGGTGTCTATGATCAGGCCAATTTTGTGCCAAACACTGTAACGGTAGGCGTAAACACAGATAGTGCCCAACAGTGGGGCGGTAGTTTTTTTGATACAGAAGTAGCAACAGGAGCCCAGGCACTTTCCTGGGGTGGAAAAGTCGCAACACACTTAACCGTTGATGATACAGTGTCGTATAACTCTACTGACCAACTTACTGTAGAAATGATAGCCATTGCATCCATGAATGGTCAAGCATTATGCCTGGCATCTGTTAATTCAGCAGATATTGTTACACATGACGGAACATCAACAGCAGATCTTTCTGAAACCAATTATAATGATTATAAAACAAAGTCTAATTTTTCAGTATGCAGTATGCTGGGATTTAATAATGCGGTATATGTTCATTATTCATATACGGACACAACCCATTATAATCCCCTTGTCAAATATACATTATCCAGTGCGGGTGTAGTTGAAGAAGAAGTGGTTAATGCTAATTTGTCTTCAACAGCAAATACAGATACTTCCTTTATGCATATTTGCAACGGGATTCTTTATCTGTTAATAAAATCAAATAAATTAGTTAAGGTAAGTACAAGTGATAGCATTGATTCGTTAGTCGTGACAGGTGCTACAGCATCAGAGTTTGCAGGGCTTACATCTATAACACAAACAAATGGTATTGGATCAGACGGGGTAACAGCCGTTCCGAACCAAAACCATAATTATCTTATTGTCGGAACCACAGACGGTACTGATTATGATTTATATCATAATGATATCCTGGATGCAGGGCATACCGCATGGGTCCGTCATGGCGGTGCATCATCTACGGGTAATTTATTAGGTCTCGAATCTACCGACTTTAAACAAAATACCAGTAGGTCAGAAAGTATAGTAATTCATTATATAGATTCATCTGCGAGAACATTGTTACAATACTCAACCCATAATGAGATAACCGTTATTAATGGTTTTAGTGATGTGGATGCAATAACCTTTACAGCATCCACTGATATTGAATTTATATCGTCTACATATAACTCACCTGGAAACAAGTATCTAATCGTAGGCACAGATAATGTAGCGAGTCCACTGGCAAATGGATCACTGTACCGTGTGACCAGTGATATAGCGACTAAACTACTTAACGGCCCATCTACGGGTGATAAAGCATCTTGGAACCCCACCTGTTTTGCTGATTGTGTCACAGAAACACATGGCGGTAAAGCATTCTTTGAACACGCTAAAGGGTATATTGGTGTGTATGGAACACAGTCACAAGCAGGATCCCCAGTAGGAGATAGTGCCGACATTATCCGTATGACTGATATTGGCTGGTTAAATAATACTTTTAACACATCCGGTGACTGCGACTACCGATGGATCGATATAATGGACAGACACAGTATTGCGGAAGTAGATACATCTAATGTTTCATCTGTCCCAGATATATTTCACAAGAAAGATCGTAACCCCATTATTGTTAGTGGGGACACTATTAGATTTATACCTGGTGCAGTAGGTAAAATCGGTACAGAAGCCAAAGGTGTCTGGGTAGGCCACATTGATAGGGCCTTATTTAATGATACTGTATCTGCATCTGCTGATTGGTATATCTACTCTAATAAACTCAATAATCCATTCAATTTTACAAGCAGTAAATTATATAATACTGGTAAATCATTAAGACCAGGGAACAGTGTCAAATACAACGTAACAGCAGTCTATGACGGAGTCCAGGAAAGTTTATTTGATAAGACAAAAGAATTAGTATTGGTCGATACAAGTGTTAATAACAGTATTGTTGAATTGAATATAGAATTTGATGCCAATGCCTTGAATAAGAGAATAACAGGATTGAATGTCTATAGGGCAACAGAATTTCCCAATACAACCAGTTTTGATGGGTATTCCAATTATCAACTTGTAGGGCATATGACCTTTGTGGACTCCCAGGTAGCCATACCAACCACAGCATCATCTGTCAATGCAAGGCTTCATGTCTGGCGGGAAGATATGGTGTTTATAAAAAGTACAGATAATCTTACTGGCTATGACGGGGAAACATTAGGTTCAAATAAGTATGCATTAGATGTAGATGGTGGCTGGGATGGGATTGATGCGGTTACCGATTGGGCTGGTCCCCCAGCAAGCGGGACTTCTGATGAATTTCAATGGACCGTATACCATTCACCACTTGCCAGACCAATGACAGCATCACAAGAGTACATGGTCGTATCTGCACTCGCAAAGGATAATACACTTGCAAATACTTATAAATGTGAGATTGAAGATGAATCAGTGGTTATTAATTCAATCACGACCACATCAGAAGACACAGGATATACAGCAACCATAACAGGTAGTTCTCCTTATACATTTACATTGAACACAGCCATGTATGATATTGCTGAATTTGCTGTAGGAGATGTATTTCGTGTTGCCAGTGCAGGATCTGGCACTACAGCATCAGGTATTGACTGGACTATAACCGAAGTAACAAACACTACAATAATAAAAGCGACACCCCCATCTGG
>Ga0080013_1002475_pt1 | contig 21692 bp, 23 predicted proteins | sample ETNvirenome_6_85_FD_69236 | JGI IMG/M metagenome (GOLD analysis project Ga0080013, IMG submission 69236) | Marine viral communities from the Pacific Ocean - ETNP_6_85 (SPADES assembly) (version 2) | ecosystem: Environmental > Aquatic > Marine > Oceanic | place: Pacific Ocean | collected 2013-06-19 | reverse complement strand
AGAAATGAAAAAGAACCAATGAAAGCATTTTTTCAAAAATATTCATCAAAGGAGGCTCAAAAAATTGTAGAAGGTGGTATCAAAGATTATGTGAAACTTTTGAGAAAAGCACAACAAAAAATTGTAGCTGAATGGATGAGAGGAGCTAAAGCAGGAGTATTTGATTATTTTGATTTAGTTAGAGGTTTTCATTATGGTGATGTTAGAAGGGGTCATATTTATGAATTAGAATTTTTAAGAAAGATGTTATTGAAAGATAAGATAGAAAATAGATTTAGAGCTTATTTTAAAGGTAAAAAGGGTAAACCAAGACACAAGAAACCATTTGGTGATTAAAGAGGAATTTTTATGGCAACAAATAAACAAATAATAGAAGCATTACGTGTAGTAAGAAATCATTTTCCAAGTAATAGTAGTTATGTTGGTGTACATAGAAATGTAGTAAGTATTAGTAATGGTCATAGTGTGATGAGTAGTGATATTAGAGAGATAAGTGCGGTGATTAGTAATGGTAAAGGTAATGTGGTGAGAAGAGATGGCAATGGCAATAACAAATAAAGAAATATTAGAAGAAATAGAATTTCTTAAAAAGAAACTACCAAATGGTGAGTTTGCACTACTAAAAAAATCAGTAGAAGATTTGAGTGGTGGTCAAGAAACATTAAAGTCATCTATTCGTGAATTAAAACAACAATTACTTGACCCTGATAATGGTGTAGTAGTTAGAGTAAACAGAAATTCAGAATTTAGAAGAGGTAGTGAAGAAAGAGGACCACTTTGTGAACAAAGTTTTAATAACATGGAAGATAATGTTAATTCTATATTAAGTTGGAAAGAAAATGTAAGTAAAGCACTTTGGATATTATTTACAGGTATCGCTGGTTTAATAATTAAAACTATAGTGATGGGAAGTTAAGATGAGTTTTATTGATGATAGCAAACAAAATACAAAAAAGTATAATTCTTCTTTTAAAGAGAGAAAGAAATCAGTACCTCTTTCAAAAGAAGTAACTATAGTTGATATAGTAAATAAAATTGATATTTCGAAAGCAGATATAAGTTTTATTGAAGAAAGTAAACAAAATGCAAAAAAGTATAATTCTTCTTCAAAAAAGATAAAGAAATCAGTACCACTTTTAAAAGAAGTACCCACAGAGATTGATATAGTTGATGAAAATAATAGTTTAGAAATGAGTATAAGTTTTATTGAAGAAAGTAAACAAAATACAAAAAAGTATAATTCTTCTTCAAAAAAGATAAAGAAATCAGTACCACTTTTAAAAGAAGTAAGTGGTGGGGGAGTTGCCGGATTCACAGGTAGAGCTGGTAGAGATATAGATGCAGTATTCGCTGGTGGATTTCATCCCGATTCTGGTCAAGGTAGTAAAAATTTAGAACTACTTAAAAAACAAATTAAAGATAGAATACAAAAGATAAAAGATACGGATAGTATAGAAGCTAACCCTGTCGGTGGGTGGTATGATATAGATACAGAAACTAATAAATTAGCTTATGAAGAATTGATTGCAATTGCAAAGATGGTAAGACAATATAGTGATGAAAACACACCACCGCAAGATACAGAGTGGAAATCAACTGGTTGGAATTATGATTTTGATGATATTTATATACATATAGATAATGAAGAAGATTTCATCAATACAAGTGAAACAAATATGGAAAAGGTTGGTATTGATATTAAATATGATGATAATACACCAACATATGATAAAGAAGATTTTATAAACAGAAGTCAAACAAATTGGAAATTAGTAGGGAGTAAATAAATGAAAATTACAAAACAACGACTAAGAGAAATCATCAAAGAAGAAATTAAAGATTTCAAAACAGAACAAAATATAAGAAAACAGATTAGAGAATTTGTATCTACTGGTACTGTTGCCGGTGCTAAACGTGGTGGTTATAAATCAGCATCCACCAAAACCAAAGATTCTGCATATACACAGAAAGTAGCAGCTACAAAAGCTAAAAAATCTGCATATACAACAAAATCTGCAGCTAAAAAAGCTAAAAAATCAGCTTTAGATACTGCAAAGACAACACATACTACAAAAGTAGCAGCTGAACCAGCAAAAACTATTACAACTAAAAAGACGGTAACTGATACAGGAACTTGGATTCATCCATTGATAAAAGGTGATAAAGGAACAAAACTTGCAAAAGGTGAAAAACAACCACCAGTAGCTTGGTCAGTAAGTAGTGGTAAAAAAATTAAATTCGTTTCTGGTGACCAAAAGACATATGATTCCGAAAGAAAAACCCATCCAAAATTAAAATATTCTGACCCACTAAAAACAACAAACCCAACAACAACTACGAATGTTACAACTACGAATCCAGATTGGACAACTTGGAATACACAACAATCGGACACAGCAGCGAAACAAACTACAGCTCAATCAGAATTTGACACAGCAGCAGGTGAAGAAGAAACTGCTCAAACAGCACAAGATACAGCAGCATCAGCTGAAACATCAGCATTATCAGATTTAGAAACATCTCAAGCCGCTGACTTACAATTAACTGTACCAAAAATGGCCCCACCAGCTGGTGTGGGAGCAGGAGCTGGTTTCGGTAAAGGAAAAGCTGCGGGTAAAGGAAAAGCTGCGGGTAAAGGAAAAGGAAAAGGTAAGAAGAAAAAGAAATAATTTAATTAACCAAAAGTAGTGGAGACACATTATGAGTAACAAAATAAAATTAAAAGACATATTAGCAGAAGCGTTTGAAGACGCACCAACTACTGATAGGAAACAAACAATAGAAAGTGTAAAGAACTTTGGTGTTGTTGGAAAGTCAATTTATGGTGGTGCGAATATAATGGAAATTGCACAACAACTCGCTGATATAGCAGAAGGTGCACACAATCATGTTTTATCTGAAACTGATGATTGGTTTGACAAAGTATCAGTTAATAAAAATATGAAAACACTTAAAGGTAGTGTTGTTGAATTTACAAAAACAGCTAAAGAAGCACATTCTCTCAATCAAAGATTGACTGGTCTCTACGAAGATATCGGACATGTATTAAATCGTTACTACGAAATAGATGAAGCTCTTGATGCAGTTGGTAAAGAAGATGACGATATTGATAATGATGGCGATAGCGATGAATCAGATGAATATTTAAGAAAACGAAGAGATGCCGTATCTAAAGCAGTAAAAAATGAAGATAAGGGTGATATGGATAATGATGGTAAAGATGAACCTGATGATGAAGAATATCTTCAAAATAAAGATAAAGCTATTAAAGCTGCAATGAAATCAACAAAAGAAGGATTAGATAAACGACCAGTAAGACGATTGAAAGATATTGGTAATGTTGTAAGTGGTGTTCCAATGCTTGGGGATATGATTAATAAAAAGTAATATGTTCTACGATGAAGAATTATTTTGGTTAAGTTTCGGTGATATAATCACCAATATTGTTACAATAACGGTTATAGCGGGGGAAGTGGGGTTAGTTATATGGTTATTGTTTAAATGGTTGAAGAAGAATTTTAACTGGGCTCCCGTAGTAAATATTGGGGAGTTATCAAAAAGTAAATTATTTGGTAATTCCCCAATTGAAACAGAAAAGAAAGTGAAAAAGAATTTAGGTCCAATTGAAGTAGACATTAAAAAACAAATTACGATTGTAGATGCTGATGTATCAGATTTGAAATCAGATGAAGTCAAAAAGGGTAAAGTAAAAACCCAAAAAGATAAACTTAGGAGTTTGAGAAGATGAAAATGACAAAATCAAAACTAAAAGGAATCATTAGAGAAGAAATGATGAATGAAGCAAAAAAGCAACATCCATCAACTAACAGAGCAAGGAATGCGGCCATAAGCAGTGCAGAAAAGTATTTAAAGAATAATCCAGTAAAGAAGAAAACAGCCAAAACAAATGTAGGATTCTCAAATGAAATGGGTGCCTTATATGTGAGTAAAGGTGGTGGTAAGTCAGTTGAATTATATAAGGCTGATGTTGAACAGATTATAAAACAATATAAAAAATTTAAATCTAAAATGGATTAATAGGAGAATAACAGAATGAAACTAACAAAATCAAAACTTAAAGAAATCATAAGAGAAGAACTTATGAATGAAGGTATTCGAGATGAATATAAACAATTTCAAGCAGAAGTCGGCGCAGCAGAATCTGGTTGGAAAAAGAAAATGACAGAATTAGACCAACGACAAAAAAGTGTAAATTCTATAAAATCTGTTCATACAGCAATTTCAGAAATAATTAATTATTTTAAAGACGCTCCTGTATCAGAAGCATTGGGAGTAGTTAAAAAAGGTAATGTTAAAAAGTTTGAAAGAGCATTAGGTGTAATGGAAAGTATTTTAGAAGATACAAATGGTTGGTTAGAAGAAAACAAATAAGAGGTAATATATGGCTAAGGGTTTAGATTGTGGAACAAGTTATTATATAACTGCCACAGAAAATAGTATAAAAAAACAACGAAATGTCTTCTTGACAGTAGATGGTGATGCGGCACAAGTGAAAAGAATGTTGAAGCGTCAAAAAATACCATTCGTTGAAAAAGCGGGTAAAGTTCACATTGTTGGACAACACGCATTTAACTATGCTCAAATCTTTTCAACAACAGAATTAAAACGACCTATGTCGAGTGGATTACTTAATCCTAAAGAGAAAGACGCACTACCAGTCTTAAATGCGATTATAGGAGAGTTATTAGGTAAGGGTAAAAAAGATGAAGTATGTGTATATTGTGTACCCGCTAAACCAATTGACCAAACAAGAGAAGTATCATATCACGAAGATGTGTTAAAACAGATTATTGAGGGATATGGATACGATGTTAAGGTGATTGAAGAATCAATAGCATTAGCTTATGAAGGTTTGGTAGATAATGACTTAACAGGTATCGCTATTTCAATGGGTGCTGGTATGTGTAATGTATGTGTGATGTATCAAGGTATGTCTTCGCTATCATTTTCCGTAGCTAGAGGTGGAGATTGGGTAGATGCAAATGTAGCAGCCGATTGTGGGTGTTCAATTGCTAAAGTAATAGCTATTAAAGAAAATTCAAATCAGTTAGATTTAACAAAGTCAGCAATTAATGATATTTATCAAGAGGGAAGTGATGAGTACAATATCATAAATGCTATCAGAAGTTATTATGGTGCATTAATTAATTATCTACTTACAAATTTGGCACATCAATTTAATAATACTGAAAGTGTACCAAACTTTCCAGAAGCAATTCCAGTAGTATTTGGTGGTGGAACATCATTAGTTAAGGGTTTTATGGATGTAGTAAGTGAACAATTTAATCAAGATGAATTTCCTATACAAGTTAAGGAATTTGTATTGGTAGAAGATGCTCATACGGCAGTTGCTAGAGGTTGTTTGAGTGAAGCTCAACTCATAGAGGAGGAAGAAGGTGAAGAGAACGACAGTTAAAGAAATTAAAAAATGGATGAAAACTCTCGAAGAAAACAGATACCGAAAATTGGTAAATGCTGACGCGAGACGAATTTCTTGGTTTGTTAATAACTCATTATCAGAAGATTACGATACAATGCCCGAATCAATGAGAAAGAAATGGGTTAAAGCTGAATACAAAAAAGAACGATATATGGCAAAGAAATTCTTGGAATCAAAAAAACAGAGTGAATCTGTTGAAGATAAAGTAAGAAGTATAATCAGAGAAACTTTAAGAGATTTGATGGAAGGTAGAAGAAGAGAATTAGAAATCCATGTTATGGATAAAATAAAAGTTGATAAAATTTTAAAAAAATTAAGACTTAAATCCGGTAAGGATTATGATATCGGTTATGGTAGTGGTAGGTCATTTATGTTAGATATTGATGTTAAACATCTAGATAAAGTGATTACTATATTTATGAAAAACAGGATACAAGTAAAATAAGAGGTTAATATGGCAAGAAAACAAAAACCACAAAATGGTTTGAGAGTAGAAGTGAAAAACAATAATGTTGATTTTGCATTAAGAAAATTTAAAAGGATGGTAAAGGATAGTGGTATGATGTTAGAATTAAAAAAGAAATCATATTATGAAAAGCCATCGAAAGTTCAAAGAGAAAAGAAAAATTTACAAAAAATAAGATATAAATATAAAAATCAAAAAGAACAAAATTATTAATGATTTTTTATAAATATCTATATTTATATACATAGAATTATACAAATACACCGTCTGAATGGATTTTACGGTGTCTAAATATTCCGATTAAACTTAATTAAGTTTCCTAATAAACTTATTCCAAATAAATAATATTGAGGAGATAAATCATGGGCGATTTATTAAAAGAAGCTATAGCTGATGCAAAAGCAGTTCGAGAAACAGCACTTGCAAACGCTAAAATGGCTCTAGAAGAAGCATTCACACCTCAACTAAAATCTATGCTTTCCGCTAAACTGAAGGAAGATGAATACGAAGATGAAGAAGATGTCGTAGCAGAACCTGAAGATGAAGAGGAAGAAATTCCAGCCGAAGAAGGTTCTTATTCTGAAGATGAAGAATTTGGTGATGAAGAAGATTTTGGTGAAGAAGGTGATGAAGAAGGTGATGAAGAAGTTGGTGGAGAAGAACCTGATATAGAAGAAGAAGGTGTTATCGAAATCAATGGTGTTAAATATGCTCCAGTAGTTGCTGAAGAAGATGAAGAAGAGTTCGGTGGTGAAGAAGATGAAGAAGAAGAGGGTGACCTTGACTTAGAATCTATTATCAAAGAACTTGAAGACGAACTTTCCGAAGCCGATGATACTGAAGACGACACAGTTGAAGAAGCTGATGATTCAGACGATGAAACAGTTGAAGAAGCTGATGATTCAGACGATGAAACAGTTGAAGAAACATTTGATATTGATGAATCTTTATTCACAGAAGAAGAAGACGAAGAAGATGAAAAAGAAGATGAAAAAGAAGATGAAGTAGAAGAATCTACAGTTCCTTCTGATTATTCTAAAATTTCGGCTGAACTTGCTGAGTATAAAGAAGCCGTTTCTTTCTTAAAAGATAAACTTCACGAAGTTAACATTCTGAATGCTAAACTTCTATTTACAAACAAGTTGTTTAAAGAATATTCTTTAGATAACAATCAAAAACTAAAGGTAGTTGAAACATTTGACAGAACACAATCAACAAGAGAGATTAAACTTGTTTATTCTACTTTGTCTGAACAATTTTCTGATAATGGTTCAATTACAAAACGACATTCAATTAAAGAATCAGCTAGTTCAAAATCTGGTTCAACTAAACCTTCTAAAGAATCACAAAAAGTGATTACTGAAGAAAGTCAAGTTGCTAATAGATTTAAGAAGTTAGCTGGTATTTTATAACCCATAAATTTTAGGAGAATAAGAAATGGGAAATTATATTAACGAGGCGTTGTTAGACGCCAGTCCGATGAAAAAACAGAAAGAGGAATCTAAAGCTCTTGTCTCTAAATGGGATAAGACTGGTCTTCTTGAAGGTTTGAATACGGACTTTCAAAAAAGTGGAATGGCTCAATTGCTTGAAAACCAAGCTCGTGAGTTAATTTCAGAAAACTCAAGAACAAGTCCTACTGGTGGTTCTGATGAAGAGTGGTCTGGTGTTGCATTACCATTGGTTCGAAGAATCTTTGGTGAAGTAGTAGCTCAAGACTTTGTATCTGTTCAACCTATGAACTTACCTTCAGGTCTTGTATTCTATTTAGACTTTAAATATGGTTCAAATAGATTTGCACACAATACAGATAAAGTTCAAAATAAAACAGCCGGTGGTGATAACTCATCTATATTCGGTAAAACTGGTAATAAAACACCTGAAGGTGCAACTTCTCCATTCGGTGAAGGTGGTCTTTATGGTGCAGGCCGTTATGGATATACTGCAAATACATCATCTGCAGTCATAGCAAATCAAGGTGCTTTATCAAATACTGTTTGGACAACAGGTTCAATTGATGTAGCAGCTGATTTGTTTCACGATTCTGAATTTTCAGCATCTGCAGCCGCAGGTGGTAATTTAAAATCAGGGTCAGGTGACTTTACAAGTCATTACTTTAAAGTAACCATTAATACTGGTTCTTTAACTAATGTAGACTTGTCAGCAATTAAATCATTTGGTCTTTCTGGTTCTGCAGGAGCCGCAATCAAACAATGGTATCCACAATTTACTAAATTAGATAACAATAGTACAGAAATTGACTTTATTGTATCTGGTTCTGGTATAGAGACAGCTTCTGACTTGATTGTAGATTACTATGTACAACCAACTGATGTAACTCGTGGTGACTTTGAAGATACTGAAGGTAGTGCTGTGAATGACTTCTTAGCAATACCAGAAGTTGACTTACAACTTAATAGTTTGCCTATCGTGGCTAAAACTCGTAAGTTGAAAGCTGTATGGACTCCTGAGTTAGCTCAAGACCTTAATGCTTATCATAGTGTAGACGCTGAAGCTGAATTAACATCAATGTTATCTGAATATATTTCACAAGAAATAGATTTAGAAATTCTTGATATGTTGATTGCCGATGCTACAACAACTGATTATTGGTCAGCTAAAGCAGGATATGACTATAATTCAAGTACTACTTCATTTGAAAATAATACAGGTTCTTGGTTTGGTACTCGTTTCGAATGGTGGCAAACACTTGTAGCTAAAATGCAAAAAGTATCTAATGAAATTCATAAATTGACACTTCGTGGTGGAGCTAACTTTGCTGTTTGTTCACCAAAAGTATCTACAATTCTTGAATCATTACCTGGATATAGTTCAAGTCCTGGTGCAGACGCATCAGTTCAGAACTTCAGTGCTGGTATAAGTAAAGTAGGTGCAGTAGATAGTAGATTCAGTATCTATAAGAATCCTTATCAAAATGATAATGTTATTCTTGTAGGTTTCAGAGGAAATAACTTCCTTGAAACAGGTGCTGTATATGCTCCGTATGTACCACTTATCATGACTCCATTAGTGTATGATCCTGAAAACTTCACACCACGAAAAGGTGTAATGACCAGGTATGCTAAGAAAATGGTTAGAAAAGAATTCTTCGGTAAGATATTCGTATCTTCATTGAATTTGATCTAATTAATTTTTAATCATATTAAGTAACTTTAAGGGCCAGTTTTATAACTGGTCCTTTTTGTTATATAATAAACTGTAATTCTTAATATTTATATAATGTAATACACTTATTTTTAAAGTAAAGGGAGATATATGGCAAATATTCCAATTTGGGACGATAATCCCGGCCCAATAAATGGTGCAACTCCATTTGGTTATTATGATACTGACTTAGAGTTCCAAAATGATGGACCTAAGGTCGCAAAATGGTGCTGTAGAAGAATAGGCTACCCAATAGTAGATATTGAGCTACAATCAGGATCATTTTATGCAGTTTTTGAGGAAGCAGTAAATGAATACTCTGCTCAGGTTAACCAATTTAATATCCGAGAAAATATGCTTAATTTTCAGGGTGCAACAACTGGGTCATCTTATACAGGAAGAGAAATTTCTGATAACCTCGGAAGAGTTGTTAGCCTCGCCGAAGAATACGGAGAAGAGGCTGGTGCTGGAGGAGATGTAACATGGTATTCAGGTTCATTAAACGTAACACAAAGTAGACAAGACTATGACTTTGATAAATGGGCAACTGATAATGGTATAGAAAATGGTAATATAGAAATAAAAAGAATATTCCACAATAGAGTTCCGGCAATAATTAGATATTGGGATCCTTATGCAGGTCAGGGCTTAGGCACAAATCAAATGCTAAATGAATTTGGATGGGCTGGTATGGGAGTAGGTGTAAATTATCTTTTAACACCAGTTTATGCTGATATGCTAAGAGTACAAGAGATTGAATTTAGTGATCTGGTAAGAAAATCTCCATATACATTTGAGCTAATAAATAATAAATTAAGATTGTTTCCAGTACCGACACATACTTACAAAATGTTTTTTCAATATATTCTAAAATCAGACAGATCTAACCCATTAAAGAATGCAGCTGGTGTAATTTCTGATTTATCAAATGTACCTTATACTAGAATGGACTACACTTTAATTAATGATCCAGGAAAACAATGGATAAAAAAATACACATTGGCACTCACTAAAGAAGTATTAGGTGCAGTAAGAGCTAAATATGGAGAAATACCCATACCCGGTGCAGGAGTGTCACTTGATGGAGATGCTTTAAGACAGGAGGCTATCACAGAAAAGGCTGATTTACTAGAAGCACTAAGGGCTACCCTTGAAGAAGTAAGTAGAACTAAACAGCTTGAAAATAAAAAGAATGAAGCTGACTATTTGCAAGATATTTTATATAGGGCACCTGATCCAATATATGTTAAATAAAGGGAAAATATAAATGGCACTTTTTGGAAGTGGCAGAGATGCCAGCTTATTTAGACACATTAATAAAGAGCTAATTAATGATATAATCCAAACTGAAGTGGATATATATAAAACTAGCTTATATGATAGCAAGGTCAATCTTTATGGAGAGGCACTTAAAAAGACTTATTTCCCTGCAGTAAGAGTAGCATGTTTAATTGATGTTGATGACCAAGCTTGGGCAGATACTGGTGGATTTGGACCAGATGTTAATCAGGCTGCAACATTTGCATTCTTAAGAGATACACTTAAAGATACATCTGATCTTTTATTAGAAGTAGGAGATATTATTAATTGGAACGCAATTTATTGGGAGGTTGATACAGTAGTGGATAATGATCTATTTATGAGAAGAAATCCAGATACTAATAAAACAATTGATAGCTATAAATATAATGACATTGGACCCCCACAATATTTTGGATGGCATTATGGAATCATAGTTAGTACTCATATGACCAGAAGAGATAGATTAAGTATTGAAAATATTAGAAGTGGTATACCAAAAAATATATAGGAAGATATAATGGCAGGACATGATAAAAGACCCTTACCAAAAAGCCAAAGTGAGCTAATAGGTTTACCTGATGATCAAAAGGTGAATAGGGCACACGAAGTCAGAAGAGATAATGATAATATTTCTAACTTTTATGTTGGTTTATATGAGCATGATGATGCAATAAATTATTACTTTAATAATATTATCAGGCCAAAGGTAGATGATAATGGTCATGTAATAAATGTACCAACAATTTATGGATCACCAGAAAGATGGAAGGCCGTACAAAAGGGATATTTTTATAGAGATCAACAAGGAAAGATTCAAGTACCTTTAATTATGTTTAAAAGAACTGCAGTTGAAAAGAATAAAAATTTAACAGCAAAAGTAGATGCAAACAATCCAAGAAATTTTATAAGCTATCAAAATAATTATACACAAATAAATAAATATGACAAATTTTCTATACTTAATGGAATAACACCCCAAAAAGAATTTTATAATGTGATTGTTCCTGACTACGTGAAATTAACATATGAATGTATAATATGGACTGAGTATATTGAACACATGAATGCAATTGTAGAAGCTGTCAATTATGCTGCAGACTCTTATTGGGGAGAACCAGAACGATATAAATTTTTAGCAACAATAGATAGTTTTACAAATGAAACTGAAGCACCTCAAGGAGAAGATAGACAGATAAGAAGTACGTTTACATTAACACTTGATGGATATATTGTTCCTGATGCAATGCAAAAGGATTTAGCTAAATTTACAGGAAAGTCTTATTCACCAAGTAGGATAGTTTTTACTAGTGAAACGGATGCACAAATAGTTGCTAATGAACTTAATTCGGGAATAAATAATACTGATTAATTAACTTTTAGTAAAAAATCTGATATTTATATAGACAATGAACATATATACATATATACAAAATAGGAAATATTAAAGTTATGGAAAGTGCAATTGAAAGAGCTGCAGATAGAGCTGTAGTTAGCGAAAAAACAAATAAAATAGATCAGGTTGATCTAGAAAAAATAAATAAACTTAGAGATAGCTATCAGAATGTTACTTATTCTATTGGCCAATTAACAGTTGAACAAAAGCTTATAAATGAGCAATTAGATAAATTAACAACTGAAATTACTGGACTGTATGATGAGTATGAAGGGCTAAGAACACAAGAAGAAACTTTTGCAAAAGAGTTAGAGAAAAAATATGGTAATGGAGAATTAAACCTACAAACAGGTGAATTTACTTCAGGAACACCGTAATTTTCAAAGATTTTTATATATTTATATATAAATTATTTTTTGTTTAAAAAAGAAATATTACACAAACAATAAGGGAAAATACAAATGGCAGAAAGAATAGTAAGTCCCGGTGTCTTCACCAATGAAAACGACTTATCTTTCCTACCTCAAGGTATCGGCGAAATCGGAGCTGCAATTATAGGACCTACTGAGTATGGACCGGCATTTTGGCCAACTCAAGTAACTAGCAATGATGATTTTAATGAAATTTTTGGAGGAGACTGGGAAGACTCATATTTACCGTACGCAATTAGGGCATATCTAGATAACGCAGGCGTAATTACGGTTATTAGAATTTTAGGATTAAATGGATACGACAGCAAAATTGCTGCTATTAAAATGGGTGAAGGTGAAGCTGCAATATGCGCAACTGGTTCAGCCGATTGTATCATTACAGTAATTAATGATGGAGACCTATTTCAAATAACAGGTTCATCAGATACTAAATATCAATTTATAGCATCAGATGATCCCATACCACCAGATGTTGGAAATACACATTACTTCGCAACATCAAGTGGTGCTTATGAACTAGCAGAAGGTGTAACAAATCTTGCTGCTTCGATCAATGCAGCTGGAACAGGCATAACAGCTGTTTCTGGTTCAGCAGGAATATTTGAATTAACAGCTTCATCTTGTGGAGCAATACCATTTGAATCGTATTACTTCAAATCAGGATCTATTGGAACACCTTATAGAACCACATTGGGTGGAGGAGTTGATGCAACATTTGAAAGATGTGTAGGTGTACTTCATCATTCTTGGGCTAATACAGAACAAGACTTTGATGGAACAACTATAGCAACTCCATTTTCAGCTTCAAGCTTTATGTATACATTATCTGCATCATTAGATCCAATATCTTGTTCATTAGATTATTCAAGTAAAAACTTTATAAACAATGTCTTTGGGTTGGGACCTAAAAAGGGTACTGCAAATGCATCATCTGGAATACCTGAGGTAGCTACAGATCCACAAGATAGAGCTTATATGTATTTTAACTTTAAGAACTATGCAAAAGGAATAATTGATGCTAGTCCTGCAACATCTTGCTCGGTAGCTGCAATTGACTTAGATCTTTCAGGCACAGTTGATGGAACATTCAGAGGGGCTGTAACTCCTTGGATTCAATCTCAAGAGGCTGGTGGAACTGCACAGAAATTATTTAGAGTACATCATTTAGCTCACGGAACAGATACTAATACTCAATTCAAAATAGGAATTAGAGATGTTAAATTTGCTAGTGAAATAGCTAAATCAGAATACGGTTCATTTACTTTAGTAGTAAGAAAATATGATGATACAGATAAAGTTCCAAGTGTTATTGAAACATACAAAAATTGTAACTTAAACCCAAAAAGTGTAAGTTACGTTGCTAGGTTAATTGGTGATAAATATTATGAATTAGATTCATCTGGTAAGCTTAGGGTTTATGGAGATTGGACTAATATAAGTAAATTTATCAGAATTGAAGTTGATGACAACGTTAAATATGCAGGCTATGATGGTTCATTAGTGCCACTTGGATTTAATTCAATTACTCAACCCTTAACGGGCTCATATGTATTACCAGCAGCAAATATGGTTACTCAACAGGTTGCTTCTAGTGAATATAATAGTAAAGTATATTATGGATTTGATTTTAATGATATCACTGATGGTGCAGATAACTACCATTATTTGAAACCATTGCCAAATGGGGCTGATGCTGGTGCAAATGTTGATTTTGATCTAGGAGACTATGATTCTCACCCAAGTTCAAGTGCACCAAATATATCTTTAAGTTCATCTGCTTCACCGTTAAGTGCTAGGAAGTTTATTGTTCCAATGACAAACGGATTTAATGGGTATGATCCTGCTAGAGTTATTCTAAAAGGTGAATATATTACTCCTACTAACTCTTTTGGATATGATATATCTACTTCTGATGCTGACGGCTATTTAGCTTATAAAAGAGGTTTAGATGCACTTTCAAATCAAGATCTTTATGATTTTAATATGCTATTATTACCTGGAGTAATTAGAAGCCAACACTCTGCATTGACTCAGGCTGCAATGGATTTATGTGAAAGTAGGGGAGATGCATTCTATGTAATGGATTCCAGCACACAAGATGCATCAATTAGTAGTGCTATTAATACGGTAGCTTCTATTGATACAAGCTATTCAGCTACATATTATCCATGGGTAAAAATTCTTGATACGAATATTAATTTACCAGTTTGGGTACCGCCTTCAGTTGTACTTGGTGGTGTTATTGCTTATAATGACAAAGTTGCTTATGAGTGGTTTGCACCTGCAGGATTAAATAGGGGTGGATTAACTGAAGTATTAGATGCTTATGATAGAGTTACTCAATCAGATAGAGATGATCTATATGATAGTAACATCAACCCAATTGCTTCATTTCCAAATGAAGGCTTTGTTGTTTGGGGACAGAAAACACTTCAAGTTAAGTCAAGTGCTCTTGATAGAATTAATGTAAGAAGGCTATTAATAGCTGCTAAAAAGTATATTGCTTCATCAACTAGATATTTAGTGTTTGAACAAAATACTTCTGCAACAAGAAATAGATTTTTAAATATTGTTAATCCTTATCTTGATAGCATTCAACAAAGACAAGGTCTATATGCTTTTAAAGTAGTAATGGATGAAACTAATAACACACCCGAAGTAATTGATAGAAATGAGATGGTAGGAGCAATATACCTTCAGCCTACAAAAACTGCTGAATTTATTATTCTTGACTTCAATATATTACCAACTGGTGCTACCTTCCCTGAGGATTAATCATTAAGGTTTTTCAGCTTTTTAATATTTATTATTAAACAGGGAAACAACGGAGAAAATACAAAATGGCAAATTTAATAGATCCTAATGAAATAATGTTCACGTCTTTTGAACCAAAACAAAAGATGCGATTCATTATGTATATTGATGGCATACCATCATATCTTATAAAAAAGGCAGCAAGACCTTCAATAACTTCTGAAGCGGTAACATTGGAACATATAAACGTTCAACGTCACGTTAAAGGGAAGTCAAAGTGGGATGCAATGTCTGGTATAGAACTTTATGACCCAATTGTACCTTCCGGTGCTCAAGCAGTAATGGAATGGGTACGGGCAAGTCATGAATCTGTAACTGGTAGAGATGGATATGCAGACTTTTATAAAAAGGATATTACAATTAATATGTTAGGACCTGTTGGAGATAAAGTAGAAGAATGGACTTTAAAAGGAGCTTGGTGCTCTAAAGCTGACTTTTCTGATCTTGATTGGGCAGGAACTGATGCACAAATTGTTGCCATTGATATTACATATGATTATGCCATACTTCAATACTAAAATTTAATCCCTCGCTTGCGATAATTAAAGGCCTTCTTTGTAGGGGCCTTTTTTTATGCATCTATATATTTATATATACAAAGTTATAAAATGCACATTAAGGAGAAAAAGTTATGCCCAAAATAGTTGATCCAGAGTATAAAGCTGGACCTGTAAAACAAGTTGTACAACCACCACAAAACAACGCCCCATCATTCCCAACAGAAATAGTTGACCTTCCAAGTAAAGGACTGCTTTATGAAGAGGATAACCCATTAAGGTCAGGAAAAGTTGAATTAAAATATATGACTGCAAGAGAAGAAGATATTCTAACTTCTCAAAATCTTATTAAACAAGGTGTGGTTATTGATAAGCTTTTAAAAGCTCTTATTGTTTCAAACGGAGAAGGTGAACAAGTACCCTATCATAAACTTCTAGTAGGTGATAAAAATGCAATAATGGTTTCGGCAAGAATATTGGCTTATGGAGCTGAATATGAAGCCGAATGTATTGATCCATTTACTAGTGAAAAGCAAACAGTAAAGATTAATTTATTAGACCTTAAAGATAAAGAAATTGATGAAAGTGCACTAAACGGTGGTAACAGATTCTCTTTTACTCTTCCAGCTTCAAAGCAAGAAATTGAATTTAAGCTATTACAACATGGAGATGAAGTCAAAATTGAACTTGCAATAAAGGCTATGAAAAAGATCAGAAAAGAAGTTTCAAGCCAATTAACTACTAGAATGAAACATATGATCATATCAATTAATGGAAGTGAAGATCAAAAAAAGATAAGTTCATTTGTGGATAACATGCTATCACGTGACTCATTTGCCTTTAGACAACACATTACTACAATAACACCAGACTTAGATATGTCATTTGACTTTGTAAGTGAAGCAACTGGTGAAACCCAGAGAATTCCTATTCCACTCGGAGTATCCTTTTTTTGGCCTGGGGTCTGAATATAGACCCATTCTGCATAATCAGATATTTGAAATGCTTTATCATACCGGAGGGGGTTTTGGCTGGACTGAAACCTATAATATGCCAGTATGGTTACGAAGATTTTATTATACTAAATTAGCTGAAAAGCTAAAAGCAGAAAACGAACAGGTTGAAAGAGCTTCCAAGGGCGGCTCAGCTAGTGGAACCGTACATAGAGGACCTTATGGTTCCAAATAATCAACAATTTTCTTGAATCTAGATATTTATATTAAACTCAATATATGATGGGATATATTATGGATAAACGACAAACACTAAAAGAGGCTTTAAAAGGTCACATCAAAGAAGCTATTTCTAAAGGCAACATTAAAGAAGGTTGGATTGAAAATTTCATTGATGATATCTTTGATAAAGCAAAAAAATCAAAAATAAAAAATGATCCAGTACTCAAGGTTCTCCACAAACAATTGGCTAAAGAAACTGAGATATTCTTTAAGGCAATGGAAAAAAGATATAAAGGTGCAGAAAACTTTCCTGAATATATTAAGGATGACTTAAGAGATGTAGGATACCCAGGATTCTAATAGATGGCTAAGAAAAGAACACCGGCAGAAATTAAAGCTCACTCCCAAAGAGTTGAGCAACTTAAGACTGAGAAGTTAATTCGAGACTTGCAACTGGAGCAAGATAAAATCTTAGGTACACAGGCCGAAAAAATGAAGGTGATGGTGCAATTTGGCACTGAAGACCAAGCCAAAAAAGCTGCAGGGGTTAAACTGGATGAAAAAATAACTCAACTTACTGGTGATCAAACTAAAATGATGAATGAACTAGTAAAAGCTCAATTGGCTAAAAATGTATTAGCCGCAAAAGAATTAAAAGATGCTCTTAAACAAAATCAAGCTCAATTAAAATTTTATTCAAAACAAAAAGAAATTAATGATAAGGTGGAGGAGCTTACTTCTGACTTAGATGCATGGCAAAAGAAGATGAAGAGTATTGTTGTTTTAGCAAAGCAAATGGCTCAGGATTGGAGAGTCATTGGTGTTGTATTAGGAAAAGCCACATTAGAGGCCGGAGCAGATTTTAAAAGCTGGCAACAAGAGCTTCAAATGAGTGCAGGACAAGCTGCTCAATTGGGTACTAATATTGCGACTGCTGGAGCTTCTGGCTTCATAATGGGAGTATCATTCGAAAAAACAAAAGCAGCTGGTGCAGCCCTCGCTAAAGAGATGGGATCTGTATCCCAGGTGACCAGTACAATGATCAAAGATGCAGCTTATATGGCTGATAGATTCGGTGTTAGTGCAGAAAATGCTGCAACACTCACTAGAGAGTTTGATGCCGCATCCCAATTTACCGGAATGACTGCTGGTGATACTTCTGAGATGGTTGCAGATATGGCTAAAGCTGCTAATGTACCCGTTGGGGCTGTCATGGAAGATATGGCAGGCAATATGGAACATTTTGCAAAATACTCAGATGGTTCTGTAAAAAATATGGCAAAAATGGCTATTCATGCTAAGCAATTAGGAATGGACATGAGTACTGTATCCAAAATTACTGATGGCTTGATGGACTTTGAAAGTTCAATGACTGCTGAAATGGAAGCTTCAGTAATATTAGGAAAGCAAATCAACCTTAATAAAGCTAGACAATTAGCTTATGAAGGTAAAACTGAGGAAGCGGCCGCTGAAGTATTAAAGCAAATGGGATCTATAAGTGATTTTAATAAGCTTGGTTATCATGAAAGGGTTGCGTTGGCCGGAGCTGCAGGCATGGAAGTTTCAGAACTTAGAACAGCATTACAACTTAAGGAAAAATCAAGAGAAGCAATAGCAAAGTGGGGGCCATTCATGGCAGGGGCTCTGGAATGGTCATCGGGATTCGCATCAAACCTAATGGATGCCGGTAAATGGGCAGCTAATAATGCAACTGAAATAGCAGCAATGGCAGGTGCCGCTTCAAATGTAGCTAAATGGATGGGACAAAGTAATAAGTTTGGTTGGATTGGCCTCCAAATAGCTAAACTTAAAAATAAATTTGGCATTGGTGGAGGATCAAAACCCGATATAAAAACAGATACTGACACTAATTTCCAACAAGATAAAACAAAAGATACAGCTGGCAAAGGAGGTGTTGGAAAAGGATTAAAAGATCTAGCATCTGGCTTAAAGGCAATGGGTAATTCAAAGGTGACAATGGGTATACTTAATATGGCACTAGCAGGCCCTGCATTTGTATTAGCAATACCGGCAATACCATTTTTATTATTTATGGGACTAACACCCCTAGCAGGTCTAGCAGCTAACTTTAAAGGATTAGCACAAGGTTTAAAAGCAATGTCAAAAGCTGCAATAGGAGCTTTAGTAATGGCAATAGTAGGTCCTGCATTAGCTTTATCTACATTAGCAATTCCATTCCTTGCATTTATGGCAATACCAGGAATAGGAACAGCATGGGCACTTAACTTTTCATTATTGGCAACAGGCTTAACTACATTTGGAAATCCAGCAACAGCAATATTTATACTTATAGGAATTGGTTTGTTAGCACTATTAGGAGCAGCGCTTATACCATTTGCATTTGCTCTTAGCCTTATAACTCCATTAGTTGAAGCTTTTGGAAATATAATAATTGGGGTATTCCAAGCAATTGGACCAGTTATTGAATCGGTTGGCAAAGCAATTTCATCAGTAATAGGAGCACTGGGAGGATTCTTTACAGTATTAGGCTCTCTTGATCCATTACAAATACTTATGTTAGCTCCAGGCTTAGCAGCATTAGGGTTGGCAGGCGTTGCAATGTTAATAGGAGCTCCCGGATTTATAGCTATGGCTTTGGGAATAAGCTTATTAGCTGGAGCACTTTATTTAATGTTACCACTTATGCCAATGATTGAAACATTAGCCTCTTTAGGAATTATTGGATCTGTAGGAGAAGGCAGCAAAGGAGGCACAAAGCCTTCAGACAAAAATCCAGTTGTAGAAAAGCTTGATGAACTTATTGATTTAACTAAAAAAGGCCAAGTCATTGTAATGAATGGTCAAAAAGTAGGACAAACTGCTTTAGCAGCACAAAGGGTATATAAATAATGGCTTTAAGAGACTTACAATCAGATTTAGCTAAAGGTGTAGGAGAACCATTCGTCACCACTCCCATGATTGATAGATTGGGCGGACAGGGGAGCCCTGATCCTTTTGCACCACCACCTATTCAAGGTGGAACAGATGTGAGCGGAAAACCTCTTACATTTCCTCGAGCAGGCACAGATGTTTCTGGCCAGCCACTTACGTTTCCTAGAACGGGTACATCAGTATCTGGTGGACCACTTACATTTCCCCGAACAGGAACAACAACCTCTCCCTTTATAACAGGTCCCATTACAGGAAGGCCAATTCATTATACTAGTTGGACTGGTTATTATAATACAACTGACTCATTCCTTTTAGGGCATGGGGCAAACTTATTTAGTAATAGCCCACCAAAGCTTTCTCCTTCTCAGATGTATTCACCTCAGAATTTAAAAAATTCTTCAAGAAAAGGATTTGCTACAACATACAATAATGTATATATTCCAAATCAACACTATCAGCAAGATGGATTTAATGCAAGTATGGTTGGATCAAATACATTTAATAATTTAAAAATACATGGGCTAAATTTACAAAGTAAATACTCAGGCCCAATACCTAGATATAGCCCAAGTGCTCTGGCACCACAAAATCTAGAAGTTTCTCAAAGAAAAGGCTTTAATTCTAGCTATAATACTTCTACATACATAGGTAACCAATATTATGGAATGGATGGATTTAATTCTGCACTTAGAGGTCAACCAACATTTAACTTCTTAAAGGTTCATGGACAAACTTTACAACAGAAATATACTGGACCAGTACCATTTTATAATACTAGTGCTTTAAACCCTCAAAATTTAAAAACTTCTACTAGAAAAGGATTTTCTGTATCTTATAATCCTGCAAGCTATGTTGGCAACCAATATTATGGAGATGATGGTTTTAGTCCAAATATGCAAGGTGCAAGTGTATTTAATTATCTTAAATTACATGGACAAAATCTAAAAAGTAAATATACGGGACCTGCTCCTTATTATAGGACTATTCCATTAGCACCACAAAATATAACATCTTCTATTAGAACCGGCTATCTTACTCCCTATACTATAGCAACTTATGTTGGCAACCAATATTACGGTGATGATGGTTTTAATCCTGCTTTGATGGGAGCAAGTCAATTTAATTATCTTAAGCTTCATGGACAAAATTTACAACAGAAATATAGTGGTACACCAAACAAATATAGTATTAATCCTTTAAGCCCTCAAAATATTGAGCATTCTTTAAGAAAGGGATTCTTAACAACTTACAATGTAGCAACATATGTAGGTAACCAATATTATGGAATGGATGGCTTTAATACAAATATTCAAGGATCAAGTACATTTAGCTATCTTAAAATACATGGTGAAAATTTAAAAAGTAAATATACAAATACTATCCCAAAATATAGCTCAGTAGGGTTTAAAGATCCTAATATTCTTAGTTTACAAGATTCAACAAGAAAAGGATTTTCTACAATTTATGGTACTACAACATACATAGGAAATCAGTATTATGGAGATGATGGCTTTAATACAAATATCACAGGGCAGGCAGAATTTGAGTATTTAAGACCTAAAGGGCAAAACTTAAAAGAAAAATATACTGGTGCACCAAGTGATTATAGTATAAGTGGAATGTATAAAATTGATTCCGTTAATACTACTAAATTAGCTAAGGCTTTAGGCCCATACCCTGCATATTCTAATTGGATTGGTGGATCCAAGGCAACAATAAAAGCAAAAGATCTTAAGCGAACTACTCAAGCTGGAGGAGACTTTGCTTATAATGAAGATAAATATTATGGTAATGCTCTTTCTTATGGTTTTGATCTTGCCGGTGGTGGATCTAGTAAAAAGCCTTACGTTATAAGACAAATAGGTCAAACATGGTACGGTGGAAAAAGTGGGAACCCTCCAAATACTTGTTATGTTTCAAATGCAATGATTCGTGGTGGAATGAAAACTGTAATAAGTAGAACTGCTGCAGACGTAAAAAGGGCAGGCAAATATATATTTAGTGGATGTGGTGCATTATGGTTAGTTCAACAATTTGGTTTACAACTTTCTAATCCAAAGACACAAAATACACTT
>Ga0080013_1002474_pt1 | contig 21712 bp, 27 predicted proteins | sample ETNvirenome_6_85_FD_69236 | JGI IMG/M metagenome (GOLD analysis project Ga0080013, IMG submission 69236) | Marine viral communities from the Pacific Ocean - ETNP_6_85 (SPADES assembly) (version 2) | ecosystem: Environmental > Aquatic > Marine > Oceanic | place: Pacific Ocean | collected 2013-06-19 | reverse complement strand
TTTTACAAAAGTTTTTTTTAATTTTTTTTTAATTTTTTTTTAATTTTTTTTAATTTTTTTTTAATTTTTAATCCCAGTTAAACAATACAATTTATAACTAATTAATAATGAGTTCATATGGTCTCTATCGTCGGGATTACCCCGAGGAATATGCGGAGCTACGAAAATTTTATAAAAGAATTCACACTTGTGATTGTGGTAGTATAATAAAGGTCGGAAGTTTAAATAAACATCTGGGGAGCAACAAACATCAAAATTATTTAGAAGAAAATAATATAAGCAACGCAACTGATATTGAAAACAACAAAAAATATTTATACCCTCCCAGAAACTAAAACAAATTTTTTTAATTTTTTTTTAATTTTTTTAGTTAACAAACTTCCCACGAAAATGAATTCACCAACCAACCTTTTCTATCGCTCAACCAGTCAGATATTAAACCATTATTTATTTCTCCATCATCATCCACAAACTCCTCCCCATCATCATCCACAACCATTTCTTGAGGTAAATCATCTATTAATTCACCATCAGTGTTCCAATCAATATCGAAAATGTGAATGTATCTCTTAGTTTTTCTTGACAGTCTTTTGTTTCTTTTTGTCTTATTTAATACAACAATTGCAAACCCTACCGGATGAGGAGCAAGCTTCACACCCACTGATTTCCATCCATCTAAATGATTTTTTTTGTATGAGATTTGTTCAACAGGTTTCATTTTTGGTTTTTTCTCCTCCGGGACAAATACACCCATAACCTCCGATGTCTTATAACTTGTTGCTTTGTTGTCAGCTAAAAGTTTTGGTAAATCGGTTTGGTTTTGGATATCTTCAACCCAAATTCTTTTTTCGGTGAGAGCGTCCATCACTTGCTTACAATCCTTATCGGTGATAATCATAAACTGAGCCATATTCAGAGAGTTTGTTGGAGTTTGTTGGAGTTCTTAACACTTAGGTTAGTCTCGGACACGAATTTTTTTCTCGCAAATCAACAAAAAAGATTGGTTTTTTTTGTTGGTGTGGAGTTCAGAGTTTGATGGAGTTCCTAACAACTTAGGTTATTTCAGACACGAAATTTTTTTTAAACGAGTTTTTTTATTTTAGTGATATTAACATTAATAATATTGTATGATATTGTTAGGTCATTGTTTTCACCATAACGACATACACGAATTTTTGTGCCCTCTCTCCCATTACTACGCCCTGTGAGTTCTTTTATAGATTGTTCTAACATAGTATAATAACCTTTTACTTCTAATGTGTTTTCTATTTCAACTGAACGGCGTTCGGATATTTGAGCATATGCACTTTTTAATTTAACTCCAATAGATAGTTCGCATTCTTCATCCCAATCACCTTCCACATCTGGAATTAAATACCATATCTTATACATATCTTTTTTAACTTCCCGTGTTTCTTTTAGAGTTTCCATCATTTTCATATACTCGGCATCAGTAAGTTTCTCCTTCACATCAAAGATTAGATTACTGATTGTATCCATTTTTGACTTCTTATTATACTAATGACCTAATCCTTTAGTTTATTTTAATTCCTCATCAATAATTGGTGGTGTTCAAAAACACCAGTTTTTTTTTTATTTTTTTTAAAAAGTTTATTCATCGTAATCGTCCATCCCCTCGGGCATCGTGTCAAAGTTCTCATCACAAAACCCACATTCTTCCAATTCGTCACACATCTCATAATCCTCGCCCTCGACATTTAACTTCCAGCGAGAGATTTGTGGCAAATTTGTCCCAACCTCCCAGTAAGTGCCGGAGATGAACAAATCTACATCATCCTCGTCAAATTCTTCTAAGAATTCAATCCCCGCCTCTGTTTTTTTAAAGGCGACACAATCCTTGTCTTCTTCCTTCTCCAAATATTCCCAAATACTATCGGACGCTTCAACCAACTCCGCAACAGTTGTGATATTTTTGAGAACTTCAGCCATCTCGCAAATCAACAAAAAGATTGGTTTTTTTGTTGGTCAGAGTTTGATGTAGAGTTTGGAGTTCCTAACAACTTATGGTAATTCAGACACGAATTTTTTTTAAAAAGATTTATCATTCCATTTAAATATAGAATTATCTTCTTTTCCTATTTTAACCCAGACATATCGTCCATACCATCGTTTATCATTAACAACATAAAATGATTGTATAAACCAGCCTTTTGTTTTCATTTCGTTTAATCTTTTAGGTGTAAATACATTTAGACTTATAATATTTATTAGCCAGTATATTTGTCTATTTGTAATTTCCATACTTTTTTGCATAAATGACCAAAATAACTTACGCGGAACAAATGGCGGATTGGATAGGCAAATATCAACTTTTCCTTGATATTCTAAAAAGTCTCTGCCCTGATTTATTTCACACCATTCTTTTTTCACACTACCAGGGAGATTATCATAAAATGCACCATCCCCCCGGCAGGGTTCTATAACAACATCTCCGTCTTTGAACTCTATTAGCCCAATAAGATGTTTCGCCATTTCTGGAGTGGTCATAACTATCGTTCGGTCTTTTTCAACTTGATTTGCGAGTTTGTCATTTTCATTGCTTTTATATTCCCAAACTTTATTTGACATCTTTACAATTGGATGTAGAAAAAAATCACTCTTTTTTACTGCTATCTTTAAGCATATTTAATAATTTTTCGAGGTCTGATTTAACATCTTTTATATTTTTGTCAACATCATTCAATTTATTTTTGAGCATTTTATTTATAGGTTAAGTTTTTTATCTGGACTTACTGGTTCGAGAGCAATTTCTGCAGCTGATAGCACATCCCGCTTACATTTGAAACAACCGCAGCAGCAGCTAACATCACCGCATCGACTTTTACGGAGGGACGCAAAAACAAGTGTGATTAACCCACCAACCGATGCTATCAATGATAAAATGAAGGCCTCACTAAAAATCATTACTATAATAAGGCAAATATATTTATTTAACAGGCAAAGCTCCCAAAGGTGAATGGTCGCTGAGATGCGTCCATTCCAAATCGTCCAATTCTTTGTTCTGGTTCAAAATTGATTTCGCTCATTCCTGTTGTTGGCTTAGCAACTGTAAGCTGTCGGTTGAACAGTGTCCCCCGACCTCTATCAATGCGTTTATTTGACATTTCATTCACCTCTTTACAAGGTAATGAATTCATCCATCCTGGGTTGATACCCATTTGTTTTAGAGGACTTTGGATGTCGTCTTGATATTTGTTTATTTTGTTGGATTGCAACCCGGATGGTCCGTTTGCGGTCATTTGTGCTGCGCCCCAATCAATATTTTTTACACCAACTCTGGCTGCTGAGGCTGGCGCTGTTCCTTTAATTGCGCTAAAAGACTTAATACTGGTATTAATTACAGGCTCCATATTGTTTATTATATATTATATATATTTTTTTTCAAACAATTATTTTGATTTGACAGGCGTATTCCGCTCGAGAGATTGCCGTATAGGCCATTCGTGCATCAAATAGATTTCGGGCATCAATAAATATCATTTCTTTGAATGTTTCCCCTTGAACTGAATGAATTGTATAGCCGTGTCGGACCTCCCAATTTTGTCCTGGTTTCTCAGTCGATATTTTAATATCTCCTCGATTGCCATTTCCACACCGTTTCAAACATCTCCATTTAGTTTGGCCGAATTTTTGTGTATATTCAAAACAATAATTCTGTCCATCGCAATTGCAGTCTTCTTTGTGATGCTTATTACATCTCGTTTTTGAACAGAGAATTATGTCTTCGGGTTTGTAATTTTCTGGTTGGGAAATATTCTCATAGCTGGCCGTCACAAACTTATTTATTTTTTCTTTTGTAGCTTTGTCTTCAATCATTTTACGAACTTTTTTACAAATTGCTCGTTGTTTGTCGCATTTTATCCTGGAAAATTCATTTTCCTCTAATTCTGTGATATTATCAAAACCTCTGGTATTCATTTCAATCTTATCTTCTGGTTTCGGTCCGGATGGTGGTAGCTGGTATCCAACATCTCCGCAAAAAATTATTTTGTGATGCGGATATGTTTCAAATATTTCATTTTTAATCTTCTCACACATTTGACTACACTCGTCAATTATTAACACATTATAATACTTTCTAAAATTTTCGATTTTTTTGTGTAGTAATAGATTAGCAAGCACATCATTTTTACAACCAAACTCGGCCGCCTTTGCAGCACACAATTTCCAAGGAGGTGCTATATATACCGCATTGACCAGTCCTGTGTCAGTTAAGTTGTGGTAGGTTTTGCCGTTCCCACCTGCTCCGATAAAAAGTTCTCTTTTATAAAAATCTCGTTGCTCGGCTTCGGTGTTTGGCCAATAAACTGTAGCAAAATCATCATCCGGGTCTTCTGTCTTGTTTGTTAGATTTCTTTGAGGGAATAGACTTAATTGTCCTCCTTTTGTTCGAAAAGGCTTAATCATCTCAAACTCGTGTTCTTTGTAAAAAATGCCGTCTGTGCATAGACCGATTATTTTGTCGAATTCCATTTTCATCATTTGGTTGATAAGTGTCAATCTCTGATACATTTTGATAAACCCGGTTATATGGACTGCGGCGAATGAATGTTCTTTTGGGTAGCTGATTGTCCCTTCACCATCTGAGAAAAATGACACCTTTGTTTGTGTTGTGCCCCCCAAGTGTGATACCATATTTTCAAAAAACTCTTTCGTGCCTTTCATTTGGAATGAGTGGCTACTACTAAAACTCTCTTGAATACCACACCATTTTGAGTAGTTCCGAGGGCCAGGTAATTTAATATCATTCTCTGCCACAAAATTCAACAACCACTCTCGGGAGGGACCTCCGGCTGCGCAAACTTCGTCAATCCTACCTTGTTCTTCTATAAAACTTAGTAGTTGCTTGTCTGAATATGTTTCTGGTCCGTCTGCATATTTAAACATATCCTTATTAAATCTAAAGTCGAATGAAGTCCCCCAGCAACCCTCATCAACTTCAATATTTACGCCTAAATTCTCCCAGAATTTTAATTCAACTGACGGATATACTTTGTGTGCCTTCAGGTAGTTGAATTTATCTAATAGTCTCATCGTTGTCTCATCACACCCCGAAACATCAACCGAGACCACTTGGAAATATCCAATTAATTTTAAAAAGTCTTTTGGATGACATTTACGGAAATCTGTAATCTTACCTAAAAAACCTTCATATTGTGGACATTCAAAAAAATTAGCATATGCGCGTTCCATATCAATATGCTTGGGGTTGTCCGTCTCGTCTACCCATTGACAGCTTCCAGTTGTTAAGTTGCCTTGATTTACAAATGACCAAAGCTCTGATTGTTTAATTCCATCTATTTTAAAATAACGAATACCAGACAATTTTTCAAAATCATTACACCTCTTCATAAAATCAGACATTTTTGCGTAATTACCTTTCAAAGTCCGTATCTGAATGATTGAACCTGATTTGTCTCTTCGATAATCGTAATGTTCACCAGTCTCGTCCAGTCTTGCAACCATCTCGTCAAATTCTTCTGGTTCAGTATCGATAAACTCCTTGTTGACAAGTCCGTTCAAATCTAAATGGTGTAGTCTCGTATTTACATACCTAAATATTTTCAGTGGTGATTTAAATGGCGTGATTGTTAAAAAATTGTCCGCGGCTAATGGGAAATCAATTTCAACAGAAATCTGTAATTCATTACAAATATCCTGTAGGTCGCTTTCGGGCACACCATCATCATACTTTTTGATATAATTGTTAACAATTCTGACAATTCTTGTATATCTGTTTATACTCGTTTTTGAAGCAGCACCACTCAGTTTGTTTTCTGCCCACTCCAAAATCGGTTGAAAGAAACAGTGTGCAACACCTTCTCTAAACATTTGCTCGACCCGTCGGTCTTCAAGTGTAATATTCGGAGTTATTACAATCTTGTTTGCTCCGTCTGTAATTGGTGTCCTTTGGTCGCCGCTTGGTCCGATTAAAAAGTTAAACACACCTTCATCCTCCCACCAATTTGCCACCCTACTACCAGGAACTTCAATTAATTTTTGATGAATAATTTCACCATCAATAAAACTGTAAACTTTAACAGTCTGTCCTCTAAAATGTTGTAAATATCTTTTGTAAACAAACTGGTGTGAACCATCGGGAAAAAAGGTTCGTGCACCCCTGCGTCCCCTAACAGCTCGTTGAATGGCTCGGGCAGCTCTTCTCTGAATGAAATTTTCCATCTCTGGGTTATAACTAAGAAAAGAAAAAAAAATCGGAAAAATCCTTATTTTATAAAAGTCTGAAATCTTTAATTATAATTTCCTCAAAATTTATTCTGTCCTGATGTTTCTGAAATTTTTTTGATTTGGATGTGGCCAAATTTTGCCAAAAATGAACTTTTTTTTTTGGTCTTATCTTGGTCTACTCGAGCACCTGACACCAGTCGGTATATTTGGTCTGGAGATAAGTCCAATCCCAGTTCTTCAACAATCTTCTCTTTTGTTGGGAACTTCCCGCTTTTAAAACTGTTTGTTTCTTTATCAAAAACAATCACCTCCCATTTGTTTTTTTTATACGATTTGTTGCCAACACCCCGTCCTTTAAAACCTTCGGGCTTAAAATATTTGATTTTTGTTTTCTCCATTATTACTAAACAAATATTTTTATTTTTTAATTATTTTCTTTTCTAATTATAAAATGCAAAATAAAAATAAAAGAGATTATAATTTTGGAATTACTCAGGAGAGGGCGGTCCTTCCTGAACTACAAAAACTTTTCGGTGAAAGTTTACAAAAATCTGCAAACAAATATTGTCAATATGATTTTTTTAATGACGAATGTTTAGTTGAATTAAAGTCACGGAGATGCAAATCAACAACTTACCCAACTACTATGATTGGCGCTAAAAAATTAGAACTTGCTGCTGATACCTCTGTAAAAGTTTATTTTTGTTTTAATTTTGTGGATGGTTTGTTCTATCATCAAGTAGACCCAGATTTTGATTACACCCCGTTTATAAGCAAAGGTGGTCGGATTGACAGAGGCAAACCAGAGATGAGGCAATACATATATCTACCAGTTGACAAACTAATAAAAATAATTTAAATTTTTTTCAAAGTCCTGTATAGATTTACTCTTTGTTTTGTAATTTTATCATAATCTTCGGGCCTTAGTTCCACCTCCTTTGCAAACTGTTGAACACTTAGATGCTCTCTCTTTGCTTGAGCGGTTAATGTTCCCTTACCTCTGGGAGCACCTTTTTTGCCTTTGTTGTCAAACACCTTTTGTATCCAGCGTTTTTTGGAACACGCGCATCCAGTTTTACCGCAACACATTGTTATTTAATATTAGATAAGAAATTAAATTCTAACAAAGTAATTCAAATAAAACAAAATATTATAAAATGAACTTGTCAATAGAAAATTTACCTGATGACATTATAATTTGGGAAATCTACTACCGATTGCATAAGATGTATATGTTAGATTTACAGATTGAGATTTACGAAAAGGCAGTTGGTGCGAGGCTAAGGAGGATTTTGATGACCGACAGCGATTACAGCCCCTCATCAAGTGGTTCTGACACAGATTAGATAGTGATTAGCGGCTCCGGAATATTTTTTTTAGGCAATAAAAATATATAATATATACAATATAATATAATGGCGTCTCTGGGTAAAAATTGTTATGGGGGGACTATTAACTGTGAGCGTCTTGTTGCTAAAAACAGCAGTCCGACTAACCCTCATAAAATCGAAGGGGACTTAGAGGTCACAGGTGGACTGCAAATTGATATGTCCGGCTTTAAGGGAGTTGTTTTAAATTCACATTCCTCAGTTAACCAATGCACTATAGAAATGAATGATAATACACAAAAATGGGATATCAGTGCTGACGCTGCTACTCATCAAATGTCGTTCTCTCACCAACTTAACAGTGCACCAAGTGGAGCAGAAATTGCTGGTTTGACCTACGACCCAGCGTCTGGAGACTTTGGCGCTTATTTCACAGGCAAACCTTTCCGAATTGTTAACCTTCCAACATCCGCCGCAGGTCTCCCTGCAAACTCTGTTTGGAGCAACGGAGGTGTTTTGAACATCACACCACCTTAATACCGTTCCCGCCTACCGAATTCGTAAATCATTCTTTATTAATAAACAACCCAAATTATTTATTAATAAAAAAATTATAAAAAAATTGTAAAAAATTGTTTGTTTAAGCAGCAGTAGCGCTCAAAGCCCCCCCATCGCTCACATTTATTCTATATCTTGTTCCGTTAGGCGATTTTATGATAAGCCCGTGCCCTTCAATATCTGCAGAAGCCATAATATTCCCATTAACATCCAAGGTATTCATATTAGTTAGGTTTGGTGAATACTGGTCGTGTCCTAATTGTAATCTACTTCCGATTTGGGACGCACCTTTATCCTTAGGCATAGAACTAATGAAAACATTTGTCTTATTGGCTCTTTTTAACATTAAAAAGGAATACGGCATATCCTCATTAGGACCTGCGTTATCCCACAGACTTGGATTGTTACTGTCGCCCGTATTCATTACACCCATCAAGTTTTGTGTGTTTTGGTGTGGGTTAGTAGCAGTAGACATCCGATATCCTCCCTTCACTGTGTAAAAAATCTCATTGGCCGCTAAAAATTTGTCACCTTTAGACTGAAAGGAATAATTTTTACCGCCAACAAAATCACTTTCTATAGCACCTGCAAAAACTGAGACGGGTGATACCACGCTTAAATCATTTAAATGTGTTTTACCTACGACCCTCAAATCTTTTTCAAGGTAACCGGTTTTTTCAAGAGTTAAAAAACCTTTAAAGACAGAATTAGCTGTTGGGACAAAATTTGCTACAATATGGACTATTTTTAAATTATCGACCCAAATAGTGTCGGGGGAGTTAAACACACTGCCGTCTGTATATCCTTTGAATTCAATGATGTGCTCACCTTCGCCAAAAACAATAATTTCAGCCGCAGTCCACTCATCCGGTTCAGTCCCATTATTTTCTCCGTGAAATAATTCGACACCGTCAACATACACAGAAAGGGCGTCCCACGGATGGCCTTCCAAACTTTGTTGGTAATCAAATGTAATTCTGGAAACTGCCCCGGGTGCATTAAATGTATAGTCAATTGATGATGAGTAATTAGCATTTGCTCCAAGTATACAACGCAGTGAGAAAAGGTTGCCGTTTCCTTTTGTTGTATCGATATCCCAAGGAACATCATTGTCTTGACGATTTATTCCGATACCTGGTGTTCCGTCGCTAAAATTTGTTTTATATAGTTCTTCAATTTGCTCCGGTGGTGCATATTTAAACTCTCCTCTTACCTCTAAATTATTGTTAACAACAACATTTTTACCATAACTGTTTGCACCCAAAGATGTCATTTTACCTTTTAATATACTAAATAAAAAAAATCTCAGGCAATAACTGGCAAACCATCCACAGCATTGTCAGCCGCATCTACGAGTGATTGACGAGCGGCCACAATCCAACCGGGTGTTAGAGCACCAGAGGTTGCCCAAATAAGTTTGTAATACTGGCCGCTATGTGCTGGACCGGTCACAATAGTTTTTGGTGCACCTGAAAGTGTTACATTTAGCGTGAAAGAATTACCTCCGCTGTGAAAATAAATTACCTCTACTGCGTCACCAAGTTTCTCACCATCACCCAATGACATTGTAGTGTTGCCACCAGTTGTGTTTACTGTATAAAGCCCCTTAGGTGGCAGCGCCTGCCCATTATTAGCAAAGGTAATATCGGATGAAACCGCACCTACACCAGCATAAGGAATATCTACATTTTGGGCTGTTATCTTGTCTGCGGTAATATTACCACCATAACTATTAGCACCGAGAGAACTCATATTTATCTTTTTGTTATTTACAAAATATTTAAAATTCGCGATTTTTCAATCCCCCAAATGTAGATGCATACATTCTCTCGTAATTGATTTGTGCTTGTGTTTTGGTCGCCACCGGCGGCGCGGCGGGCGTTCCAACTGTTCTGGAGGGCTCATCTTTTGTTTTTGTTTTTTTTACTTTTACAATTACCTCCTCCTCCTCGCTTTCACTCTCGGTTTCACTTTCCTCTACATAAACTATTTTTTTCTTTTTTTCTTTTTTTTCTTTTTTTTCTTTTTTTTCTTTTGTTTCTTTTGTTTCTTTTGTTTCTTTTGTTTCCTGAGCAGCTGCGGCATACTCTTCAACCTTTTGCTTTCGTGTTTCCAACTCGCGTTTTTTTTTATCTTTCTCAATTTCTTTTTCAGCCTGTCTCAATTTCGCATTTTCGCGTCGGATTTGTAAGGCTTTTTCGCGGGCCTTGGACAAGACTTCCAGCTGTTCGGGGGTTCGACTTTTTTTAACTTTGATTTTTTTTTCTTCTGTGGGTTCTGACATTTACAATCAGCACAAGAAAAAAAAATTGTATATCTTTTTGTATTTTTTTCTATTTTTTTGTGGCCGGACACTAAGTTTCTAAAAATTTTTTAAGAGCCACTCTAAAAAATAGTTTGCCAAGCCTGGTGATAGAGCCTCTCTTTTGTCTCTTTGGACAACCGACAGCCAGTGGCCTCACGCGTCCAATCTTTTAGCCACTCAAATCTTATTTTGTGTCGCTCACGCCGGTCTCTCACAATCCAGTTAAAATAATTTTTTAGTTCATTTGTCTCCGATTTTGTCAATTTGTAAGGCAGGGTCAATTGTCTAAATTCTTTGTAGCTGTAAAGCTTGTTGTATTCCACATCGCCATCCAGTTCTCCGAGCATAAATTCAAATTTTTGTGCATCCATCCGGAGGTCCCGTCTCGTCCCGTATCCTATTAGCGCTCCTAAACTTTAATTAAGTCCCGTCATTTTGGTCTCAAAAAAGCACACTTAGCGATTTGCCAACTCCGGCCCTGAGCTCCGCCGTTGTCTCTACCACAACATAGGCAGATGCAATACCTGTAGTCCCTGTGCCCGTAGTTGGAGCACCTGGAACATATGGGTCATTTGGCGTCATAGTCTGGCCAGACACATTCCAAGACATCATAGTGTTGATACCCCTCGAGTTGAACCCTGACTTACAGCCTACACCCCAGCGAGTTGGGTGATTTAGAACCTGGCTACAGACGAATTTACCGTCATTCAGGGTATCTTTTGAAGTAATTAAGCTTCCTTCAGCATCCATACCGACCTTGTCCTGAGCATAAGCCACATCACAGGCCGCGTCCATCAGTGTCGCGCGATATTGAGGCATCTGTACATTGTTAATAGACCAGTTATAGCGAAGCGCGCCAGCCAACTGAGTGCCACCAACAGCAAGTGTGTTGAGGGAACGAAACCGAAGATAGTTCGTGCACCAAGCAGCATAGCCAGCACCAGCACCACCTGCACCACCCAGTTGATGAGGCAGTATGCCCGCGGTTAGATAATTGCTATCGCGATATGTGCCGAGAACGCAATCGAGTGACCCGCTTGAAACGCTGAAGCGCGGCGTTGATGCACCTGATGTGATGCTGTCCAGAGAAAAGCTATAGTACTCTTTATAATTCAAGGGGAGATAGTCATCATTCTCCAGGCGGTCTCGCAATAATTTGTTGTAAATTGGATTTAGAGACACACTGTCAATAGTAAAGCTCATATTGCTCACACTGTAGCTGATATTGTGAGAATTGCCTTCAGCAGCAACTGATGTGTAGGCATCACCAAGCTGTTGGCCCTGCTGGAGAGGGATGAGGACGGCAGTTGGTGCGAGGCTAAGTCTTACCTGGCACTGACCAAAGATTGATGTATCGATAAATCGCGTGGACACCTCCCCTAACAGTCCAACCCAATCCTGGAGGACGAGACTTTCGTTTGAGGAGGCAGCGCCTGGTAGGGTTGGGTTCACCGCAGCTCCAGAGCAAAGGCTATCAACTGAAGACCAACGGTCCTGATTGCCTTTTGTCAGTTTTTTGATTTGAGCCAAAGTGTTATATTCAGAAGCTCCTTGTTGGCAAGCAATTCCGTTAAATAGGACCTCAACCCGCTGGACGAGAGACTGAGCAGCATCATTGGGGAGAATTGCGTGAACTTCGTCAGCGCCAGCACCTGAGGAAATACCCTGGACATCAAAGTGGAAACGGAAACTCTTCAAATCGAGGCACGCCCCTTCAGGCAGATTTACTGTAACAATACGCCCTGGACCAGCAGTTTGTGCTGAGACAGTTTCGAGACGAAATCTATTACGCGAATACTGGCTCATACTGTCGACCAGATAACGAACATTTTCGGGGATAAAACGGCCCTCCATATCTTTAATTTCATCATAAGACATTGCCATTTTTTGTTGTGTGTTTTAATATTGACTAAGAAAAAAAAAATTAGGTTCACCTCGGCAGACCATTCATAGCCAGATGTTCAAATTGTTTTGATAAATTTTGTGGTTTTAATATCAAATCCCCGTGTGGAACATCATCAACAACCGTTTCAAATTTAAAAGTCAGTTTGAATGACAAAAGTCCCACCTGAGCTTGAGACTGAGCTCCGGCCACCCCTGTATTCACCTGAGGGATTTGACGATTTTTGTCGTCTGTTATTTCAAAATATACTTGAGAGAGTTGCGTCTGATTTAGAAACATCTCAAATAAATTATTTGGGTCTTCGAAATTGATGAAAGGGTTTTTATCTTTATAAAATTGGTCTGTCATAGGAATGCGTGCCCAAATCTGGGTTGGGGTGACCCCCTGTTGATTTGGTAAGTCTTTCTCGAAGCCGTAACTTTGATAGTTTCCTGAATTTAAATTGGTTCGAATATAGATTGCTTCCAGGGTGTTCAACTGAACAACAAACGGAGTGAGTAATGCGGCAGGAACTGCACCACCCGTCCCCAAACCAGTGTATCCGTCCAAAGGTGCACCAACTGTCCAACCATCTCGGTTAGGATAACAACCAAAAAGTTCAAAACAGTCACCGAAATAACCGTCATCGCTCACACCTACTGGTTGGGCCGTATTTGACTTGCACTGGAAAAAAACAAATCGTGAGCCTGCTGGTTGACCGGGAGCAACAGACAGTGTTAGTTTGCGTGTGACCTCGTCATAATCAATCTGAGTAATCAAACCGGGGACTGCTGCCTGGATGGCGTTAAACACTGCTTCCCCCAAATCTGTTGGTGGGGTGACTACAGCGTTAACGGTTGCCCCCCACTCTGTATAACATCCTGGTTGAATTGTAATTTCGGTGTAAGCACCACCCGTAAACCAATAAAAGCGATTGTTAGTTTGATTTACATTGTAGAAATTGCGTCTCATAGAGAATGTGGCCAAAGTAATCTTTATATTTTCTGATGGGGTAACACTAAAAACAGATGACGGAAAGTTCAATTTGGTAACCTCGCCTCCACCAACTGAATTGATTTCGCTATCGACGAGGCAATGCCGGGTGTTCTTAATAATCATAGCGTCGTTTATTTTATAGTAAATATTTTATTCTACCTCTACGGCTGTTATTGTAGTTTCTTCTGGGGGTAATGGTTCTTCGTGTTTTAGAGTTCCGTCTTTAATCTCATCAACAATTTTGTCTCGTTGCGTGTCGGTCAGTCTTAGGATGCTCTCAATTATCATTGTATCCAAAGACGGATATTCTTTTATCAACCAATCCAATTGTTTAATTTGTTCAGGAGTAAGTTTTGCTATTTCTGAACGGTCTCTCAGTGCGGTGCTCTCATCAATTATATCGAGGTTGCCAAACTTCTGCATTTCTTTTATTATTAGACTGAGAAATTAATTTTCTGGCAAAATAAATGTGTCCAAATTACGACGAAACATTGACGGATGATGGTCTTTTTTATGAAAATCTATGACCAAAAAATCAAACTTGCTATCTTTCGTGGCTTGTGTGTGAATATTTAAAAATGTTTCTTTTGGCACTTCAGCCCCACATTCCTCTGCAATATCATCCAACTCCTTTTCTGATTTAGTTCGTCCTATCGCTAAACTGGTTGTATTCCCACGAATACATTTTGAAATCCCTCCAGCCTGAGCTTTATAAGATTGACAGAGAAAATACAAACTACAACCCAATGCTCCACCTTTTTTAAGCTGCCCCAGATGCCGATGATAAATGGTCATAGCATTTAACTTGCGTATGCCTTTGGTAAAGATTTGTGAGCCCATACAATCATCGAACAGAACAGCAATCTGACAACGGCGGCCACCCCATCGGTGAGTTGGTGGTTCAAATACTCCGTCCCTATAAAATTTAAGCAATAATTCATCTGAGATATTGGCGCTACCTCCGATACTATTGCTCACAATATTATCAGCAGATAACAGTTTCATTAATTCTCGATATTTCTTTTTGTCATCCTCGTATTTTTCCAAATCGTCTCGCTCTTTTTCAATTGCTGCTTTAATAACTGACAAACAACCAATATCATCCACATCTTCAAATATATCGTCTTCTTCTAATTTTAGTCTTGACAATAATGCGTGATTTGATTTAATCGATGGTGAACACACAAAAATTCTATCATACTCCATCCGTTCGATTAAATTAACCACAAAAGTAGTTTTTCCCTGGCCTCTCGGAGCTACAACTAAACAATTCTGATGGCATTTCATTATCTCTGGTTTAGTTTCATATGTAAAGGGACTGCCATCTGGAACTTTTATTTTTAAATTCGGAATAGTTATTTCTTTCATTTTGTAATTTACTTTTTATTTTATATTTCAGTGATGTTTCGTCGTCCGGATGAATATGTAGGACCTTCATAATTGGTTGCGTAAGACTGCGCAGCTTGAGCAGCTCTGATTTCGGCTTGACTTGCTTCCCATCTTGCTTGCCCAGCTTGTTCTCTTTTAAAATTTTCAAATAAATATTCATCAACATAAATTCGACCAGTTTCTGGGTCACGCCACTCATACGATTTTAGTTCTCGGTCCTCGTCGGGAGGGTTTGTAGTATCTCTATTCAAACCACCTCGTTCTGCTGCAGCATCCAGTCTTTCTTGCCAGGTGTCCCCAGTCTCGTCGGTTGGTATCCCTGGGTCTGTTTCTGGTGTCAACTGGAATGCTTCATCAAAAGTAATACCATACGCATCTGCCATATCTTGTATTTTACCTTTTTGAATGTCTGCGTCGTATTTAGTATTTCCAAACAATTTTTTGGTCAATTTATTTATATCAGCAATAATTGCTGGTGGAGCGTCAAACCGGGGTTCTGGGTCAGGACCAAAAATTGGTTCACGCAAAGATTTTGTAAAATTGTGAAACTTATATGTAACGCTATGCGGGTCGTTTCTATCCATTCCACTACCTAACAAATCACCAACCATTAATTGTAATCCAACCCCTGGAACATCCAGAGGCAAACCACCGCCTCCAACAGCTCGTTTGAATATATCACCGCCTTCAAACTCGAACATTGTTTTGGCAATATCAACCGCAGTTTCGGTCCGTCTGTAATCTTTTTCTGCAGCGGAGGCATATTCAGGTTCTAACAAAACTGCGGGGATTGCCATTAAAGCGTTTTTAATTCCAATTTCAGCCGCTGTTCCTGCAGTTATCCCAGAGATATTACGGAATTTAGTAGTCCGATTTAATTTTATTTTACCAGGTGTTTCCGGAGACAACTGAACATTAGCAGGTTCTGGTAAGAATTGCTCCTCTAACCCGTGCTGTGCTAATATTGATGTTTCGTGACCCGGCATAGATGTGAGATTTGTAATTTCCATTTGCTGTTCTTTAGCAGTGACTTCAGCTAAACTAACACCATCACCAAAAGTTCTGTAAGCCTTCACGTAACTATCTGGATGAAAATCCGCAGATTTCATTTTAAATTTTTTGATAGGATTTGCAGCCGGATTAAAAACAAAGGCTTTGCCCCCATATTTACGAGACAACCATTTTGCCAATCCTCCTCCTAACGAGTGGCCACTTAAAGTAATATCCTTTATCTCTAAACCTTCACTACCAGCAAACTCCTTTAATAGATTGTTGCCCTCCGTGTATCTCGTTGAATTGTGGTGCTGTCCGATAGCAAACTTTAAATTGGTGACCCAATCCTGAAAACCACGCTTTGCTCGTAGCCCCTTGCCTCGCAACATACTCTCGACATTTTTGTCTGGTTTTAAAAATTTTGTATCCGAACCTCTGACAGCAAAATGTCTTTCACCAGTTACTCTATTTTTGTAAGCTGTAAAATTATTATTTGAATATTCTGGAATTATTTCAAAATCATTCAATTCCGGAACATACTGTCCAGTTTTTTTTAGTCCTGCCAGTGCTTTTGCTTTTGATTTATAACTATAATCGTATGCACCTTGTGCCAGTCTTGCATATTTATGCTGTTCAATTGTTTCAAAACTCTCTTGAACTCCGAGTTTTAAATTTTTTAATTGTTTTTCTTTGAAAGCTTCTAATTTTTTATTGTATTTTTTTGACATTCCTTTTAAAAGCGCAGGTGGTTCAGCTGCTGCCTGGCTACGGGTGTGTCTACCAAAAGATTGTGTAGGTTCAGTTTCTCTGACACCTATTCGTCTGGATATGGGTTCAGTTTCTCTTACACCTATTCGTCTGGTAGGTGGTTGCGGTAGTTCCCTAACACCAAATCGTCTCTGAGTGGGTTCGATTTCTCTGACACCAAAATGCCTGGATGGAACACCGAGCTCGGGTTGTGCGACCACACTTGTCTCATTTTTGTGTGTTCGGCTACCGCCAAAAGCTTCGGTAAACTTCGCACTAACTTGGCAATATTCGGGATGTATGAGGCAAATATCAGTCATTTTTAGTATTTAATTTATAATGAGAATTTAAATTTCTTCAACTTCGACTTCGACACCTCCGATAATTCTTGGACTTCTCGGTTCACTTGGGCCACCCTCTGGTGGTGGTGTGGGTTCACGAGCTCGTGATAACCAATCGCCTCCAACCTCTGGTTCTGGTTCTGCTGTGCCTTCTCTACTAAAAATAGCATCAAAGCCAACTGTCTCTCCGTAAATTGCATCTGCTGGAATATTTAGAACATCAAGTAAATAGGCGGCTTTCCCACCCATTCTCATTAGAACAGATTTAGATTTGCGTTCACTTTGCGGCAATTCACTCATTATTTGAGAAATAAGACCACTCCAATTTGCATCAATGTATGATTTTAATTCCTGAGCAGGTAGATTACGGACAGTGTTCTCTTTTGCGCGTAATGTCCGGCGAGCTTCTCGCTCTACTGTTCGTTCGCCCAGTCTTTGTGCTCGTTCGACATCTTCCAATGCGTCCATCTCTCTCTGAGCTAAAACATTCTGTTCAACTCTGTTTCTCGCCCTTTGGTCTTGTATTTGAGCTCGGAGGTCCTGGATTTGGTCTATGAGTGCCTCTTCTCCAGGTGTGGGAGGACTGCCAACTGCTTCACGATTGCCTTTTACAATTTCATATTCTTGATTAAGTGAATTAAGCTCTTCTTCCATATCAATTAGATTGTCCACTTGGTCCTGGAGCTGTGATGTTAGCGCCTCGCTTGGGATAACAGGTGCGGTTAGAACTTGTGGTCGATGAGCAAAATTATCAGGAATTGATAGAGCTTCTGAAACCGGAAATTTTAGTTCTGGTTGGAGAATGTCAACTGCGAGAACAGACAGAGGTGTTCGGCTCATTCCGATACCACCAAAATCTTTCTGAACTGATTTATTTCTGTATGCTTTTGTCAATGCATTTTTTAGTTCACATTTGGTTCTAAAACCAGTTCTGAGTTGCTCACCGGCACTTAATTTTGAACAACGTTTTCTAACAAAATTATCAAATTCGTCCATTTCTTTTTGTAATTTAGACAACAAATAAATTTCTTTACTGATAATAAAAATAATAAATGACATCCCTCGGAACAACTGCGTATGTAGGCGATTTACATTATGAAAATTTAATTCCACACCCCTCCCTGGCCACACCAGACCTGCAAAATGTAACAACCCAGGGACACACAACAACAACACACATAAATATGAACGGCGGGGACTTAATTTTATCAAATGGTGATGTAGAGGCAACTCTCGGTAAAGTTACAGCCGGTTCGGATATCAGTTCAACTGCCGGAAATATCGAAACTTTGGCTGGGCACATTCAAGCGTCTTCTCACCTTGAGGCAGGTTCTTATGTTAGAGCAGGTTCTCATATTGATGCAATAACTGGAGATATTACTGCAACGGCTGGAAATATTACAGCGACGGTGGGAGATATTACAGCAACTGATGGTCATCTCATTGCGAATGGTTCTGGTTCTGTTTCCGTTTTAGGGACTGGACACATTTCAGCAGTCAGTGGTGATATTTTCACCAATACCGGAGATATTATAGCGACGGCTGGTGACATCAAAGCATTAGGTGGTGGTGTTGAAGCCTCGGCTGGACATTCGAAATTCAACAGAATGCAGTTTATGACAGATTATGGTGGAACGACATTTGCACTACCTGTCTCATTAACTAATGTAGCACCATACAACAATTTTACACTACCTAACGGAACACACAACTTTGTTATTTTTTGTAAAGGGGTCGTTGGGTCTGCGACATTCCCATTAGAATTATTTACCTCTTACACAGATTTGCTAAAAGATTATACAATTAAAGTTGATTTTCAGACTTGCGACAACGCAGGAAACCCTTCATTAGGTTTTAACAATATTGTAATTGGACACGCTCAGTCTGCTCCCTTAGACACATCCAAAATCACAATTTTAGTTAATTCCACATTAGTATATGCTGCACCTACAATTGTTAAAATATCAATCAATTTGGAATATTCACCAAGTCCATAATTTTTTTTGTTATCTAACTACAAACACAAAATAATGACATCGCTTGGTTCAACTGCATATGTTGGCGATTTACATTATGAAAATCTGATACCACATCCAGTGGCAGCACCAGACACGCTTCAACAAGTTTGTGATACAGGGAACACAACAACAACGGACGTAAATATGACTACAGGGACACTCGCTATGACTTCAGGTCCTATCGAGATGGGCTCTGGAGGCTTAGAAATGACATCTGGAAATGTTGAGCTATCCAGTGGTGATATAGAATTAATAAGCGGGGATATTCGAGTGGACGGAGGTGATGTTCAAATTACAGCTGGTAAGCTATTAACAGATGAAATCACAGCTGTTGCACCAAACGATGTGCTGACATTAAAGACCTATGTTAAATCTCTAAAAGTTAGATATGAGTTGTCTGCCCCAACACTCGTCATCCCGGATGATTGCGCATTTGGCTACATAGTTCAAATTCGTTTTGGGACAGCTGCCGCAACATTCACTATGCCCAGATGGGTCGAGGGGGGTCATTTTTCGATAATCAATTCAAGCGGAAACGCACAGAGATTTGTGGCTGCCGCTGGTGAGACTTTGGACGGGAGTGCACCACCTACATTTATCAGTATGTCTTCAGCGATGCCTTTTTGTCTTGAAGTTCGAGCGGGGGATACCGGCGAATGGTGGGTCGGTCAATTGTAGAAAATTCGTGTTCGAATTACCCTAAGAGATTTCGAGTATCTACAATCTCCAAATAATTTGCGAGGATGGTGGGTGTGTATCAACAAATTGTTGATACTTGGTATAGCAATCGGGAGACAGCTGATGTTGAATTGGTTGTATGTATGGACAATATAATAGTAAGCGAACATATAACAGATGAACAAAGAGGGGCGTTTGCACTATCTACATATAATTATCTCCTCAATAAAGTCAAAACTATTGAATTTGACCAGTATGCACGCAGTGCTGTTAACAGAATTTACTTAGATGAGAGGTTTAATGAATGTGAGCTTGAGGCATTCAATTGGATATCATATGCACCAGCATATGTTGAATTAAAACAAAAATGGGTTAGTCTTGTATTTTTATCACCAATTTGTGATGTCAATTTTATTACAAAAATTGTATTACCTAACCCCAATGTGGACCCACTGGTATTTAGCAAATCATTTTGGGACGAGATGGGTCCAACAGTTATCGCATATACAGGTCGTAATATAACTGGAGGATGTAGAGTATTTTATTCGCCCCAATCACCAGAACTTATGGCGCTAAATATTCAGCTGGTCATAGACCCCAAAAAACGACAGCAAATCCCACAAATTAACACTAAAAATTCATCAAGATACGGGAGCAAAAAAAAAAAGAATAAAAACAAAAAAAAAAATAAAAAACCAATTCAACAAATTGAACAACAAATTACGGAGTGCAATTGTTGCCTTGAGGAGGATGAGGAGATTGCGTGGCGATGTAAAACTTGTAAGCGTGGGATGATTTGCATTAAATGTGTAAAACCTTGGATGCGTAAATACCCAGACCACAAATGCCCGTGCTGCCGAACATAAAAAAACTTTTTAAAAAAAAAACAGGTGTTTTTTGACACCACCAATTTATGAGGAAAAATTCGTGTCTGAAATACCCTAAGTTGTTAGGAACTCCCTTTTGTTGATTTGCGAGATGATTAACTACTGGGATAAATTACCTATTGATATTCAAGAACTTATTATTGATAAAAAAGTAAAGAATGAAATTGATGATGAAATGGAAAGTAGAAAGAAAGATTACAACAAAGCAACTATGATTGAATTAAGATGTGCTATTCAAAAAAAGTATGAAAAAATAGCAAAAGAAAATAAGGATTTTTCAATTTTTAAACATAAACAAGTTTACATTAATGTTGCTATGGATTTAGATGTAGAAATTAAATTGTCTAAATCTAAATGTGAAAAAATTAATAAAAATATTTTGAAAGAAAATGAAAAATTAATTAAATTTCTCAACAATGAGGAACTATAAAAAAAAATTCGTGTCTGAAATACCCTAAGTCTTGATGAAACATCTCAATTCCACAATCTAACAAAATGGGACACTGTAAAGAATGCTCGAGTGAGGTGACTGACGACACACTGCGGACACCTACACCTTATGGTTTTGATTTGGTGTGCCACGATTGTTACCATCGCAGTGTTCCTGACGGGCTTTGTTGGTGTGAGGGAATTTCGAACGAGAAATATTCTCAATTGTTCCCCAATGAATAAAAAACTTTTTTAAAAAAAATAAAAAAAACAGGTGTCTTTTGATACCACCAATTTATGATGAGGAAAAAAAATTCGTGTCTGAAATACCCTAAGTTGTTAGGAACTCCAACAAACTCCATCAAAATCTGAACTCCACACCAACAAAAAAACCAATCTTTTTGTTGATTTGCGAGAATGTCTAAAACGCAAGTTCTTTACTTTTACAAAGGCACAGCATTCCCAATCCCTGGCACGAAAGAAGAATATGAAAAGATTGTAACTCTCTCAAATAATATGTGTGTAAAAGGGTTGAAAACAGGTATTTCATTAAATGACCAAGCAAAGGATTATGTCAACCAATTAGATAAAATTTCCAATGAATTAATTAATATTTGTGGGACTAATGAAATCACATATAGTATGCTGGAAAAGGTAAGCGAAAAATGTGGTATGAGCGTTGATAAGTGTTTTGCTTTGTGGAGGTTGAATATAGTAGCATTATTGAAATTTAAAAAAATAAAAAATGATAATAATAATGGAATACTATTTAATGAGGAACTATAAAAAAACTTTTGTAAAAAAATTAAAAAAAAATTAAAAAAAATTAAAAAAAAATTAAAAAAAAATTAAAAAAAACTTTTGTAAAATTTAAAAAAACACGGTGGACTTTTTTTCTGGCCCACCAGAAAAAAAACCAAAAAAATACAAAATAAAAACGCCCCGTGATTT